>Ga0182024_10019980_pt1 | contig 12280 bp, 11 predicted proteins | sample P32metaG_FD_120480 | JGI IMG/M metagenome (GOLD analysis project Ga0182024, IMG submission 120480) | Permafrost microbial communities from Stordalen Mire, Sweden - P3-2 metaG (Illumina Assembly) | ecosystem: Environmental > Terrestrial > Soil > Wetlands > Permafrost | place: Sweden: Stordalen...
CCGGGGATCATCGAGACGCCGATCTGGCTCAGCATCGCCGGGGTGAGCGAGCCGGGAACCAACGCCCCGCCCGATCTGGACGCCCTCTCGGCCATGGCCGTGCCGCTGGGTGTGAAGGGCCTGCCGGAGGACATCGCCAACGGGGTCGTCTGGCTGGCCAGCGAGGAATCGCGCTACGTCACCGGCGCCGAACTGGTGATCGACGGGGGTCTGTCGGTGCGCTGAGCGGAGGGCGCAAGGCCCCTACCCGCTCGCCAGCAGCACCACCGCGCCGGCGCCGATCACCGCGACGCCGGCCAGGCGGGCGGCGGTGGCGCGTTCCTTCAGAAAGACGATGGCGATGAGGACGCCGAACAGGATCGAAGTCTCGCGCAGGGCGGCCAGGCGCGGCGTCGCGCCCAGGCGGAAGGCCCACAGCGCCAGGCCGTAGGTCACGATGGAAAGGGCGCCGGCGGCAAGGCCGGGCTTCCACTCCGTCCGGGCCGAAAGGATGAATTGCGGCCCCCTCCACAGGGCGAAGGCCGCGCCGATTCCGCCCCCGATGACCAGGAAGTTCCAGGCAATGTAGCTGGGCGCGGAGGGCGCGGCGCGCACGCCCTGGGCGTCGACGACGGTGTAGAGGGCGATGGCGACCCCGGTGAGAAGCGACCAGGCCAGGGTGCGCCTTGGCATGTGTCGGCCCAGGGCCGTGGTCAGCACGCCGGCGCTGACCAGGCCCACGCCGATGGCCACCGCCAGGGATATCGGCTCGCGGAAGACGGCGACCGCCACCAGGGCGGCGAGGGCGGGCGCCACGCCGCGAAAGACCGGATAAGCGACCATCATGTCGGCCCCCTCGAAGGCCTTGATGAGGGCGAAGAGATAGACCAGGTGGATCGCCGTCGAGGCCGCCAGCCAGCCCCAGGCGCCGGTCGGCAGGGGCAGGAAGAAGGCGGCCGGGAGGATGAGGATGGCCGAAAAGCCGTCGATCAGCGCCCGGCTCGACATCTTGTCGCGCCCCGACTTGAGGATGGCGTTTACCATGGCATGCGCCGCGCCGGAGGCGACGATCATGGCGCTGGCGATCTGGGCGGCGGTCACGGCGTCGGGTGGGCGCTAGCGCCTCTTCACGCCCACTCCACGTCGGCGCCCAGGGCGATGAGGTTTTCGACGAAGCCGGGATGGGCGCGGCGGATGGGATCGGCGTTGAGGATCGTCGAGCGGCCCTCGATGCTGGCGGCGACCATGAAAAGGGCGATGGCGACGCGGATGATGTAGGGACTCTCCACCGTGGCCGGGGCCAGGGTCTTGCCGCCGAAGGTGATGACGCGGTGCGGATCGCATTGGAGGGCGTGGCCGCCGAACTTGGCCAGTTCCGAGGTCCAGCCGAGCGCGCCTTCGTAGACCTTGTTCCAGAACAGCATCTCGCCTTCGGCGCAGGCCCCCAGGGCGACGAAGATCGGCAGCAGGTCCACCGGCAGATAAGGCCACGGGGCGGCCTCGATCTTCTGCAGTATGTAGCTGGTGAACGGCGCCTTGATGACGAGCGGGCCATCGGCGCGGACGGACGACCAGCCATCCTCGTGCGCGATCGCCACCCCGAACTTGGCGAAGGCGCGGTCGATCAGGGGGAACTGCTCGGGTTGGGCGTTCTTCACCGCGACCTCGCCGCCGGTTATGGCCCCCAGCGCCAGAAAGGTGGCGATCTCGTGAAAATCCTCGGCGAAGACGTAGTCCGCGCCGCCAAGATGCTCGACGCCCTCGATCACCAGCCGGCTGGTGCCGCAGCCTTCGATCCTGGCCCCCATCAAGCGCAGGAAGGCGCAGAATTCCTGCACATGCGGCTCGGAGGCGGCGTTCATGAGGTGCGAGCGCCCCTTGGCCTTCACCGCGCACAGCACGAAATTCTCCGTGGTGGTCACCGAAGCGTAGTCCAGCCAATGGTCGGCCGGGCGGAAGGCGCCGCGCGCCGACATGGCCAGGGCGCCGTCCTCGGGCGCGACCTCGACGCCGAAGGTCTGGAAGACTTCGATGTGCGGATCGATCTCGCGCACGCCGAGCGTACAGCCCTTGACCTCGCCCTCCAGCCGCGCCTCGCCGAAGCGGGCGATGAGAGGCGGGATGAGCATGATCGACGAGCGCATGCCCTGAGGCAGACGCGCCGCCCCGACCCCGTCGCCGCCGTCGGCGCCGCCGCCGTGCCGAAGGCGCAGGACGCCCGTCTCGTGGTTCATGTCCACCGCGCTGCCCAGCGCCTCGAAGAGTTGCAGGATCTGGGCCACATCGGTGATGTCCGGGACGCGGCGCAGTATCACCTCCTCGTTGGTGAGCAGGGTGGCGCAGAGGATGGGAAGGACGGCGTTCTTGTTGGCCGAGGGGACGATCCGGCCGCTGAGGCGCAGGCCGCCTTGTACGATCAAACTGCTCAAGATGGCCTCCGGGGCGGGCGTTCGAAATCGGTCCAAGGCGCACTTAGCATCGAATCCCCGGCGATGCGCGTTGGGGGCGCGTTGGGGGCCGCGATGGGCGCGCGCGGCGGCGCGGCCCTTGAAATCGCGGCGTTCCGCCTCTATCCTACCTGGCCCCCGGTCGTCAGCGCCCGCGGCTGAAAACTTAGATCCTCAACACACAGGACGCACCGAGCTTATCCACCAATGGAAAAAGTCCCCATGACCGCCGAGGGCTTCCATGCCCTCGACGAAGAACTCAGACGTTTGAAGACTCGCGAACGCCCGGCGATCACCGCGGCGATCGGCGAGGCGCGCCAGCACGGCGATCTGTCGGAAAACGCCGAGTACCACGCCGCCAAGGACCGGCAGGGCTGGATCGAGGGCCGCATCGCCGAGATCGAGGATCGCATGGCCCGCGCCCAGATCATTGATGTCTCCCGCCTCTCGGGCGCGCAGGTGAAGTTCGGGGCCACGGTGAGCGTGGTCGACGAAGACACCGAGGAGAAGGCCCGCTACCAGATCGTCGGCGAGCACGAGGCCGATGTGCGGTCGGGCAAGATCTCCATCGCCTCTCCCATCGCCCGGGCGATGATCGGCAAGGAGATGGGCGACGTGGTCGAGGTCAATACACCCGGCGGCGTCAAGGCCTATGAGATTCTGAAGGTCGAGTGGGTCTAGAAGCCCCCCTCCCGCGCTCCGTACGGTGCCTCATCCTGGGGGCCGGCCCGGCCGGTTACACCGCCGCGGTTTACGCCGCGCGGGCCCTGCTGGAGCCGGTGCTCATTCGCGGCCTGACCCCGGGGGGCCAGCTCACCATCACCACGGACGTGGAGAACTATCCCGGCTTCGCGGACGTCATCCAGGGCCCCTGGCTCATGGACCAGATGCACGCCCAGGCGGTCAACGTGGGCTGCGAGGTGGTGGAAGACATCGCCGTGGCCGCCGACCTTTCCGCGGCGCCGTTCAAGATCACCTGCGATTCGGGCCAGGTCTGGCTGGCCGAGACGCTCATCATCGCCACCGGCGCGCAGGCCAAATGGCTGGGGCTGGAGAGTGAGAAGACCTTTCAGGGCTTCGGAGTCTCGGCCTGCGCCACCTGCGACGGCTTCTTTTACCGCGGCAAGGAGGTGGTGGTCGCCGGCGGGGGTAATACGGCCGTGGAGGAGGCGCTCTTCCTCACCAAGTTTGCCTCCAAGGTCACACTGGTCCATCGCCGGGACGAGCTTCGGGCCGAGAAGATCCTGCAAGAGCGCCTGTTCGCCAACCACAAGATCGCGGTCGTGTGGGACCACGCCGTCGAGGCGGTATTGGGAAACACCGATCCTGTCGGGGTTTCCGGCGTAAGGCTGAAGAACCTCAAGAGCGGCGCGATGCGCGATCTGGCCTGCGACGGCCTGTTCGTCGCCATCGGTCACGCGCCGGCCTCCGAACTCTTCAAGGGCCAGCTGGAGATGGACGCGGCGGGCTATCTGAAGGTCGAGCCCGGCCGGACGGCCACCGCCATCGAGGGCGTATTCGCCGCCGGCGACGTCACCGACGATATCTATCGCCAAGCGGTCACCGCCGCGGGCCTAGGCTGCATGGCCGCCCTCGAAGCGGTGCGCCTGCTGGCCGAAAAGGACCACGCCGGCGCCCACCATCCGATCAGTCACGCCGAGGCGGAGAAGATCGGGGTCTGGTGAGGCGACCGTCGCCGGAGGAATCGACGGCTAAGTTGAACCCTCCATTTCTCTGCGCGTGTAGCTCCGAAGTCTCGGCGAAGGAGGGCATGGGGCCTGCAAGGAACTCCCGTCCTTCCCCCGCGTTCGAGGCTGGAGGCAGGAGGAACGACCATGAACGAGAACCAATCCGAAGGGGCCGCGAAGGTCGTGTTGGGCGAGTTTGAAACCGCCGCCGGCGAGGCGTTCGGCGACGACCGGCTCCAGGCTAGCGGAATCGTGCGACAGGTGAGCGGCCATGCCCAGGAAGCCGTCGGATCGGTGCAGGAAGTTCTCGGGAAAGTGGCGGACCAGGCCAGGGCGGCGGCGTCAACGGCGAGCGAAGCCTACGGCCGAGCTTCGGACGCCGCGCGCGACCTCTCGCAAAGAGTCGAAGAGCAACCTTTCGTGTCGCTGGCGCTGGCGGCCGCCGTTGGTCTGTTGGTCGGCCTGTTGATTGCCGGGCGGGGCCCGAAGATCGTCTATGTGAGGCCCAGAGCCTAATCGTCGCGAATTTGGTTGCACCGCCTCTTTCCCGGTCACCCAAGCAACCGCCGTCCAGATGTTTCGTCATGGACAGCGTCTTGCCGACCGACGACAGGAAGACCGATTTGGCTTTTGAGGCCCGTCCCCGGCGTGGGGGCGCCTTGGCGACATCCAATCGAGGTCAGACGATGTGGGTGGCGGTCCCCGCAACGATATACCAGGTGATGAACAACCCGCCGATCAGCGCGCCCGGCGCATAGGTCCCGGTCCGCCGCCACGTGTGAACCGCCACCACGCCCAGACCCAGCAACAGCGGCACGAACTGGATCGCGACGATGGCGTTCAGCGCCTCGAAAGGTAGCGGCAGAGCGCCCGTGGCAATCAGCGCCAGGTATTGGGCGCCGGTCAGCACGAAAAACCCCGCGGCCAGGGCGCCGGCCGCCCAGAGGTAGTGGGCTCGCGTGGGGCCCGTCGCCAGCCCCGCAAGGCCCCGGAACGCCACCGCGACAAAGACGGTGAAAGGAACGACATAAGAGAGCGCCGCGATGGCTTGGCGCCCACTTAGCGGTTTCAGCGCCACCACCCAGAAGCGGAAATCCACCTGAACGAGGCCCGCCAGCGCCGTGACCGCATAGAGTATGGCGACCACGATCGCCGCGATGGCGACCGACGGCCCCCACCGCGCCGGGCCGGCGAAACGCTTCACCTCCAGCAGTCGGCCGAAAATAACGGCCAGGAGCGCGTTCGCCGCCGCCCAGACCATCAGCACATTGGTGATCGCCTGCGGGAAGATCGCCGACGGCGTGACGAGCGGCAAGGTCAGCGGGACCAGATAGTAGGTGAAGGCCGGGACGAAGGCGGTCAGAAGCCACAGCGTCCACCATCGCGCGCCGCGTGGCCGCGCGCCAACGGACGGCGCGCCCCTTAAGGCCGCGAACATCGGCAGGCCGAGCAGGAGGTCGAAGAGGCCGAGCGCCAGGGCCGCGATCCCCAGGAGGCCAAGGCCCGTGCCGATCTCCTTCACCCACCAGATCTGGTCGCCGCGCGGCCGAGGCGTCCCGCCGTTCAGGGTCAAAGCGAACCAGTCGGCGGCGTCGGCCACCGCTTCGCGGGAGATATGGTCGCCGGGGTGGGTGGCGAGGGGCTGGGTCAGTCGGCGCGCCGTGCCGGCGGCGATGTCGCCATAGGTGCGGCCGGGCTGGACCGCGGATCGCTGGGCAAACAGCGCCTCCAGCTTGGGCGCCGCGCCCACGTCGAGGGCGCGGGGGGCGGCCCACATCAAGGGCGCGAACTCGTCGAACCGGCTGTAGACGACCTCGACATTGCGCGGCCAGGTGGCGTCGCCTTCCCTGGCGAACGGCTTTCCGGTGGAAGATCCCTCCAGCACCATGGAGCGATAGGCGCCCGGCATGGCCGCGGCGGCGGCCAGGACCGCCCATCCGCCCATGCTGTGGCCCTCCAGGCCGATCTCATTCTTGTCGACGAACGGCAGCGAACGCAGATAGGTTAGCCCTTCAGGCCCGCCGAAGCCCTTGGTCGCGGCCGCCCCGCCGCTATAGCCATGGCCGCGCTGGTCTAGCGCCAGCACAACATAGCCGCGCCGGGCCAATTCGATGGCGAAGGGACTCTGCGTCTCGCGGGTGTTGATGTAGCCATGGACGGCCAGGACGCCTGGGACCGGCGTCGCGGACGTCGCCGCGGCTGGCCGGTAGATGAGCGCGCTGAAGATCGTGCCGTCCGCAGCCTTGAAGCGCACGTCGCTGACCGAAACGCCGCCCGCCCGCTCCATCAGCGCCGCCAGCGCCACGCCCACCGCCACCAGCAGGACGCCGATCGTCAGCCACAGCCGCGGCCGCAACCGCGCGCCCATCGCTCGTTCGCCATGCTCCTCCATGAGCGAACCCCTATCACCAAAGCGAGGGATCGCATCTGCGATGGGGCCGATCGCCAGGAAGGCGTAGGGCGACCGCCGAGGCTCAGTTCCCCGGCGGCCGCTTTAGGGGTGCGGCAGTCGCTCGATCAACTTCGGCGAAGGTTCGGCAACGCCGCGCTGATTCTTAAAGCCAGCGGCGGAGGATCAGGGCGGGGGAGAGTCGGGGAAGGCGTGCCAGGCGCCGTCCTTATCATACCAGCCCTTGTCGTTGTCCGGATCGTTCAGCCAGCGCCAGTGGGCGTCGTGCTGGTGGGCGCTATACCAAGCGTCGTCGTGCCAGACGATTTGGGCGTCGGCCGGATAGTTGGTGTATTTTTCATGCACTTTCCAGCATTCGCCCCAGCGGTTGCACACCACATAGCTCGCCGCCGAGGCGCTGGACGCCGCTAGCATCCCCGCGCCAATCGCGGCAAGAAGGGCGCTCTTGACCAGGGTGGATTTCGAAACGCGCATATCGGTCTCCTCCTAGAGTTCTACCGAACACCCCAAACGGTGAGGGCCGACGAAGGTTCCAGGGAGACGCGCCCAGCCTAGTAGCGGTAGTCGCGGTCCCGCGCGGGCCGGTAGCCCGGGGCGCCGTAGCCTGGGCGGCGGTAGCCATCGCGATAGGGCCGGTGGACCCAGCGGTTTCCCGCCCACGTTCCAGGACGATACGGCGCGGGTCGCCAAGCGGCGGCGGAGGCGTAAGCGGGCCGGAAATAGGGCGCCGGGCCCGGTCCATAGGCCGAGCCGCCGTAGCCATAGGGCGCTGATCCGCCGTAACCGTAGGCGAAGCCGCCGTAGTAGGGCGCCGGCCCGCCATAACCCCCCGCATAACCGCCCCCACAATTGCCCGCGCTGGAGCTCGCTCCGATCGCCGCGCCGGCCGTGGCGCCCAGCGTCCCGCCGAACAGCGCCCAGGCGCCGCGCGCCGCCCAGCCGGCGAGGTTGAAGCCCAGCAAGGCCCCGGCTACGCCGCCGATGATGGCGCCGGCGGCGGCGTTGCCGCCGCGTTGATTGACGCAGCTCCGTGCCGCCGACCACTGGGCGTTCTGCGCCGACCACTGGGCGTATTGCGCTTGATAGTTGTTATAATTCTGCTGGTATTGGGCGTAGTTGTAGTCCTGCCCGCCGTCGCCCTGCGGGGGCGCATATTGGTCTTCGGCCGGAGTGCCGTACTGACCCTGCGGTGGGGCGCTGTATTGCCGGGGCGGGGGCGACGCCTGGGCGTATTGGTCCTCGGGAGGCGGGCCATACCGACCTTCCGGCGGCGAGCCGTATGGGTCCTGCGGCGCGGCCAAGTACCGCCTCGGCGGCGGCGGCCCCTGGTCTTGCGTGGGCGCCTGCGCATATCGATCGCCTTGCGGCGGGCCTTCACCCCATTGATCGCCCGGCGGCGGCGCCGCGTTCTGACCATAGCCGTTCGGCGCGCTCTGGGCGTCGGCCGCCACCGGCTCGACGACCAGGGCCACGGTGGAGACCGTGGCCAGGAGCGCGGCGGCCCTAGCGATTCGCCGGTCGTTCATGTGCTTAAAGCCTTTCACTAGCGGCGCCGCGACTTGAGCGCGGGCTGCAATGTCGCCGACCGCTAAGCGTCGCAGCCTGAACCGGGTGTGAACGAAGACGCGTTCCGCGGCCAGACAAAACTCGCTCCCGGCGTGGGCGGCCTCAGGAACGCCGTCATCGGCGCTCAGGGCCGAGCTTAAAAATATTCACAATGAATTCATTGGGATCCCTCCCGCCTGGGCCTAGTATGCGTTCGCCGCCATTGAGACGAGGCGACGCGAGCGGCGCGAATGGCCAATTTGGAGGAAACGCGACCATGAAAGCCATCCTCACAGCGCTGGCCGGCGCCGCTTTGCTGGCGCTCGGACCGGCTGGGTCCGTGATGGCGCAAGACGCGACGCGGGCGACGGACTTGTTCCAATTCGACGGCGCCAGCGGCTACTCGCCGGGCGGCGGCGTGATCACCGACCGCGGCGGGACCATATTCGGGACCACCAGCATCGGCGGAACCGGCCCGTGCTCGGGCGGCGCGGGATGCGGCACGGTGTACGCGCTCTCGCCGCCCGCCGCCCACGGCGGATCATGGGTGTTCAACAAACTCTACGACTTCCAGGGCGGACAGGACGGCTACTCTCCCTTCGCGCCACTGACCTTGGGCGCGGGGGGAAACTTGTACGGTTACCCGGGCGGCGGGACGCCAGGCGCCGTGTTCCGCCTGGCGCCGCCCACCATCCCCGGCGCGCCGTGGACATTCCAGATTCTCTACGTCTTCACCGGCAAGGCGGACGGCAATCTCTTGGCGGTGTCCTCACCGCTGGTCTTTCGCCGCGGCTCGCTCTACGGTGTCGCGTCCGGTGGCGCGAAGGGATGCGGACAATTCGGCTGCGGCAGCGTCTTCCGCCTTGCCCCCGGTCCGGCGGGCGGCGCCTGGACCGAACGGACCTTGTTCCGCTTTCGCGGCGCCGCCACGAGCGGTCAGCCCAACTGGATCGTGGGGTTCGACGACGCCGACGCCCTCTATGTCTCCACCTCGCTGGGGAACGGGGCGGTCGTGAAGCTCTCGCCCCCCGCTTCCACCGGCGACGGATGGACTGAAAGCGTGCTTACGCGGTTCGCGGGCGACGGCGACGGTGAAAATCCCACCAACCTTGTCCTGGCGCCGGACGGCGGCCTCTACGGCATCGCCAACAAGAGGCTAGCCGGGCTGGTCTTCCAGCTGACGGCGCCCGCCACGGCGGGCTCTTCCTGGACGCGGACCACGATCGCCAACATCGCCGATCACAGGTACGGCCCGGTTTCGCTGGCGGCCGGGGCGGCCGGCTCATTGATCGGCGCGGTGCAAGGCGACGTCGACTTCTTCGCCGGCGCGGTGTTCCAGCTGACGCCGCCTTCGGCCGGCGGCGCTTGGACTTACACCGAGCTGTGGGACTTCAACCGCGGGCCGGACCGCAATCCGCTCAATGTGGTGACCGGACGCGGGCGAAATCTGTTCGGAGTGCTGCAGGGGGGCGATTCCACAAGCGGCTCGCTGTTCGAGTTGCGCTGACCGGGCTAGAGAAACGCTTGGCCGATCTCGCCGTCTTTTACGAACATCCTCGCTGGTTCGAGGCTCTGTTCGCCGCCCTGGGCCGTCGCGGTATGTCCTGGACGCGGATCGCCATTCAGGACCATGTGTTCGACCCAGCCAACGAGCACCCGCCGGCGCCGGTGATTCTGAACCGCCTGGCCATGTCCTCCTTCCTGCGCCAGGAGGAACACGCGCTTTTCTACGGCTTGGCGGTCCTGGACCATTGGGAAGGTCTCGGCGCGCGGGTGGTCAATGGCGCGGGGGTGCTCGCTTACGACACCAGCAAAGCGCGCCAGCTGGGCCTGTTCCGCCGGGCGGGACTTGACATCCCTAAGACGCGAGTCGCGCACCGGCGCCGCGACGTTCCCGATCTGGCGGCGGAGATCGGTTATCCGGTCATCGTGAAGGTCAACGTCGGCGGTTCCGGCGCGGGGATGATCCGCTATGACACGGCCGACGAACTCGAAGCCGCCGTGGCCGATGGCCTCAGCCCGATGGGCGTTGACGGCGTCGTCCTCGTGCAGGAATACCTGCCGCCCCGCGAAGCGCGGGTGATCCGTTGCGAGGTGCTGGGCGGCAAGCTGCTCTATGGCCTCGCCCTCACCGGGGCCGGCTCGACCTTCGACCTTTGCCCGGCCGACGCGTGCATGATTGACAAACCCACCATCGCCATCGAAGCCTACACGCCGCCGGCGCCGATCGTCGCGGCGGTCGAACGCGTGGCGCGTCTGGCCGGCCTGGACGTGGGCGGCATCGAGTACATGATCGACGACCGTGACGGCAAAGCCAAGTTCTTCGACCTGAACGCCATGTCCAACTTCGTCGCCAACCCCCTGGAGGTGCTCGGCTGGGATCCGCACGAAAACCTGGTCGACTATCTGATTGGCGAAATCGCGGCGAAGCGAAGGGTGGCGGCGTGAGGTGCGGCTCGTGAGATACGGTTTTTGGGCCCCCGTTTTCGGTGGCTGGCTGCGCAACGTGCGCGACGAGGGCATGGCCGCCACTTGGGACTACACGCGCCGGCTCTGCCAGCGGGCCGAAGAGATCGGTTACGACCTGACCCTGGTGGCCGAGCTCAATCTCAACGACATCAAGGGCGTGGATCAACCGGCCCTCGACGCCTGGTCCACCGCCGCCGCCCTGGCCGCCGTCACCAAGCGGCTGGAGCTGATGGTCGCGGTGCGGCCCAATTTCCATCAACCGGCTCTCTTCGCCAAACAGGCCGCCAACATCGACCAGATCAGCGGCGGGCGCCTCTCGCTCAACGTCGTCTCCTCCTGGTGGGCGCAGGAGGCGAAGAGCTATGGCCTCGCCTTCGACGAGCACGACGACCGCTATGGCCGCACGGCTGAATGGCTGGAGGTGGTGGAGGGTCTGTGGCGCGAGCCCAGGTTCAGCTTCACCGGCCAGCGCTACCGCCTCGAGGACGCCATCTGCGAGCCCAAGCCGGTGAAAAAGCCGGTGATCTACGCCGGCGGCGAATCCGAAGCGGCCAAGGCGATGATCGCCAGCCAGTGTGACGCCTATGTGATGCACGGCGACGAGGCCCCGGTGATCGCCGCCAAGATTGTCGACATGAGAGCGCGACGCGCCGCCTTGGGCAAACCCCCCATGACGTTCGGCATGGCCGCCTACGCCGTCGTGCGGGGAACGGAAGGCGAGGCTCGGGCCGAGGCCTCGCGCATCACCACCCTGGATCCAAAGGCCCCGGGCTTCGCCAACTTCGACCAGTGGGTCTCAGGGACGCGGTTGGAGCGGGAACTGAAGGTGCAGGAATATTCAGTCTCCAACCGGGGGCTCCGGCCCAATTTCGTCGGGACGGCCGGGCAGATTCGCGGCCGGATCGAGGCCTACGAGGCGGTGGGCCTGGATCTGCTGCTGCTCCAGATGAGCCCGCAGTATGAGGAGATGGAGCGGTTCGCCGCGGAAGTGATCGGCCAGTGAGGTCAGCGCGCCGCGCCCGCGGCCCGCGCGACCGCTTGGACGTCGGTCACCCAGACGAGCTTCTGCTGTTTGAAATTCTCCAGCACCCGGCGCATCACGGACCCTGGTAACCGCGAGCGAGATCACCATTCCGCGGTTTCGAAGGCGCCAACATTAAGACCTGTCGGTGACTATGTAGTGAATCTAACATTCGCTTGAGAAACCACGTCGCTGTATCTGACAGTATTGGCGCACTCGACAGGAGCGCATGTGGACCACCCGGAATTGGGGCAGCGTGTTGATTTTATTGGCCCGAGTCTAAACTGTGGACCATGAATGTGTACCGGTGATGTGTAGCGCATTGGCATACCTTGTCCATGGGTAAATGACGCCCGATGGCCCGCTGGAGGCGTGGTAGTCTGCTACGCCGTGATACGTAGGCCGAAGGGAAGATCGCTGATGGATGTCAACAACTTCCAGCGTATCGGCTCCGTCAGTAACACACACGCTGGTCGGGAGTTCGAGGAAGCGGCGCAACTTTTTTGGGCTGAGACGGGCGTCAGGCTGCAACAGAACTTTCCGGTGTCGGTAGGTTACAAGCTCAAAAAGGTCCACAGGTTCGATCTCGGCAGTGAGGAGCCTCCTATCCTAGTCGAGTGCAAGTCCTATACCTGGACATCGGGCGGCAACTCGCCAAGCGCCAAGATCCGCGGAATGAACGAGGCCATGCTGCACTTCTCGGTCGCGCCGCAGCATTACC
>Ga0182024_10019981_pt1 | contig 12279 bp, 11 predicted proteins | sample P32metaG_FD_120480 | JGI IMG/M metagenome (GOLD analysis project Ga0182024, IMG submission 120480) | Permafrost microbial communities from Stordalen Mire, Sweden - P3-2 metaG (Illumina Assembly) | ecosystem: Environmental > Terrestrial > Soil > Wetlands > Permafrost | place: Sweden: Stordalen...
CCGCCGGCTTGCTCAACCGCGCCCTGAGCGACGAGCCGCTGCTTGCGCAGCTGCAGGCGGCGATCAAGCGCCAGGTGTCGCTGGTGTCGAGACTGGTGGACGATCTGCTCGACGGATCGCGGGTCAGTGCCGGAAAGTTCCGGCTCGAATGCAGCGTGGTGGAGCTGACCGGTATCCTCAGTCTTGCGGCAGAGACCTGCGGGTCTGCGGTGGAGGCACGGTCGCAACGCTTGACGATTCAACTGGAGCCGGCACCGCTGATAGTGCTTGGCGATCCTCTGCGGCTGGGTCAGATCTTCAGCAATCTGCTCGACAACGCCTCCAAATACACGCTCAAGGGCGGCGAGATCTCGCTCGCCGCGGCGGTGGTCGATCGGACGGTGCAGATCACCGTTTCCGACAACGGCATCGGTATCACGGCGGATGCGCTGCCCAATGTTTTCGAGCTGTTCATGCAGGACGCACGCGCACTGGCGCTGCACAGCCACGGACTGGGTATCGGGCTCGCAGTCGTTCGCGACCTGGTCGAGGCGCATGGAGGCACGGTGGTCGCCAGAAGTGCGGGCCGCGACCGCGGGACTACCTTTATCGTAACGCTGCCGATGGCCGCCAGCGCGACTGCGGCCCTTGCCCCTTAGAACAACGCTTCATTCAATCGACAAGGAATTGGCAGCCATGGCCACGAATAAACCGGTCTCGATCATGCGAGTGGTGTCCTTCTATCACAAGGTAAGCGGCCTGTTTCATGCCCGCCATCTGATGTCGTCGGACGCCGGATCGATCGTGCTCAATACGCCAAACGATCATGTCGCGATCGACGGCGATCACTTCGACCGCCTGTCGCAACGCATCGATATCAAGACCGGTAAAGTCATCGACCTGCTGCCGGCGCAGCCCAGCGCCGACCATGAGTGGAACGCGACCGATCGGCGCTGGCAGGTGAAACCGGAGGTCATCGCCAAAGAGGAAACGCGCCGCCACGCCATCCTGCGCATCGGTCAGCTCGAACAGTCGGGTATACGCTCGTTACGCGAGCTGGCACTGGGCGAGGCCAAGGCCGCAGATCGCCTCAAGGCGCTGGATATCGAAATCGCGGAGCTGCGCAAATCGCTCGCCGAGTGAACTGCCGGTAGCCCTCATGGGCGACCGACCGCGGCTGACAGCGGGTGCAGTCGCCGTCTGGCGACGTGCGGCTGCGCGGACAGTTTGCCGGGGCGCATCGATGCGTATTAACTGGCCTCGGATTTAAGGGCAGACCAGTTGAAAGGCGGCAGCGCACGGCCTCCGCACTTCAGGTCCGCTGCCCTGCCTTGGGCCACGCGCACAGCGCCCTGAACTGTCGGCGAACTGAAAACCCGCTGGCGGCTCATTTCGCCCCGCCGATCGTCAATCGATCCGCGGGGCTTTTCTTTTGTGGCGGCGCCGGCAATCATGCGTGCATCGTGCATTCTCCCCCGCCCATTGACCTGCGCTCGCTCTGGTGCCTCGATCCGTCGATCAGTTATCTCAACCACGGATCGTATGGCGCCTGTCCACAAGCCGTGCTGGCGATGCAGACGTCGCTGCGCAAGGAAATGGAACGCGAACCGGTGGACTTCCTGACGGCGCGGCTGCCCGCCCGCCTGGACGCGGCGCGCGGCGCCCTGGCCGAATTTCTCGGCGCTGACGCCGCCGACCTGGTTTTTGTGTCAAACGCGACCGCCGGCGTCAACGCGGTGCTGCGTTCGCTGGCGCTCGGACCGGGCGATGAGCTGCTCGTCACCACGCATACCTACGCCGCCTGCCGCAAGACCGTCAATTTCATCGCCGCTCGCACCGGGGCGCGCGTGGTGGTCGCCGAACTGCCATTCCCGGTACACGGCGACGAACAGGTCATCGAGGCGGTGCTGGGGTGCGTATCGCCGCGCACCCGGCTGGCTCTGCTGGACCATGTCACCAGTCCGACCGCACTGGTACTGCCGCTGGGGCGGCTGGTGAGCGCACTGCAGGCGCGCAATGTGGACACGCTGGTGGACGGCGCGCATGCGCCGGGCATGGTACCCATCGCGCTGTCCACGCTGGGCGCCGCCTACTACACCGGCAATGCACACAAGTGGCTGTGCGCGCCCAAGGGCGCGGCCTTCCTGCACGTGCGCCGCGACCGGCAGGCCGGGCTGCATCCGACGGTGATCAGCCATGGCTACGGCGCCGGCTTCCACGCAGAATTCGACTGGACCGGGACTTGCGATCCGACCGCCTGGCTTTGCATTCCCGAGGCTTTGCGTTTCATCGGTGGCCTGCTGCCCGGCGGCTGGCCGGCGGTGATGGCGGCCAATCGCGCACTCGCGCTGCAGGCGCGTGCGCTGCTGACGAAGACGCTCGCAATCGATGCGCCGTGTCCGGATGCGATGATCGGATCGATGGCATCGCTGCCGCTGCCGGTGGCTTCGATCGGCGCACCGGCGGCGAGCCTGGACTGCGATGGGCTGCATGACTGGTTCCGCGCTCGCGGGGTTGAGACCTGGCTGCACCCGCATCCGATCCCGGTGCTTAGAATATCGGCCCAGCTCTACAACTCCATCGATCAGTTCCAGCAACTCGCGCAACTGCTCGAGCACTCATTGCATGGCCGCTGAACAAACCGCCATCCAGGCACGGCTGTCGACCTTCGACACGGCGATGGTGGTGTTCAGCCTCGTGGTCGGCATCGGCATCTTCCGCACGCCGGCGATCGTCGCCGGGGCCGCAGGCGATACGTTTCTGTTCTTCACCGCGTGGATCGTCGGCGGAATAATCAGCCTCATCGGCGCGCTGACGTTCGCCGAGATCGGATCGCGGCATCCGCGCGCCGGCGGCTATTACCGCGTGGTGGCAGACTGCTATCACCCGACCCTGGCGTTCATGTTGAACTGGTCGCAGACCCTGATGCAGGGTGCCGGGGCCGCGGGGGTGGCGTTCATCGGCGCCGATTACCTGATACCGGTGTTGCTGCCGCTGGAATGGCGCACGCCGCACGCCTCGCTGGCGCTGGCCTGCGGCAGCATGCTGGTGCTGCTGCTGCTGAATTACGGCGGCGTCAAGCCAGGTGCACGCACCCAGAACCTGCTGTCGGCGCTAAAGATCGTGATGATCGTCGGACTGGCAGTGCTCGCCCTGGCGCTCGCCCCGCGCGCGCACGGCGCGGAGCCGGTCGCCACCTCGGCGTGGCCAGCGCGCCTGACAGCGGCGCTGATTCCGTGCTTCTACGCCTACGGCGGCTACCATCTGACGATGAACCTGGGCGCCGACCTGAAGGATGCCCGGCGTCGTTTTCCGCTCGCCATCACGGCCGGGATGCTGACCGTAGTCACGCTCTACCTGCTGCTGAATCTTGCCTACCAGCGCGCGCTCGGAACCGGCGGCATCGCATCCTCAAAGCTGGTCGCCGCGGCTCTGTCGCGCGCAACGTTCGGACCCTACGGTGAAGCGCTGATCTCGGTGGCCGTGTTCCTGTCCGCCGCCGGCTTTGTGAATGCCACGATCATCCACATGCCACGCAGTTTCTATGCGATGGCACAGGATGGCGTGCTGCCGCGGGCGTTCCTGCGGGTGAATCCCGCCACGCAGGTGCAGCAGGTGGGACTACTGTTCTTCGGCGCCACGATGCTGATTCCGGCGTTCCTGCTCGGGTCGTTCGAGAAGTTGCTCAACTACGTGATCTTCACCGACACCCTTACGCTCGCCGTGGTCGCCTCGACCCTGTTCGTGCTGCGTCGTCGCCGGGCAGGCGACGGCGGTTACACCATGATCGGATATCCGCTGTTGCCGGCGTTCTACATCCTCTGCCTGCTCGGTGCCGCCGCACGCGTGTTCACCCTGGAGCCTCACCTGGCTCTGTCGGGCATCGTCGTACTGATTACCGGCTGGCCGCTGTTCCAGCTCGGGCGCAAGCTGTTCGGGACGCGACCGTAGCGCTCACTCGATGACTTCGTAGTGACGCACCGAGTGATCGTAGTCGATCATCATGCGCTGCACTTCCGGCGGCACCACCGCCACGGTGTAGTCGGTGCCCGCGAACTGCTCTATGGCTTTCAACGACTCCCAGCGCGTGACCACCACGAATTCCGCTCCCCGATCGACCTGGCGCCTGAGAATCGAGGCGCCGGCAAATCCGGGCAGTTCCCGCAGCCGCGGCAATGTCTGCCGACGCAGGTGTTCGACGTAGTGTTCGGCCTCCTCGGATCGTGTCAGTCCGCGCCACAGCCGGCAAATAATCAGCCGTCCGCGCTGATGATGTCGTGCAGGTAGCCGATGCATTCCGGGCAGATCACGGCCTTGCGCGATGCGACCATGCCCGCAACTTCATCGTCGGTCTTGTCGCAAAAGGCGCAGACCAGCGGGATGCTGTCGGTGGCGCGGGCAGTCGGGTCGGTGCGGGTGATATTCGGCGTCGCGGCCTGCTCGGAATCCACCAGCCGGATCTCGACCACGTCCCCGGCCGATAACGCCGCGGCCAGCCAGCGCGCGTCGGCGACCGGCTGATGCTCCGGAACCACCGAGCCGGCGATTTCCAGCCAGCCTTCCTTCAGCTCCGGATACAGTGATACGGTGGCGTTGATCACCTCGGCGGCGGCATCGCCTGCCACTACACGCCGCTCACCATTGACGTTCACTTGCAGGCAAATCACCGCCGCTCCGACAAATTTCCGACTGCGGGCTGCAGTGTACTCCTCAGCGCTGGGGATTCCCGTCCGCCGGCAATTCCCCGGTGGACAGAAAGGTAAGCTCCGCATCGCTGAAACTGCGTTGCGCTAGTGCCCAACGCGCGCGGTGCATCTGCGCGGCCTCGACATAGATGCGACACGGCGCCGCCTGGCCGAGTACGCTGGCATCGGAATCCACCCGCGCCTCGATTCCTTCCGCGGCCAGTACTGCGGCAAATGCGTGTGCCGAAGGCACGTCGGAGATCGTGATCAGCAGTTGCCAGGCTGACACTAGGGCCGACCTGCATTGGGTGCTGGTAGCACCTTAAGGTGTCAGCCGCGCGCCAGCATCGTGGCCAGCAGCGGTGCAAATTCGGCCGCCACCTGCTGTGCGTTGGCGGGTCCGCCGAGATCGGCCAGCTGAGTCATCGCCAGTCCCGCGTAGCCGCAGGGATTGATGCGGCGGAACGGCGCCAGATCCATGTCGATGTTGAATGCCAGGCCGTGATAGCTGCCGCCACGGCGGATGCGCAGGCCGACACTGGCGAGCTTGCGTCCGTCCACGTAGACACCGGGGGCACCGGCGCGACACTCGGCACGAACGCCGAATTGCCGACAGTATTCGATGACGGCTCGTTCGAGCGCAGTGACCAGATCACGCACACCCATGCGGGCGCGACGCACGTCGATCAGCGGATAGACCACCAGTTGGCCCGGTCCGTGATAGGTGACCTGACCGCCGCGATCGATCTGCACCACCGGGATGTCACCCGGCGCGAGCAGGTGCGAACGATCCGCGTTCATGCCGAGCGTGAACACCGGGTCGTGCTCCAGCAGCCAGATCTGGTCCGGCGTCGTCGTCGTGCGCTGCTCGGTAAAGCGCTGCATCGCGCGCCAGGTCGGCTCGTACGGCATACGACCCAGCCATCCGCTCACCGCGCGCTCGCCGCAGCCGCCACTCGTATCGGTGACTGCCAGCGGCGCGTTCACGTGGGTGCCGCGGCCGCTTTCAGTCCGACGTTATTGCCTGCCAGCGCCTGCTCGGCGCGATAGCTCGAGCGCACCAGCGGCCCGGACACACACTCGCGGAAACCGCGCGCGAGCCCCCAGGCACGGTACTGTTCGAACTGCTCGGGCGTAACGAATCTCTGCACGCTCAGGTGATGTAGCGTCGGCCGCAGGTACTGGCCAAGCGTCAGGATATCCACCCCGGCCGAGCGCAGATCGTCCATGCACTGCGCAATCTCCTGGTCGCTCTCGCCAATACCGAGCATCAGGCTGCTCTTGGTCAGCAGTTCGGGCCGGTGGCGCTTGGCGTGGACAAGCACCGCGAGTGTCTGCCGGTAGCCGGCGCGCGCATCGCGCACCGGGTGCGTGAGCCGCTGCACGGTCTCGATGTTCTGTGCGAACACCTGCGGGCCTGCATCGACCACGGTCTCGACATCGCGCAGCACGCCCTGAAAATCCGGCGTCAACGCCTCGACCGCGGTAACCGGGTTGTCCTGCAGGATGGCGTGGATACAGGCGGCATAGTGCCCCGCGCCGCCGTCGGCCAGGTCGTCGCGGTTCACCGAGGTCAACACCACGTAGCGCAGCTGCATCAACGCTACGCTCTGCGCCACGTGGCGCGGTTCCTCGGCATCCAGCCAGCCATGCGGATTGCCGGTATCGACCGCGCAGAAGCGGCAGGCGCGCGTGCACACCGAGCCCATCAGCATGATGGTGGCGGTGCCCGCGTTCCAGCACTCACCGATGTTCGGGCACTTGGCCTCCTCGCACACCGTCGCGAGGCGGTGCTCGCGCACCGTACGGCGCACGAAATCGTAGCCCTCACCCACCGCCAGCCGCGCTTTGAGCCAGCTCGGCTTACCGGACAGGCCGTGGCGATCGGCCGCACCGTGCTGCTTCACGCCATCCTTGATGGCGCTAAAGCCTTGCGGGGTAAGGTACTTCTGGCCACTGCGCACGCCCTGGGCCACGCCGGGGCTGCTGCCTGCGGCGACTTCGCTGACCACCGGGATACCTTTAAGCGTGCTCATGGGGGTGCCATCTGCCGTTATTGTAAGGCGGCAAGCCGTTCGATGCTGCCGACGTCGCTCCAGGCGCCTTCGAACACCTGGCCATGCAGCCGGCGCGACACGATCGCGCGCCGCAGCAGTGGCAACAGCGGATATTTGCCGGCACTGCAGCCCTCGAACAATTCGGGGCGGTACAGGCCGATGCCCGAGTAGGTCCAGCGCGCAGCGCCCTGCTCCTGCAGCTGGCCGTTGACGAGCGCGAAATCCCCGTGCGGGTGGTGCATCGGATTGGCCACCAGCACCAGCTGCGCCAGGGCCTGCGGGGCGATCTGAAGGGTGCCGAAATCGAGGTCGGTATACACGTCCGCATTTACCACCAGGAATGGCTGCGGCCCCAGCCATGGCAGCGCGTGGAAGATCCCGCCCCCGGTCTCCAGTGCCGCGCCGCCTTCATCGCTGTAGTGAATCTGCAGCTCCCACTGCGCACCATTGCCGAGCGCGGCTCGAATCTGCTCGCCCAGCCACGCCAGGTTGATGACCACGTGTTTAACGCCCAGGCGCGACAGCTTCTCCAGGTGATAGACGATCAGCGGCTTGCCGCGAACCGTGAGCAGCGGCTTCGGGACGGTATCGGTAAGCGGACGCATGCGCTCGCCGCGCCCGGCAGCCAGCACCATGGCGCAGGCGATGCTCATGACGCGCCCATCGCCAGCACCCGGGCATTGGCGGCGGCGAACGCCGGCATCACGCGCCGCTGCAGCCAGTGCGCAAGGTCTCGCAGCTCGCGATAGCGCCGCGCGGTATCCAGCACGTACTCGAGCGTGCGCGGCAGCTCGGGCAGGTAGCCATTCTTGCCGTCCCGATACCACAGGCGCGCGAAGATGCCCAGTACCTTGATGTGGCGCTGCAGCCCGATCAGATCGAACCAGCGCAGGAACTCGCGCTCGCCCGAACCTGCCAGCGCGGGCTCACCGCGAAGGCGTGCGCGATAGCCGCTGACCCAGTGCTCCACGCGATCGCGCGGCCAGTCGATATAGCAGTCCTTGAGCAGCGATACCAGGTCATAACCGACCGGCCCGGCGAGCGCGTCCTGGAAATCGATGATTCCGGGGTTGCGCTCCGGCAGCCGCATCAGATTGCGCGAATGATAGTCACGATGCACGAACACCCGCGGCTGCGCCTGTGCCTCGAGGGCCAGGAACTCGAAGCTCGCGGCCATCACGGCGCGGTCGGCATCGTCCAGTGTCAGCTGCAGATGACGCTCGCAGAACCATTCCGGCATCAGCGCCATCTCGCGCCCGAGCGCCGCGCGATCGTAGGCCGGCAGCTCGCGAGCGGCATCGCGGCCCCGCACCTGGATGCGCAGCAGCGCTTCGAGCGCATCGCCATACAGAAGGTCCACATCGGCCCCCGAACGCAGATGGGTCAGGTACTGCTCGGAGCCCAGATCCTCGAGCAGCACCAACCCGCGCGCGCTGTCGGCCGCGTGAATATGCGGCACGTGCACGCCGCAGCCCTCGAGCAGCGCGGCGACCTTGAGAAACGGCGCGACGTCCTCCTTATCCGGCGGAGCATCCATCACCACACGCGTCACCCCGTGCGCCAGCCAGGCGCGAAAGTAACGCCGGAAGCTGGCGTCAGCCGACGCCGGTTCGAGCCGGACCAGGTGCGAGCCCAGTTCGCTTGTCAGCCAATCCCGGATCTGCTGGATGCGCGCGTCGCCGCCTGTCATTGAAGCGTTTACTGCCCCTTGAGCGTGCCGCCGCTCAAGCAAGACCGCGGCCGTGGCATCAGTCATTATAATGAGTACCCACATGATTGCTCTTCCGCACCTGCGCGCGCTTCTGGGTGCAGCGCTCTGCTGTGCCCCGGTGCTCGCCGCGCAAGCCGCGGACGCCCAGGCGAACCCGGCCGTTGCACAGAGCCCGGGGCCGTGCGGGGTATCCTGGGATATCAACGCCACGCCACTGCTTGCTGCCGCGAGCCCGGCGGGCAATGGCCGGGGCGGACTCAAGAACGCCGAGAGCACCGTGCTCGGCACCGATATCACCAGCAGCTCGGATCAGCTCACCACCACGGCCGACGGCCAGACCGAACTCAACGGCAACGTCGATGTGCACGTCGGCCAGCGCGAGATCCAGGCGGACAAGCTGATCTACGATCGCAACAACAACAGCCTCAACGTCAGCGGCCGGGTGCGATTTCACGATCCGACCGTGCTGGTGCAAGGTGACACCGGTCGCTATGGCGATGACGGTGCGCTGTTCAACCACGCGCAATTCCAGTTGTTGCAACAGTCGGGCCACGGCAGCGCCGACCAGATGTCGATGTCACCCAGCAACGTCATCACGCTGCGTAACGTGATCTACACCAGCTGCCCGCAGCAGCACGCCACCTGGCAGATTCGTGCGCGCGAACTGCGCCTGGACACCGCCGCCGGCGAGGGAGTCGGCCGCGGCGCGATCGTCGACGTGCATAACATCCCGATCGCCTACCTGCCCTGGATCTCGTTTCCGCTCAACGATGCGCGCAAGAGCGGATTCCTGTTCCCGGAAATCAGCACCTCGAGCCGCAGCGGCGCCATGCTCGCCACGCCTTGGTACTGGAACATCGCAGCGAATCAGGATGCCACTTTCGTGCCGACGTATTACACCAACCGCGGCCTCGATATGGGTGCCGAATACCGCTTTCTGAGCGCCTCCAACCGCGGCAGCATCGACGCCAGCTATCTGCCCAGCGATCACGCCTACGGCACCGAACTCAGGGGCGAAGGGCAGGTCGATCCCAACAGCGATCGCAGCTACCTGCGCTTTCTCGACCGGCTGCAGCTGCCGGACAACACCCGGGTCGACGCCAGCATCGAGAGCGTCAGCGATACCGAGTATTTCGAGGATTTCAGCCAGGGCTCGCAGTCCACCAGTACACCGTTCCTGGCGCGCAGCATCGCGATCGGCCACCGCGACGACATCTGGAACCTGCGGCTGCAGGTGCTGGGCTTTCAGACCCTGGACAACACCCTGCCTGACAGCGGCGTTGACGATGAGCGGCCGTACATCCAGCTGCCGCGTCTGACCGCGGCCGGACTGTGGTCACCACAGCGATGGCCGATGCTGGTCACCGGCGTCGACAGCGAACTGGTGAATTTCACGCGTTCGGTCGGCAGCTCCTGCGCCTGCACGGGAGCCTCCTGCGCCAGCTGCAACCCGCCGCCATGCACCGTGGCATCGAGCGCCGGCAATGCCGCACCCTGGGCCTGCGTCAGCGGCTGGCGGCTCGATGCCAAGCCGCAGATCGGGCTCGACGTTTCCGGGCCGGGCTACTTTTTTCGCCCAAATGTCGCCTGGGATCTGACCCAGTATTCGCTGCGCGACAGCGGCACGCCCGACAGCTCGCCGCAACGCAGCCTGCCGATCGTCGACATCGACACCGGCCTGCAATTCGAGCGCCTGGCAGGGTCTGGCGGCATGCGCAGCATGACGCTGGAGCCGCGGCTGATGTACGTCTACATTCCCTATCGCGACCAGAACTCGTTGCCGGTATTCGACACCTCGACCCCGGACCTCAACTCGATCGAGCTGTTTCGCCCCAATCGATACGTCGGCCTCGATCGGATCGGCGATGCAAATGAACTCACCATGGGTGTGACGACGCAGCTGTTCGAGACCTCGAGCGGCGTGCGCTACCTGAGCGCCACGCTGGGCCAGAGCCTTTATCTCACCCAGCCGCGCGTCACCTTGCCCGACCAGACGGCGCAGCCTGCGCGCACCACGTCGAGCCTGATCGCCGAGGTCAATCTGACCGCCTACCGCCACTGGAACCTGCAGGTGGACGTCGGCTCCAACCCGGCCGTTTCGAGTATCGAACAGGCTGAGGTCGTGGTGCAGTACCTCGCCAGCAACAAGCAGGTCGTCAATGTCGGCTACCTGTTCCGCGACGGCGTTGTGCAGCAGGTCGATGCTTCGGGGGCGTGGCCAGTCAGCGCCCATTGGGATGTCTACGCACGTGCCGTCTATTCGCTGCTCGACCGCGCACCGATCCAGAATTTTGCCGGTTTTCAGTTCCGCGGCACCTGCTGGAGCATTCGGGCGGTGGCGCAGAGTTCCGTCAGCACCCGTACCGGCGAGCGTGACACCGGCGTGTCGCTGCAGCTGGAACTCACGGGTCTGTCGAATGTCGGAAGTGGGATAGGCACCGGAAGCGGAGTAAGTACTTTCCTTGAACAGTCGATTCGGGGATACTCCGCCTCCGCCATACGGCCCTAGAGCTAAGCTTAAACCTTTGAGTGCAAAGAGAATTTGATGCGCCGCAGCCTATTCCTGTCATCCGCCGGCCTGACTTTCCTTGGGCTAGTCGCGGCGCCTCTGGCAGGCTCCGCCAAGGAGCTGTCCACCAACGGCGTGCTGCTTGATCGCGTCGCAGCCGTGGTCAACGAAGGCGTCGTGCTGCAGAGCGAACTCGATATTCAGATGCACGAGATCGAGGCGCGCCTGCGCACCCAGAACGTCGCACTGCCGCCCGAGAGCGTGCTGCGCCAGCAGGTGCTCGAACGGCTGGTGCAGGAAGAGATCCAGCAGCAGCACGCCGATCGCGCCGGCATCCGCGTGTCCGATGAGCAGGTCAATGCCGCGATGGAGGACATCGCCGCGCGGCAGAACCTGAAGCTGGAACAACTGCCGCAGAAGCTGGCGGCCGACGGCATCGACTATCCCCAGTACCGTGCTGAACTGAAGAAGGAAATTGCGCGTCAGATCCTGCGCCAGCGCGACGTCGTGCAGCGCATCGTCGTCACGCCGCGCGAACTGGATCAATACCTCGAGCACCAGAAGAAGACCGCCTCGGCGGCCAACGAATACAACGTCGCGCACATCCTTATCGCCGTAGCACAGGACGCCAAGCCGGCGCAGCTCGCGCAGTCGAAAAAACTGGCGCACGACGTCGACGATCGCGCGCACAACGGCGAGGATTTCGGCGCCTTGGCGGTCAGCTATTCGCAGAGCGAAAGCGCGCTCGAAGGCGGCTCGCTCGGATGGCGCAAGGGCACCGAGCTGCCGACCTTCCTGGCGGATGTGATCGGTCGCATGAAGCCCGGCGATGTCAGCGATGTGCTGCAGACGCCGAGCGGCTTTCATATCGTGAAGCTGCTGGACACGCGCGCCGCCGGCGGTGCTCAGATCGTGCAGCAGGTACACCTGCGTCACATCCTGATCAAGCCCAGTGAGATTGAGGACGACGCGACCGTGGAGCAGAAACTCGCACGCTGGCGTGAACAGATCGTCTCCGGCAAGGAACAATTCGCCGTGCTCGCCAAGACCTATTCGAAGGATGCTGGCTCGGCGGTCAACGGCGGCGATCTGGGCTGGTCCGAGTCCAACGTGTTCGTGCCGGAATTCGCCGGCGTAGTTGCCAGCCTGAAGGAAGGCGAGATCAGCCAACCGTTTCGCACCCAGTACGGCTGGCATATCGTGCAGCTGCTCGGCCATCGCGATTTCGACAATACCAATGAGGCGGCCCGTGAGCGCGCCTTCCAGGCCATGCGCGACAGCCGCGTCGAGGAAGCCACCGAGCTGTGGCTGCAGCAGATCCGCGACGAGTCCTACGTC
>Ga0182024_10019982_pt1 | contig 12278 bp, 13 predicted proteins | sample P32metaG_FD_120480 | JGI IMG/M metagenome (GOLD analysis project Ga0182024, IMG submission 120480) | Permafrost microbial communities from Stordalen Mire, Sweden - P3-2 metaG (Illumina Assembly) | ecosystem: Environmental > Terrestrial > Soil > Wetlands > Permafrost | place: Sweden: Stordalen...
CTGGTTCTTCCTGACCGCCGATTACGCGTTCGGCCACGCGCTGGAACGCGATGCCTCGCAAGTGATCGTGCAGAACGGCGGCAAGATCGTCGGCTCGGTCGCGCATCCATTCGCGACGCCCGACCTGTCGTCGTTCATTCTCCAGGCCCAGGCCTCGAAAGCGAAGATCATTGGGCTCGCCAGCGGGCCGCCCGACAACGTCAACGCCATCAAGCTCGGCGGCGAATTCGGCATATTCCAAGGCGGTCAGCAGATGGCCGGGCTTTTGGTGCTGATCACCGACGTCAATGCGCTGGGCCTCAAGGCGGCGCAGGGCCTGCTGCTGACCACGTCGTTCTATTGGGACATGGACGACAAGACCCGCGAATGGTCGAAGCGCTTCTTCGCCAAGATCAACCGCATGCCGACGATGTGGCAGGCGGGCGTCTATTCGTCGGTGATGCATTACCTCAACGCCATCCAGGTGGCGGGCACCGACGATCCGCTCAAGGTCGCGGCCAAGATGCGTGACATGCCGGTCGAGGATTTCTTTTCCCGCAATGGACATCTGCGCGAGGACGGACTGATGGTGCACGACCTCGTCCTGGTGCAGGTGAAAAAGCCGGAAGATTCGAAATATCCCTGGGATTACTACCAGATCCTCACGCATATCCCCGGCGAGCAGGCATTCGGGCCGCCCAATCCCGCTTGCCCGCTGGTCAAAGGCTGACCGGCACCAAACGTATCGCGACTTCGCGAGCGCGGCGCATCTTGCGCCTGTCGATAAAGCGCTGCGTCACGCGCTCGGCTGCGGCTTTGCACGAGGAGACGAAGCCGAGCAGCGTGAGTACCGCCCAGAACAACCAGATCGCGACATCGAATGCGCTCGCGGTGAGCACGATAGCGGCGCGGCCGAGAAGTTTAATGATCGCCCGCGTCTTGCCGCCCTTGGCGGCGGCGAGACGCGCCAGCCGCGATACGTCTTCGGGCCGTTCGGCGACGGCGAGGCTGTCGAGCGCCGCCTGCGTGCCGGCTTTGGTTTCGACACGTCCGATATTGCCGGCGAGTTCGACCAGTCCGCCGGCTTCCTCGACTTTCACCACCTCACGCGCCGCGCGCACGGCTAAGACGGGATTGAGACGCCCGGTACGGCGCGCCGCCTTGACCAGCGACAGTCCGACCCGCGCCGGCGCTTCGGCGCCGAGCGTGGCATAAGTCGCCGCGGTGATGCCAATCCCGACACCGGCAAGACCAAGAATCCAGGGATCGTAATGCTGTCCGCTCAGATAATGCGTGCCCTCGCGCGCGGCGTCGCGAATATCGCCGAACACGAAGAGATCGCCGACCGCGGTGCCGGCGAGGCTCGCGAGATCGGTGGGCTCGCCGGTCCATAAGCCGTGCACAAATCGTCCGGCTTTGCTGGCGAATGTCGTCTCATTGTCGCCTGCTTGCCTCACCTTGCCGGCAAGCGCCGGATCGACGCTCACGCCGCGATCGGCCGCGAGCTCAACAAAGCTTTGCGCGAGGTCGGTATCGCGGGCATCAAGCGCGGAACGGATTTCACGTTCCGCGACGTCGCGGTTGAAACCGTGGTCGAGCATTCGATCAGTGATTTTGACCGGATCGTCCTGTGCAGCGAGATCATCGCGCACGGCAACGCTGCCGCGAATAAGCACAAGCGCGGCGAGCGCGAAAAGCGCAGCACCGGCGACCGCGCATGCGGGATGCCGCAAACCTTGAGCGAACCCACCGTGGCGCATCGGGAGCATTTTAAACCTGCAAACCAGCCGGTGCATTGCCTGCCATTTGCGGCTTTTTCACAACGGGCGCAGTCGCAACGCGTTGCTAGAAATCGGGCGGACGGACCGCTATGGTGCGCCGATAGAAACGGCCGGACAAAGCCCATGACGGAAGCGGTTGTTCCCCATTTTCATAACGATCCGGGCGTTGCGGTCATTGAGATCGGCGCCAGGGAATTCATGTGCGTGGGCGCTATACCGCCGTTCGATCACCCGCATGTGTTCTGCGACATGGGCGATGACGCCGAATACATCTGCCCCTATTGCTCGACGCTCTACCGCCACGATCCGACACTCGCGCCCAATGCCGCCCGGCCGGCGGAATGTGCCCTGACCGCCGCGTCCGTCTAAAATCTTCGCCGGAGCACGCCTCGTGCCGTCCTCGCGTATCGTCCTTGTCGCAGGGGCCGGCATTGGCGGTCTGACCGCCGCGCTCGCTCTGGCGCGCAACGGCTTTCGCGTCATCGTGTTGGAGCAAGCTGAGCGGCTGGAGGAAACCGGCGCCGGCATCCAGCTTTCGCCAAATGCCGCGCGCACGCTGATCGATCTCGGACTGGGCGAGCGGCTGCGGCCGCACGTGGTCGCGCCGCTGGCGTTGCGCGTGCTGGGAGCCCGCGGCGGCCGCGAGATCGTGCGCATACCGCTCGGCGATGCCGCACAGCGCTACGGCGCGCCGTACTGGATGATCCATCGCGGCGACCTGCAGGCGGCGCTCAGCACCGCCGCCGCACAAGAGCTAGGCATTTCAATCAAGCTCGGCATGCGCATGGAAGATTTTGTCACGCATTCGAATGGCGTCACGGTCTCGGCGCGCGGCCGTACCGGCCTGTGGGACGAACATGGCATGGCGCTCCTTGCGGCCGACGGGCTGTGGTCGGCCTCGCGCGTTCGCCTCGGCTTCAAGGAGCCGCCGCGTTTTGCCGGGCGGACCGCATGGCGCGCGCTGGTGCCGGCAAAGGACGTCGCGCCGGAATTCCGCGAGCCGCTGATCCATCTTTGGCTCGGGCGCGACGCGCATCTCGTCCACTATCCGGTCAAGGGCGGCGACGTCATCAATGTCGTCGTCATCACCGCCGATAGCTGGAACGCGCCGGGCTGGAGCGAACCCGCCAGCCGCGTCGACCTCTTGCGGCACTTCTCCGCCAAGCACTGGGCGCCGCAGGCGCACGCGCTCGTTCGTGTCCCCGAAGCCTGGCTCAAATGGGCGCTCTACGACCGCCGTCCGCTGATGAACTGGTCGCACGGCGCGGCAGCGCTGCTTGGGGACGCCGCCCATCCGATGCTCCCATTCCTGGCTCAAGGTGCCGCGATGGCGATCGAGGATGCCGCCGTCGCCGCACAGTGCCTCGCGCGCATGCCGGACGATGCGGCCGGCGCGCTGCGGACTTATTCGGCAGTGCGGCGCGCGCGCGTCTGGAAAGTGCAACGCTTGGCGGCCCGCAACGGCGAGCGCTATCATCTCGGCGGCATGCGCGGCATGCTGCGCAACGCGGCAATGCGCTATATGGGCGGCGAGCGGTTGTTGCAGCACTACGATTGGCTCTATGACTGGCGGCCGCCCGCGGCTTTGTCGATGACGTAAGCGAGTCCAACGCGATGTCAGCTACTGCATCTCTTCCGCTATTTCCGACCACGATCGCCGGCAGCTTGCCGAAGCCGTCCTGGCTCGCGGCTCCGAACAAATTATGGGCGCCGTGGTCTCTCAAGGGTGAAGAGCTCGAAGCCGCAAAGGACGACGCCACGCTGCTTGCGCTCAAGCTGCAAGAAGATGCCGGCATCGATATCGTCTGCGACGGCGAGCAGTCGCGCCAGCATTTCGTGCATGGCTTCCTCGAAGCGGTCGACGGCATCGATTTCAGCCGGCGCGTCGAAATGGGCATTCGCAACGATCGCTATAAGGCGATGTGCCCGACCGTGGTTGGCCCGCTGCGCCTGCGCTCGCGCGTGCACGCGCGCGAGGCCCGCCTGGCGCGCGCCCACACCACGCGAAAGCTCAAATTCACTTTGCCCGGGCCGATGACCATCGTCGATACCATCGCCGACGCGCACTACGGCGATCGGGTGAAAATGGCGATGGGGTTTGCCGCACTGCTCAACGAAGAGGCGCGCGGCCTCGCCGCCGACGGCGTCGACGTCATCCAGTTCGATGAGCCCGCGTTCAACGTCTATATGGACGAAGCCGCCGGATGGGGAATTGAGGCGCTGCATCGCGCGATCGAGGGCGTGAATTGCACCAGCGCCGTGCACATCTGCTACGGCTACGGCATTACCGCCAATATCGAGTGGAAGGCGACGCTCGGCGGCGAATGGCGGCAGTACGAGAAATTCTTTCCGGCATTGGCGCGCAGCCGGATCGATCAGGTTTCGCTTGAATGCATCAATTCGCACGTGCCGATGAGCGTGCTCAAACTGCTCGACGGCAAGGACGTGCTGATCGGCGTCATCGACGTCGCCACCGACAAGATTGAAACGCCAGAGGAAATCGCCGCCGTGATCGCTAATGCGGCAAAATACATTCCTGCGCAAAAAATCATCGCTTGCACAAATTGCGGCATGGCGCCGATGCGCCGCGAAATCGCCGCATTGAAGCTCGAAGCACTCGGCCGGGGCGCGACGTTGGCGCGCAAAAAATTCGCCTGAATCTTGCGCGGGCGCCGCCAAATCCATCGGTAGCATTTTGTTAAAGTTTAGCCGATTGGATGCGGCGGCGTTGAATTGGGAATGGGAATTGCAATGACGGTGCCGTTCGTAACGACTGTTGCCTTTGCCGACAATGATGGGAAGACCGCCAACCTCCAGTATGGCGTATCCGCCGGAAGCGAGCGAGAAGCACGAAACGAGCTCGAACGGCGTTTTCTGAGCCAAGAACTCTACAAATTTTCGATTTTGGAAATTCGCCTTGCAACCTCGGGCGAAGCCGCGTTGCTCGACTTGTCGGCAGGCAGCATCAAGCTTTTGAACTGACGCGCCGCCTAGTCGGTTTCTTTCCACGCAAAATCTCGCGCAACACCGTAGCGTGACTCAATTCGATCTCGCGCGTGGCAGTGAGCAATGTCGCGGTGCGGCCTTTAAGCTTCGTGCGAAGCGCGGCAAGCTCATCGCGGTGCTCGGCAAGCTCGCTGCGATAGCGGCGCTGAAATTCCGTAAAACGCTCGGAATCGTGGCTGTACCACTTTCTTAAGCCGTTCGACGGCGCGAGTTCGCGCGGCCAGGCGTCGTATTTGAGCGACGCTTTCGACATGCCGCGCGGCCACAGCCGATCGATGAGAATTCGCACGCCGTCGGCGGACGAGGCTTTCTCGTAAACGCGTTTGATTCCGATCGACAAAGTCCTTCGCCTCACTCTCACCGCCGTCATCGGTCGCTGCGCGAGATAACGTCGATCAATTCGCCGACCTTGCGCCGTTGCTCGGCCTTATTGCCCGAAGCGATCGCGTGCTCGACGCAATGCGCCGCATGGTCGGCGAGGATTTCCTCCTCGGCACGGCGCAAGGCCGCGCGCGCCGCCGAGAGCTGGGTGACGATGTCGATGCAATAGCGATCGTCCTCGACCATGCGCGCAAGGCCGCGCACCTGGCCCTCGATCCGTTTCAGCCGTTTCATCACCGCGGTCTTGGCAAGTGCTCGCATGACCGCTATATACCCCCCCAGGGTATCTGTTTCAAGTGGGTCGCATCATGGAACAATCGGTTCATTCGCATAGTGCCGCGAACCGCGTCCTCGATCCCGTGTGCGGGATGACGGTCGACCCGGCCAAGAGCCCGCACCGTCATACGCATCTCGGTCATGGCTATTTCTTCTGTTCCGCCGGCTGCCGCACGAAGTTCGCCGCGGATCCCAGCAAATATTTGGAAGAGACCGCTACCGCGGCGGCGCGGGAAATCAAGGGCACGATCTATACCTGCCCGATGCATCCGGAGGTGCGGCAGATCGGACCCGGCTCATGTCCGATCTGCGGCATGGCTCTCGAGCCCGAAGCGGGCGGCGCCGGCAATGGCGGCGAACTCGCCGACATGACGCGCCGGTTTTGGATCTCCGCCGCGTTATCATTGCCGGTCGTGGTGATCGAGATGGGTGGCCATTTCGGCCTTTTTCAGCTGCCCGGCGACATATCGAGTGTGGTGCAGCTCCTATTGGCGACACCCGTTGTGTTGTGGGGCGGCTGGCCGTTTTTCGTCCGCGGCGCGCAATCGCTGCGCACGCTCAATCTCAACATGTTCACGCTGATCGCGATGGGCACGGGTGTGGCCTATGGCTACAGTCTTGTCGCCGCGCTCGCGCCAAATTTGTTTCCCGCGGCATTCCGCGACGAACACGGCGGCATCGCGCTTTATTTCGAGGCCGCCGCCGTCATTACGGTCTTGGTGCTGCTCGGCCAGGTGCTGGAATTACGCGCCCGCGCATCGACCTCGAGCGCGATCCGCGCGCTGATCGATCTCGCGCCCAAGACCGCCCGGCGAATACGCGAGGATGGCGGCGACGAAGACGTGCCGCTCGATGCCGTCGTGGTGGGCGACCGGCTGCGCGTTCGGCCTGGCGAAAAGGTGCCGGTCGATGGCGTCGTGATTGAAGGGCGATCCGCGGTCGACGAATCCATGATCACCGGAGAATCGATGCCGGTGACAAAGGAAGCGGGAGCGAAAATTATCGCCGGGACGCTCAACCAGAGCGGCGGCTTCGTCATGCGCGCGGAAAAAGTAGGACGCGACACCATGCTCGCGCGCATCGTCGACATGGTCGCGGCGGCGCAGCGCTCGCGCGCGCCTATTCAGCGGCTCGCGGATCGCGTTTCCGCCTGGTTCGTGCCCGCGGTCATCGCCGCCGCGCTCCTCGCATTCGCGGCATGGGCGATTTTCGGACCGCAACCGCGCTTCGCTTACGCGCTCGTTGCCGCGGTCACCGTGCTCATCATCGCCTGCCCATGCGCGCTCGGCCTCGCGACCCCCATGTCGATCATGGTCGGCGTCGGCCGCGCCGCGCGATTCGGCATCCTGATCAAGAACGCCGAAGCTTTGGAACGCATGGAAAAGATCGACACGCTTGTGGTCGACAAAACTGGCACGCTGACCGCAGGCAAGCCGAAAGTCGTTGCCGTCGTAACGGCGCCGGATTTCGACGAGACAATGCTTATACGGCTTGCCGCAAGCGTCGAGCGCGCCAGCGAACATCCGCTCGCGGCGGCCATCGTCGCGGCGGCAGCTGAGCGCAGTATCGATCTCCTCCGCGTCGTTGACTTCGACTCACCTTCCGGCAAGGGCGCCGTCGGCACGGTCGAGAGCCGGCGCGTCGCGCTCGGCAATGCAAAATTTTTGGCCGAACTTGGCCTCGCAACCAAACCGCTGCAAACCGACGCCGAGCGCCTGAGCGCCGACGGTGCGACGGTCGTCTTCGTTGCCGTCGATGGCAAGCTTGCCGGCCTCGTTGCCATTGCCGATCCAGTGAAGCCGACAACGTTTGCGGCGCTCGAAGCGCTAAAGGCGCAAAACATCGCGATCGTGATGCTGACCGGCGATAGCCGCACCACGGCGCGGGCCGTCGCGGAAAAACTGGGGATCGCCGACGTCGAGGCGGAGGTGCTGCCCGAGCGCAAGCGCGCGGTGGTGGACGAGCTGCGGCGCGCCGGCCGCATCGTCGCCATGGCTGGTGACGGCGTCAACGACGCGCCCGCGCTCGCCGCAGCCGATATCGGCATCGCCATGGGCAGCGGCACCGACGTCGCCATGGCGAGCGCCGGCATCACGCTCGTCAAGGGCGACCTCACCGGGATCGCGCGCGCGCGAAAGCTCTCCGCCGCCACCATGCGCAACATCCGGCAAAATCTGTTTTTCGCGTTCCTCTACAATGCGCTCGGCGTGCCGGTCGCGGCCGGCGCGCTCTATCCGCTGTTCGGAGTTTTGCTGTCGCCGGCGTTTGGAGCAGCGGCGATGGCGCTCTCTTCCGTCAGCGTCGTCGCCAATGCGCTGCGGCTGCGCCACGTGCCGCTTTAGACGCTGCCGCGCCGGGCTATTCGCATTGTGCGGCCTGTCCGTTATAGTTCCCCAACCGGCGATTATTCGCCGCCGTCTGCGACCACGCCGGTTTCATGATTACCGCACCGTCACCGACCAGCGTTGCACTGCTGCTGGGCTTGAGTTTCTTTCTCGGGCTCGCCTTTGAAGATTTTTTCGCGCGTGGCGAACAGCGCCGCCCGGGCGGCATCCGTACTTTTCCGATGCTCGCCGTGGCGGGCGGCGTGCTTTATTTGTTCGATCCCGCGCATTTCATCCCGTTCACCGGCGGACTGCTCGTCTTAGGCGCGTGGCTCATCGTCTATTACCGCGCGCATGTCGGCGATCGCGACGACAAGGGCGAGCCGAATGTCGGCCTCGTCGTGCCCTTGCTCAACATGCACGCCTATCTGCTCGGCGCCGTCGCGCTCGCGCTGCCGCCGTGGATCGCGGTGGCGATGACGGTGACGTCGGTCCTCCTCCTCACCGGCCGTGAGCAACTTCACGCGCTCGCCCGCGAGCTCGAGATGAAGGAGATCGTCACCGCCGGCCAATTCCTGATTCTGACGGGAATCGTCCTGCCGCTGCTGCCCAACCACCCGGTGACGACGCTGACGGCGATCACACCGCGCCAAGTCTGGCTCGCGCTCGTGGTCGTCTGCAGCTTTTCCTATGTGAGCTATCTGGCGCAGCGCTATTGGGCGGCCGCGGCCGGCGGTCTCTGGATGGCGGCGCTCGGCGGCCTTTATTCATCGACGGCGACCACCGTCGTTCTTGCGCGCCAGGCCAAGGCCGACCCGGCGACGCGGCGTCAGGCACAGGCGGGAATCACGCTCGCCACCGGCATCATGTACTTACGGATTTTGGCGATCATCGCGATTTTCGACATGGCGTTGGCGCGCCGGCTGGCGCTTCCTCTCGGCGGCCTTTCATTGGCGGCTATTGTGATCTGCGCGCTGCAATATTGGTACGTCAAACCGGCGCCCGATGAGCTGCAGGCGAAAGCGATGCCGGTGCCCGTGAGCAAAAATCCCCTGCAACTTGGGCCCGCGGTGATTTTTGCACTGCTGTTCATCGTGACGTCGCTGGTTTCGACTTGGGCAACGGCGGAGTTTGGGGCGACCGGCATCTATTCACTCGCGGCGATCGTCGGCATTTCCGATATCGATCCGTTCGTCCTCAATCTGGCGCAAGGCGGCACGACGAGCGTGCCGACCGCAGCGCTTGCCGCCGCGATTCTGATCGCCGCTTCGTCGAACAATATCCTCAAGGCATTCTATGCAGCGTGCTTCGCCGGCGGACGCGCGACCGCGGGGAGCGCGGTGGCGCTAGTGCTCCTTGCCGTCGCCGGCGTTGGAGCCGCGGCCGCGACCGCCATGTTGGCTCTGTGACTCGAACGCCGCAGCGCTAAATTCTTTTTGAATCCAACGCATAAGAGCCGATCCGGCGGCAACGAAGCAGTTGCCAGTGCGCAAGGTGCATGCAAGATATCGGCGAGGTAATTCGGGGGATAACTGAAAGTATTCAGTCAACACGACGCGGTTTAAAGAAGTCGCGCAACTAAAATTCGCACGCAAAACCGCACCTAGGCGTCTCGTGCGTTTGTTCGTCGTCGGCAACGTAACGAGAGGCTGGGCATGCGCCCGACGTCGGGTTACCAGCACGACGCTCATGGGCGCGCCAGGGTCGCTCGGGCTGAACTTTGCGAGCACGCAAACAACGTCGTTGTCTGGTTCGCTCGGGGCACAACTCGAATATAAATGCTCGCTTGCCGATCACATGAGCTGGTCGCCATACGTGCGCGCTTCATGGGTGCATGAATTCGCCTCGACCGATCGCGCAGTAACGCCGGCGTTCGAAGTCGCACCCACCGTTCCGTTCCTCATCCAGGGGGCGGCCGTGGCGCGCGATGCTTTGCGTACCGACGGCGGGTTGACCGTCGCGCTGAGCAGGCACGCCGAGCTATTCGGCAATTTCACCGGCGAGTTCTCGAATGTCGGGCAAAGCTATGCCGGCACCGGCGGTCTGCGTTTGAGTTGGTAGGGCCTGAAAGAACCGCGGCCGAACTGGTAAGCTAAACCTTGGAATCGCAGGATCGGAGGCGGCGATGCGCCGAGCGTCGATACTTATTGTACTGGTGTTGGCCTGCGCTGCCTTGGCCGGCATTGCATCGATGGCATTTGCTCAGCCGGCGCCGAGCACGGGGCAACAACATCCGGCAGCGCAGAAGCCAAAACCGGCCGCGCCGTCCGCCCCGGCCGCGCCAGGCGCCGACAATCAAAACACTCTCCCGAGCCGTTGGACCTCGCGCTGCGCCAGCGACGGGCGGACCACTGTCCTCGACTGTGCCGTCGAGCAGAGCGCGGTGGTTACGCAGACCGGCCAATTATTGGCGTCGGTCACCGTGCGCGTGGCCGCCGATACGCGCCGTCCTGTCTTGTTGGTCCAGCTTCCGGTCGGCCTTTTCCTGCCGGCTGGAATTACGATCCAGGTCGACGACGGCAAAACGCAGCAGATCCCGTTGCAAACCTGCGATCTCAAGGGCTGTTACGCCGGCACGCCGCTCGCCGATGACACGCTTGCCGCCATGAAAAGCGGCAAACGGTTCGCCATCTCGTTCCAAAACATGGCGAAGGAAAATATCGTCATCCCATTCGGACTTGCCAATTTCGCCGAGGCGTATCAGCACATCCAGTGATAATCGGCGGATGTGACCGTAGTGGCGCACGATCTCTCCGGAAAGCCGGCATCCACTCCGGATCGGGTCCGGGACCGGTTGTTGCCAAATTATGCGCTATTCACCGGATGGTGTGGTCGCTTTGATACTCGGGCGTGAAGGCGCAATTCTTGTCGGTCGCCGTGCGCTGCAAAAGCCGTTCCTCGCTCAGCACGGATTCGTAATCGCTGCGGTAGGCGAGCGATCCGATCACGGCGCCGCCGCCGCCTTCGCTCGCTTTATCCATCAGGCCGCGCAGCTCATTCTCGCGCGCGATCAATTCTTTCCACCGCGCGGCAATCTCATTGCAATGAAAGGCGGAGTATCGGCCCGGATCGACCAGCAATTCTCCGGTCCCGGCGCTCGATCCGCAGCCGGCGAGCGCGACGGCGGCAAGGCTCAAGAGCGCGAGCGGCCAAGAAGATAGCGTCAATGCACGCAGGCGAACGGTCCCGCCCCGCAGCCTATCGATGGCGTCACGAATTTTCATCGGCGGTGCCCACCCGCGCTCAATTCGCGCGAATTCCCCGCACTCAGTTTGCAGCTTCCTGCGCCGCAAATAAGGCAAAGGCGATTTACGGCTCGGGGTCGGGAAACTCGACGCCGATGGTCAAGCCGGTGCGCCACACGACGTGGCAATTGCGCCGCGCGTCGCCGTTCGCCGTGAGCAGCAGCATGAACGCTTCCGGCAGTTCTTTGTCACGTTCGAGAGTAAGACGCGCACCGCCCTCCGAGATGTCGGCGATCGAGCAGGCGATTGCCGGCGTTTTCTCGTCGATGAGGATTCTTGCGTTGTAATGGAATTGCCGTCGCGGCTTTTTGCGCAATTCGGCGTGGGTGCGGTAATTGCCGATAACGACCATCGCCATCCTCCCGCCCGCAATGCAATCGGCGGAGCGGCACAATCCTTGAAACCTAGGTAAAGCACATTAAAGACAAGTAAATTGAGCATTGCGCAGCGCATTATGCCTTATGTTTTAATGCCTTGGCTGCCCGCGGCGGTAATCCCGCTCAGGCTTCAAATGCCGGGAGTGTTACATTCCGATGAGCGTTTGGTGACGCTTGGTTGAGTGAGCCGATCAGCCTGGACTGGCTGGACCGGTCGAACCCGGTCGCGCCGTGGTGGTGCTTTCTGGCCGTCATCAGCGCCGTGAATATTGTTTTGTGGTTCGAGCTGCGCTCCCGACTCAGCAGGACCGAACTGCTCGTTCTCCTCTGCGCCGTCTATGTGTTCGGCTGCGCCTTCCGCTCGATCCTGCCGCGCGCCTTAAAGATAGGCAGTCCGGCCCGAATCCGATAACATTTTCATGCTGATTCGCTCCGCGCGGGCTCATCTGGAAAGCCGTGGAGGTGACGGTCATGATCATCACAGTTGCCACCATGAAGGGCGGCAGCGGCAAGAGTACGGTTGCTAGCTGCCTTGCGGTGCACTGGCATCTTCGCGGCCGGCGCCCGACCCTGATCGACGCCGATCCGCAGCGCTCCATCGTGCGGCTCGCCGCGCGCGAACGCGCGCTCGGCGGCGTCAATGTTGTCGAGGATGCGACCGAGGAAGCCTCGAGCACGGCCCGCCGTCTCGCCGGTGGCAATGGCCTCGTGATCATCGACACTCCGGGATTCCGCTCCAAGACGGCACTCGATTGTCTGGCTGTCGCGGATTTCTTGATCGTTCCCGTAAAGCCGTCGCCATTCGACGTCGACCGCATGCTCGATACGCTCAGCATCCTGACCGATCGGGCCGACGGCCGGCGGCCGCAGTTCCGCTGCCTGCTGACGCAGACCACGCGCGACTCCGTC
>Ga0182024_10019983_pt1 | contig 12278 bp, 13 predicted proteins | sample P32metaG_FD_120480 | JGI IMG/M metagenome (GOLD analysis project Ga0182024, IMG submission 120480) | Permafrost microbial communities from Stordalen Mire, Sweden - P3-2 metaG (Illumina Assembly) | ecosystem: Environmental > Terrestrial > Soil > Wetlands > Permafrost | place: Sweden: Stordalen...
CACATCCGACTCCGTACGTTTACGACGCTTATGTCAGACCCCACTACGTTGATAAGTCCTTCATTAGGACGGCAGATTCACCACAAGCGCCAAGTTCTGCTAATCAAACACTTGTGAACGCACTGTTCTCCACTGCGATCCTCTCCGATTGGGTTCTTGATGGTGAAAAAGGGTTCACACCCGTGGCGCGCCGGGTTCGTGAGCGACTCGAACCCGAAAGTGGTGACCTCAGAGGATGGACGCCGGGAGGATCCTAGAAACTCCGGAGCGAGCAAGTGGTTCCAATGGAAGATTCCGTTCAGCTTTGCTCGGCGTTCGATAGTGTCCAGTCAATGACCGACATTTCACCTCACTCTGATGAGCACGTCGAGTGGGTTAGAACTCTCGATGCGCCACCGACATTCATTCTCAGTTGCCCTTGTGGTGAGCCCGGGGCTCTGATACAAGAGGAGGGGGCGATGGCTGAGCAGGTTGCCAGGGAGCGTTGGCGCGCACATGCAGGTCTCAATCAAACCGAAGACTGACTTAGTACCGGTCGTCGGGTACGGCTTCTCTTCGTTGCTCGACGAAGTTTTCATGTGATATGCCGCGCGTACCATTCTTGGAATGCTGAGTGGTGATCAAGTCACGACAATATGGACGACGGTCTCCGCCGTGGCCGGCGCCCTTGGCGGCGCAGCCGTTTCGGCAGTCGTGACTTTTCGTGTTACTCAGCGCCAGGTCAATAGCGCGAAAGACGAATCGGCACTGCAAAGGAGCCATGAACTTGCACTGGCGACCGAGCACCGACGACAGGAGAGGATTCTTGACGCATATGTAACGCTCACTCGCTATGTGACAAATACAGCCGGGCAGGTCGAGTGGAAGCTACGCGACATGAAGGTCAAATTCGCACCACCGCTTGAACCACCTCCCGTTGATCACGTTGAAGCGAGGTCTATTGCGGCAGCGACTTTGGTAGCCAGCACTGACATCGGTCGCCTACTCAGGGACTTCCATCAAGCATTGAACCGCTACCGAGCAGCGCTTGGTGTTTACGAGTTGGTCGAGAAATGGGGAGACATTCCATACACGCCAGATTTCATTGCCCAAAGAAGAGAAGCACGCGAATCAGTTGAAAAAGATGGTCTCGCGACTACAGAAATGGCCAACGAGTTGATCCTACGAATGCGACTTGAACTCGGTGCGGAGGGCCAACTTCCAACCAATTGACACTCGGACTCCTCACCGGCACTGACCTTGAACCCTAAAAGCGGTCCACGGATATGAGAGGGCGCTGCTGACGTTTTAGTTGTCAACCGAGCCGAAAACAGAACCTAGACACTCTTCATTTCGTGACTATTTAGAGGGCAAGCCTCAAAATCGTTGAATAGCGAAATACACTTTGTGGAGGAGCGAATCCATGGGTATGTGTCGAAATTGCGGTAATAGATTCAAGTTGAATGACACCTTCTGCACTAAATGCGGGTCCAGTCTTGAATCGATTCGACAAAGCAAGAATCTTCGCGTCAGTGAGCAGCAGCGCCAGAATCTCAGCGCTATTTCAACAGCTCGAGGTGGTCTCAAGCCGTCTGTCGCAGGAATCGCCGCGATTTGTTTATTCGTCATCGGAGGATTCGTCGCACTCTCAGCGGGTACGCAGATTGGGATCTGCCAAGGAGCATCTCAATTCAGTGCGTACCCAAGTTCGTGCGGCGGCGAAAACCTGGCTCAAACAATAGGTGTCATTCTTTTGCTTTCTGGCGTCGGTCTAGGGATCTACGCATTAGTCCGGTTACAAAAATTAAAACCACGCATTGAGTCAATTTCGCCCACCCAGACAACTCCTTTCGCGCCGCCAGGTTGGTATCCAGTTGAGGGAAGACCTGACTGGTTTACCTGGTGGGACGGAGCGCGTTGGGGTGAACCTGAGGTTGCCCAGAGAAAGTAGACACCAACTAATCCGACTCGAGGGTCGGGTGAAAGGATGTCACCATGGGAGTTACCAGGAGAAAATTTACTCTCGAGTTCAGAACTGAGGCCGCTCATCGGGTCATTGACACGGGCAGATCGGTGCGAGAGGTGGCCCGTGAACTGTCGGTCCTCGAGAACTCACTGAGCAAATGGGTCCGCGATGAACGCCGACGCCTAGAGGCGGTCGCGGGAACGAGCGAAGAGCCGCTGGGCGCGAATGAGCGTGCGGAGCTGGTCAGGCTTCGCCGCCAAGTCGCCGAGCAGGAGAAGGACCTCGCCTTTTTGGGAAAAGCTGCCGCGTACTTCGCCTCGAATCCACCAAAGCAGAAAGATTTGCGTTGATGGCCGCGGAGTGCGCGAACTTCGAAGTGATTCGCATGGCACGACTCTTGGAGGTCTCGAGCGCGGGCTACTACCGCTGGCGAGAGCGTCAGGCCGGCGAACCCCTCGCGAGTGAGCAGCGACGAAGCGACCTCGACGTGAAGATCACGACCTTTCACACGGACTCTCGTGGCACCTACGGCGCCCCGCGGATCACGCTCGATCTGCACGACAGTGGCGACGCGGTGAGTCGCACCACGGTCGCTAAGCGCATGGCACAGTTGGGGATCGCCGGCATTAGCCCGAGGGCGTTCAAGGTGACCACGGTGCGCGACTCCTCAGCTACTTACCCCGAGGACTTGGTGCAGCGCGACTTCGCCCCCGGCGCTCTCAATCAAGTGTGGACGAGCGACATCACGTACCTAAAGATCGGCACTGGTGACGTCTACCTGTGCGCGATTCGAGACGAAGGATCGAGCCGAGTGCTGGGCTGGACGCTCTCGAGCCACATGCGCACCGACATCGTGCTCGACGCACTGGGCCAGGCCGTTCGACAACGCCATGGTCTCGTCAACGACACGATCTTTCACGTCGACCGCGGCAGCCAGTTCAGCGACCGGCGCGTTCGTGAGTTCTGCGAGGCAAATGGCATGCTGCTCTCGATGGGTGCCACGGGAAGTTGTTACGACCACGCCAGCGCCGAGAGCTTTTGGTCGATCTTCAAACACGAGTACTTCTACCGTCACGTCTTCGCCACCATGGCTGAACTACGCCGCGGCGTCGAGGACTATCTCAACTTTTACAACCACCAGCGCCGCTGCGCGAAGGCTGGCGGAACGAGTCCAATCGCCTATGAGTTATCGTTGGCTCGCTCCGAGGAAATCGCAGCATAAACCGTGTCCACTATTTCTGGGCAACCTCAACCTCAGCATCGACCTCCCAACGGGATTCAGCCCCTATCTGACACTTAAAAATCTCGACGCAGTTGATTGTGAGAGTCAGTACTTTTATTGGACTAGATAGCCAGCAACGACTGACCATCCGGTGGGTAGCGATTCGGGAGTGCCAGTGATTCCACCACTCGTGATACCAGTAAGAATTGCGTTTTGTAACTGTGCGTTAGTTACGTTCACACCTGAAATATTGGCGCTGGTCAAATCCGCGCCGACTAGCGACCCTCCCGTCAGGTTCACATCTTCGTAATCTCCGTTTTGCATATTTGCATCGGTCAAGATTGCGTCGGTGAAATTGGATTCGGAGAAGTTGCCCCACGCAATCGAATTGGCAAGATTTGCTCCAGTGAATTGTGCTCCTGCGCAGTCGCATCCTCCTAGGTTTGTCCCATTAAGGTCGGCGGAGTCAAAATTTGCATTCGTCATCATGTCTTCTGAGATGTTGGCTCCCGAGAGATTGGCACCCTGAAAATTGGCGCTGGCGAATCTAACTTCCCAGTTTGAGTTACTGCTATTTGGAATGTTTAAAGCCAAGGCAGACAAGTTGACATTGGAAAGGTTTGCGCCAGAGAAGTTGTTACTCGAGAATTGTGCATATGTAAAGAGGTCTCCCGTCATATCCGCACCCGAGAAAATGGTGCCGCTCAGAATCGATTGACTGAAGTTGGCATTTTTAAGATTCGCGTTACTGAAATTTGTTGCTGCGAGAACCATGTTTGAGAAATTTTCGCCGGCTAAATTCGCGTTTGAAAGATTTGCTCCGGGCCCAACGAAATAACCACCAATGGATTGCCACCCGTTTGGGACGGCTAGTGGACTCGTTACGAGACCTGATATCACTCCATTGAGATTCACGGTCGTCAAATCAGCATTTTGAAAATCGGCTCCCGTGACAACGGCGCCCGCAAGGCTCGCGTTCGTTAGCAAAGCATCAGTTAGATTCGCGCCGGCCAAATCAACATTTGACAAATCGGCGTTCGACAGATTTGCGTTAGCGAGATCTGCTTGTGGGCCGATGTAATACCCATCAACAAGCTTCCAGTTAGACGGGAGATTTTGGTATCCAGATATCGTTCCAGTTTGTGGCCCAGTAAGTACAGAAATAGCTACTACTGGTTGAGTTGTCGTCGTGGCCCTTCCAGCCTGAACCACTTTCCAGTGATCGAAAGTCGTGGTCGTACCACGCACAATCAATGTGACCGTGTACGATTTTGCCTTAATCGATGTATTCGTTCTGAACTTGGCCGCTCGAGATATGGTGCCGGACCTGCACTGAACTTTTGTCGCAAATCCCGCAATCTTCGGCTTCGATGACCACACGCAGGTCTTGGCATTCCTCGCCGCCGCGGTGAAAGTCAATGAGCCACCGGATGCGCTAACTGTCTTCGTCGAAGCGCTCGCTTGCGAGAAAGCAACGCCACAGGCGAGGAGGGAAAGGCTGGCACAACCAATCGCAATCCTGCACTTCATTGAAACCCCCTAGAAACAACGTCCTACACCATGCACGGGTGGCAGAGAATGCAAAGGCTCAACGCACTTCGAATGAGATTCGTAGTCGTTGGATCCTTCATGCAAAATGTCTTTTGCTAGGAATCGCCATTCCGTGAAAATAGACCTTCCGAGTCGCCTCCGCGCAACTTTGAAACTTCTTCATGTTTTGCCAAATCGGCTAACGCATTTGCCAGAGCATAGTCGCGATACTTCGTGGCGTGTTGATAACGGAGTGCAGCGCTCGCTGATGCATGCCCGGCCCGGTGCATCAATTCTGCCGTGGTTGCACCGGTTGCCGCCGCAAGCGTCAAGCCGGTGTGTCGAAGGTCATGAAGGTGCAAATCCGGGCGCCCGATGCTCGAGCGGGCTTTTGACCATGCTCGCTGGAGGCTGGTGGCCGTAAGTGGTGTACCGGACTCTGAGGTGAACAAGGGAGCGTCCTTGTCGCCATTTGTGAAGTCATTGAGATGAATCTCGAAAGACTTCAGAACATTTGGAGGGATTGACAGGGTGCGTCGACCAGACGAAGTCTTCGGGGATTTTGTTACTGAACTGCCGTCGCGCCTGAATGTTCGACTCCGCTCTATGCGAATCGTTGCGTGCAGCATATTCACATCACTTCGTCTTAAACCGAGCAACTCTCCACGTCGCAGTTGGCACCATGAGGCGAGTTCAATAAGAAGCCGAAGACGACTCGGCACCGCCTGAGCGAGCGCTTCAATCTCGGCGACCGTGGCGATTGGGCGTTCGGCGGCGTGTTCGATGCCGGCTCCGTTGATCTTGCAAGGCGACTTCATTATGAGGTCGTCGTCCACTGCGTTTCGCATCATGGTTGAAAGAAGACGGTACGCCTTCGATGCGGTGCTCGGATATCTTGCCGCGAGTTGCGCATTCCAGCTTCGAACCCTTGAAGGGGTGAGAGCTGCGATGGTCGTTTGTCCTAAAGAGGGGAGTATGTGGATTCTGAGTAGGTCTTCGTAGAGTTCTTTCGTGCGAACGGCTAGATCGGGTCTATGTGCTATCCACTCACTCGCGTACTTCTTGATCGTGACCTGTCCAGCGGACGGATTAATCCACGCTCCGCGACGCATGTCGGCCTCAATTGTTGACAAGCGCGCGAGGGCGTCCGCTTTCGCAGCAAAGGTTCCAGCGGAGTGGAGCCCACCGTCGTCCCAGTAGATCGCTTGCCACCGGCCCGATGGCCGCTTGCGCACAGTTCCAAAATGCCTTCGACTCGTAATGGTGTGACCTCAGCTTTTCTTAGATACTCACAACGGTCGTGGTCGTGCGGAAGATTTCCAAAGAATCTGAGTACGTGTCGTGAAGCACCCAGGAGCGTTCAATATCCGGGATTGAGAGCGAACACGTAGTTGGGCGACCATTGGGTTGTATCAACTGCGCGCCGTCCACCTCTGCCCATCGATTCTCCATACGCAGGGCTTCGACTTATCGACGCGCTTCAACACGCTGCGCGTTGATCCAGTTCTCAAGGTCAGAGTCCACAAATCGCACACGTGTTCCCCCCAGTTTTACGAAGGGGATACGGCGTTCTTGCACAAGACGGCGAACAAATCTCTCGGAGCAGCCCAGTCGGTTTGCGGCGGCGCGAGCGTCCAGTAGCGGGCGAGAGACGTCATAACGAGGAGTGGCACCGTGAGATTTCAGGAGTTGCGGGACGCCCGCCTTGTCATTCAAGAGAATCACTCCATTTACAAGTGGTCGTGCGTTGACCCGACCGTGCGTCAGAAGATTCGTGCGGACACGAAAGTTTGTCGATTTGTCGATTCGATAACAATTTGCTCCTCACGGCGCACGCAACTTCGTTCTGCCGTATTCGCACTTTGGTTCTGCTTCGTCATGTCGTTTGCGTGGACGACGCCAGCAGGCGCTAGTTACCTCAAGAAGAGTGCCGTTGACACACTCGGACAGAGTTACCGAATCCCTGTCACCAATCCCGCCGACGGAACCACCTTTCCGAGCGTTCTCTTCGTCACTGGGGCGAAACTCGACACCACTAACCCCGTCAATAAGAGACGGCACGCACCGAAGGGGCTGATCTACCTGATAGTGCAGATGAGTTCGGGTCCTGTTCAACGCAGTTACGGAGATCCGCTGTGGGGAGAGTTCTTCTCTGGACTGACGCCTCTGCCCGCTTCGGCCCTTCGCTACGTCACGGCTTCGGGCCGAAGCTACCCAGTAACGAGGGTAAATCCAATCAATCAGACCAACAACCCCAATGGGTCGGTTGACGATGGCCTCGTGGACGCGACCTATTTCTTCACCGTGCCAATCACGAATCGCCGTGGCACGCTTATTATTGGTCCTACTCAAACCGATGGCGTCCAGTATCAAGGCTTCACGGGTTTCGCGCCAGTCCCTATGGACGTCGATGGACCCACGAAAATCGCCCTGTCGTTTCCGAAGAAGTTGACCGTCACCGTGCCGCGACCTAAAAGAGCGGCACCGCAACCTGGCGCCGCCGCCGCCAACATCTTGAACTTCTTGGGCACCGTCTTTGTCAGTTTCATTGGTGGGTTGTTCTTGTTGGTTCGTCGTTTTTGGAAGCGTCGAGGTCGTCCCGTTCCGGTCTACATCGTGGGCGACACTCAAGCCTCGAAGACCCCCACTCGAACCTTTGAGCAGCCACCCGTGCCACGACCGGCTTCGGAAGTACCAGTGGCTAAGACCGCCATGCGACAGGGAGAAACATTGCGCGTCAACGTGCTTGGACCGCTCACGCTCGCCCCAACCAACGCACCAGCAAGCGATCCCGTGCGAGCGATCGTGTCGTATCTCGCCATGAACGCCGGTCGACCCCTCACACTCGATGAGATCCAAACTGCCATTTGGCCATTGACCGACGCTGGTACCGACATCAAAAAGCCCGCCATGCGTAATTACATGGTCGACGCTCGAAAGACAGTCGGAGAGCGGCACTTGCCAACTGCGTCGGGGAGGATTGGCTACCAACTTCGAGACTTCACCACTGACTGGGAGGAGTTTCAGAGTTTGCTCGACCAGGCGACGAAAGTTCCCAAGGAGCAGGCAGTCGTCCTGCGTCGTCGAGCCCTCGACCTCACGAAGGGTCCGCCCTTTACCGCTGAAACGACGCGCTATTTCACGTGGACCTTTACCTCGGCTGTGGTCTACAAAATGGTCGAAGCGATCACGATGCTCGCTCATGAGCTTGGTACACACTTCGTCATGGCCGGAGATCTCTCCAACGCTGAAGCGGTCCTGCGCCACGGCCTCCTCAGTGATCCAGCGTCCCTGACCTTGTGGGAGGACCTCACCGACGTTCTCTTGGAGACGGCTGACCAGAGTTTGCTGGAACTGCACTGGAAGTGCGCCCAGGGAGTGCTGCGCAGCGAAGATGTCGTCGCCCTTCGTAGTCGTGAACAGGGTTAGCTCACAGCTCATCGAAGGTCCGTGACTCGAAAGCGACGTCGTAGGGAGTCTTCGGCCCTAGCACGGCGCATTCGCAAGGCGTCGTAGGTAGTCCCGGATTCGTCGGCGATCGTCTCGAGCGACTGTCGCTCACCTCGAGTTCGTCGAATGAGTGCCGCGTCGTTCTCCGAGATGACGTAGTTCGCTACCGCCCGGTCCAAAAGTGATGGTGTGTCTTCGAACACCTCCTGCTCGGGCTCTTCCTCGTCGTAGTCATCGGGTATGAAAGTCGTCTGCACGTTGTGACGCGTCATTCGGCGCTGCTCGTTGCGGGTCTTTGCGAGGGCGTGACTTAGGACGAAGTCGACTCGTTCACCTTCTACGAGCTCGTGGGTCCACTGGAGGGCGGCCGTCGCCTGGGTCAGGATCTCTGAGACGGTGTCCTTGCTCGGGCGCCCCCACGACAGACGAAGCGCAATCTGTTCAAGTTCGGGTGACAACGCCACGAGGCCAATCAGCAAAAAGTCATTATCGAGTGCCGTCCACTCGAGGAGCTCTTCCAGTGCCCGACGGGCGCTGGGGGCTGAATCTTGCAGCGCTCGAGCGAACTGGAATGGATCATCGCAGCCGAGTAAATCGACGCAGTAGTCATCGAGTCGCTGTAAAAGATCGCAACCGGGCGAGCCCGAGGAACGAACCTTCAGATCGCTGGCGAGTAAGGACAGGGGTGTTTTGGTTGGTTTCATGCCCCGAGAGGACCAATATGAATTCACGAAAAAGCGCAGAGACTCTGTCATGTGAACTCATAACGCCGGTATTTACAGGCTTTTCGCCCATCGCGCCTATGGCAAAACGTGCTCGTCGTGAGTTCGCAGCGGCTCATAATGAATCCCCGGAGAGCGGCGCCGAGTTCGTACGCCGAGCCTGAGCCGCCTCCTGGCGTAGTTCACGGCGCATCGTGAAGAGCACTTCAGCAAGTTCGGAACTGCGCGGGTGGTCGTACCCTCGACCTTCGTAGCGAAACGATCCCTCGATGGGGTCGCTCTCGTTACGCGCGGCCATAAAGGTCGCTCGGTTCGACCGCAGAGCGGCGAAGGTAGTGGAAAATGATCGTGACTTCGTTATCGGCAGACCGGTAAAACCAAAGGTGTGGGCGTGTTCGCGCAGGTGGAAAGATTCCAATTCGGGATCTGGGCCAAGATTCCACGACGTCAGGGCGAGTTGACGAACGTGCGGGTCGTCCACCAAATTCATAATTTGACGCCGGCTAGTGAATCGATGCGCGAATTCGGCTGACCCCTCGGTCGTCTTGGTCACGTACTTCGCCAGGTACGAAGCCACGGCGCGGTTATCCGCGCTCTCACTCCCGAGGTCTTGCACGTCGAGCAGTTGGCCCCAGCGGAAGTCTTCTCGGTTGGGTGCGACGACCGACGATTTTCTAATGGACTGGCGTACGACGCGCCGCAACAGTTCGACGCTTAACCAGATTGGAACCGGTTCTCCAAGGTCACCGGGGCCATCGGCGCGCAGAACTATGTGAAAGTGAACGAGACCTCGGCGCTGTAACTCGGCGACCTTCAGATAGTGAACCTGGGCGACAGACTTCAAGTTCCGCTGGTTCACTCCGGTGGCTTCAGCCAGTGAACGACGAATGGTCTGAATGGTGTTGTTCCACAGTTTTGAAGCGTGGGCGTTCCAGAGGACTGCCCCCTCGTAGTCGAAGCACTCTTGACACAGGGGTCGGCCGAGTAATGGACTCCCTTCCTCGTGGCGCTCCACACAGTGACGTTGGCGCCCGTGAGCGCAGACACCGCCAACTCCCTTCGGGGCGTTCGTTGATGGGCCTACGCACCCACCCCGAGCTTTGATGGTGTGGACGGCACCAAAGGAGGGAGCGGTCACCGTGATGAAGAGTCGTGGATGGGTGCCCACTTCTTCTGGAGTGCCTTTGCCACCCACTAAACCTGACGAGACCAAGATCCACGCGTCACTTCGGTAGAGATAGGAGCAGGAGGGACAGACCACGTGGCGTCGGTCCTTACATGAGATGCGTAGCGAGCTTCGCGTTACCTCGCCCGTAGCGAGATTCACCATCTCACCGCTGAGTCGAATGGGGTGAGAACAGTTGCCCGCGAGCTCCACTTCGCGAAGCGTTTGGCGTCGCTCGTCAGCGTTCACTGACCGAATCGCAGTTCGTAGGCGCGAGCCACAATCGTCTCAATGTCGTCATCACTGAGGTACGCGGTCATGACGAGTGTGGGCACACCGCCTTCGGCGAGGAGATAACCGACCCCCCGCATTGAAGGATCAATGGTCGCCGCCGAGAATCCTTGGCTCGCCCAGCCCTGTCCGAGAATTGTGTCCGACGAATCTGAACTAGTGCAACGCATCGCCAGGCGAAAGGAGAAGAGATCGCGAATCCAGGTAGGGACAATCTCATGACTTGGCTTTTGGGTCGTCGCCACCACGACGATGCCGGCTGCACGACCGCGCGACACGAGGTCACGGAGGAGCTCAGAGAACTCTTCGCGGAGATTCTTTACTCCGCCTCGAAGATAGAAAGCCAACTCGTCAATGACGAGTACGTGGAGACCTTCGAGGTCATCGATAGTCATCTTTCGCCGACGGGTGGCGGCGAGTGTGGCGTAACGAAGGTCCATTAGTTCACGAAGTTCTCGCAGGGCTATGACGGCGCCTTCTTGATCGGCCCCCACGAATTCGTCAGCGATGTCGGACCACGCGATGAGCTCCACGTGCTTGCCGTCGAGCAGCGTGAGGTGCACTGACGGGTCGAGGGCCGCCGCGGCCACAATCGTCGACAACGCCACCGACTTTCCAGATCCCGGTTCGCCACCGATCAGTAGGTTGTGTTCGGGCAGACCAATCGAGACCCCTAATCCGTCTTGACCAACGCCGAAGAGCAGTGGCTCCCAAAGAGAAATGACGGGTTCCTCCACGAGTGACGAGTGCAGTGACTTCGGGAACGCGCTTTTTTGAACGACTACTAGTTCGACATAGCGGGTGTTGACGGGTGAGGCTTTCACTCGAACTTCGCGAACACCGAGTGCCGCCGCGAGTTCCAACGCCGAGCGTTGAAGGAGTTCTGCGTGCAGTCCGATGGGCAGCTGGAGAAGGAATCGCTGGCCGACTGGAAGGGCCGCCGAGCGAATGACTTTCGGCGTCGAGCCATTGCGACCGACAATCGCGCAGTGCCAGAGCGCCGCGTGTAGCCACCGATGCTCACGATTCGTTTCCATCTGGTGGGTCAGCTTTCGGCCAAGTTCCGGTCGGAAGCGAAGCGTCATGACGACAACAGCGGCAACCATCCATGGTCCAAATGACGTCACAAGGGACGAAATGGCGAGCACGGTAAACGTGGCCATCGAGAGGAAAATCTCGAGACGCCACCCCCAGATGACCGAAGCCATCCAGGGGCGACGCGGCGAGACCGATGACGTCGCCCTAAGCATGGCGGCGTCCGTTCCACAGGCTCCACATCCACCAACTGCATGCGCCGAGCAGGATGAGTCCGAAGTGGGTCACAGCCCACATCAGGAGAAATTGGATCAGCACGACGATGGCGAGGTACATGAGGAGCCGGGCCATTAGGCGCTGGCCTTTACCGTCTCGATGCGGTCGGCTCGAAAACTGACCCCGTGGTTCGCACCGACTTCCCAAGTCGTCGCGATCAGGTTGGTGACTTTCACCAACGTAAATTCGCTCAGACCCTTGACGTCGCCGGCCACCTTCACCGTGATTGAGTCTTTGATGCCGGTTCCCGCTGCGAAGAGCGGAACCGCGAACAGCGCAGTGCCGTTCTCGTCCAACTTCGGCGCTCGAGTCTCGTAGTCGAGAACCGGTTCAGCAGGTCCGGCCGCCGCAAACTTCACGGTTCCGGTGTCAATTGGCAGTCTCATTGTGCTCCTTACAGAGGAACGAAAATTTCGCCCTCTATAAGAACTAGACACACCTGTTTTCGCGTTTTCGAACAAAAACTTTGAGAATCAACGCAAATATTTCTCGAATTCCAAGGTCTTAATCGATTTTGAAGATCACACAAGCTGCCCGAACGGACGGCTTGGCGCTTCGCGCACGCCGTCCTCGGGCACTGGGGATGAACAATGAAAGGAGCGCTGAAAAGCGCGTGTGATGAAATGTCCTATACGTATTAAC
>Ga0182024_10019984_pt1 | contig 12278 bp, 12 predicted proteins | sample P32metaG_FD_120480 | JGI IMG/M metagenome (GOLD analysis project Ga0182024, IMG submission 120480) | Permafrost microbial communities from Stordalen Mire, Sweden - P3-2 metaG (Illumina Assembly) | ecosystem: Environmental > Terrestrial > Soil > Wetlands > Permafrost | place: Sweden: Stordalen...
AAGTCCCTGACCTGGCATGGTCCGGTCAGCTGAATAGCCCCTAGACACGTAAAGACACGAAGTCGATGAGCCCAATGTCTGCCTCTCGGACGACATCATCTTTTACGTACCGTACTGGACCACTGTTCTCGAGCGGGCAGGTCCCCAGATCTACGGTGAGTTACGCAAGCTTGAGGACGAGGGATTCATCGAGGTCGACTCGGAAGGTCCCCGCCGCTGCAAGGCCTACCGAGTAACCGACGCTGGCATGGCCGAAGTCCGGCATTGGCTCACTTCCGTCGAAGTTGACCACACGCTTCGGCTGGAACCGTTGCTGCGATCCGTCTTCTTCTGGCTCATGTCACCCGAGCAACTCGCAACCCACCTGGACAACGAGGCGGCGTACTTCTACGCCCTCGCCACGAGGTACCGAGAACTGGCCGAAGCGAAAGACCGTGGCGGCTACGGGCAAAGGGCTCAAAACGCAGTCGCTGCGAATCGCCGTTGAAGCTGGGACGCGGCTCAACCAGGCGCTCAGTGAATGGGCCGAATGGGCGAAGACCACCCCACTGGCTCATCCGGGCAAGGCCGAGAAGTGACAGTGGACAGAAAACAACTGCCGCATTAATGCGTTCACAAATCGCTCTCTATCGGACGGCCGGGTAAGAGGTCACCAGAGATGGGCACATTTAGCGGCTACCGCAAGGCGGGTGAGAGCATCGAATCACTCGGCCACTGACAGCAGGGCGATCAGCCGCAGCGCGCTCGCGGTGTGGCTTAGCAAACCTTTGACCACCAAGCTGTGCTTGAGGATGCTGCCCAAGACCGAGAATCCCCGCTTGGTGAAGAACCCGGTCGGAAGCAAGCCCCCGGCCTTCATCGGTAGTTGAGAGACGTCGATGATCTGATCGACCGTCGCATTCACCGTCACGCTCGGCTTTTCAACAATGTCGTTGTAGACGACAGCCTTGTCTTCTTTGAAAATGATGGTGGCTCCACTTTCAGTGTCGGTGCTGTAGACCGCTACCGGCCGGCGGACGCGTCGCGCCACCTTTACGCGAGAAGGAAAGCTCTCAAAGTTCTGCTGCAGCAAGGTGCACAAGATGTTCGCTATTCCATTCGCGTCATCCCCATCATTGAGGGTGACGGGGTAAGAATTCGTTTGGGTGCTTGTCATGACTCCTCCCCTTTCAATTCGTCATTGTTAATTTCTGGATCTCACCATTTGTGGTGGTGATGATCAGATCGATCCAGTGCGGTGATCTGCTCGTGGCACGTAGCGAGCAGCGGTTTCGTGGTTCTACCCGCACGCATTTGCCAATACGAAACCGTCGTAACCACGAGATCCATCTGTAGGTTCTCCGACTTCGCAGGAGGCATCTCTTGAGGTGGACTGTCAGACATCCCAGTCGGTAGGAATCTGGCCCCACGCAAGAAGGAAGTTGTTGAACGCCGCCGCGTTCTCGATGGCAGCGGACATGGGTCCCTTGGCAAACTTGATCTTGCCGGCGAGCAATAACTTGCCGCCCTCTGCATCGCCTCCCGCTACCTTTTCCCAAGTTTGAAGGCTGCCGTTGATGATCAACCAGAGATCATCCTCAGCGAATGTCCGTGGTGTCCAAGATACGACCTTGGCTTCCTTCCACTCAAGGTGGCTGGCGATGTCTTCTCGCCCGATGCAGCCAAACTCCATCTTGTTGGTGAATGTGGCTGGATCTTTGAATCCCTTGTACATCGCCTCATTGGAGTTGATCACGTCGATTGCCGCTTCACACCACTCGGCCGAAAAGAACTTCAACTTGTCTGACATGCGATTGCTCCTTGTCTGTTGGCCCCCCCATCAATCGCTGCCATTTCGTTGACGGGTGTCCGGGTTGCGAATGACATCGGCCCGGCGACATTATCGTAGCTCTACTCTACTTAGTAGTCAAATACTTTGTACTATGGGATTTTTCGGGCCCAAGCCGCTCACCATCGCAGTCTTCTGGCGAGGATTTGGCGGGCGTATTGGGCGTCTTGAGGCGCTGTTAGACCAGGTCAGCCTTGGTCTCACATCCGGTCTGCAAGCCGGCGTGCTGCGAGTTGGACGGCTTCCCAGACAGTGGCAAATGGCGGAGCATAGGCCAGGTCCATGCCCGCCAGATCGTCGACCGTCATCCCACCCCAGAGTGCCGCTGCGGCAGTGTCAATCCGCTTTCCCGCACCTCGTCCGCCCACAATCTGCATCCCAAGAAGGCGCCTGGTCCCCTCTTCGGCCAGGACCTTCGTTGCCATCGGTGACGCTTCGGGCATGTAGCCGCTCGCCGTGCGACCTTCGGTGACGAGCGACCGTACCGCCAGCCCTGCGCTTACAGCCTCGCTCGTGCTGAGTCCCGTTCGAGCAATCTCGACGTGATGTGTGTCGGTAACAAACCGAGTGATGGCCGTTCCAAGTACACCGTCGAATCGAGCGTCTCCTCCAGACAGGTTCTCACCGACCACACGACCTTGCTTGTTGGCATGCGTGCCCAACGGCATGAACGCATAGTCCCCGGTGAGCCGATGAATGGCTTCGCAGCAGTCACCCGCCGCCCAGATGCCATCAGAGATTCGTCCAGCTGGATCGGGTAGGTAGCCATTGGAGGCACCGACGGGCAATCCTGCCTTGGCACCAAGCTCGCTGGCCGGACTGACACCTATGCCGAGCACGACCATGTCCGCCGTGCGTACCCGCCCGTCGGTTGTCGCAATCTCACGTACCTCACCGGCTGGGCCAGTGACAACCTTCGCGACCTGGGTATCGGTAAGCATTTCGATCCCGGCCTCTTTCATGGCCTGGCTGATCCGATCGCTCATATCGGTGTCGAGGCAACTCATTACCTCCGAGCGAGTAATGAGTGTTGTCTCGATTCCACGGCGAATCATCGCCTCGGCCATTTCCAGCCCGATATATCCACCGCCGACAACGATGGCCTGGCGCCTTCTTGACGAACTCCCGAGTAGATCTTCAATGCCGATAAGCCCAAGCCACGTTGCGCCGTCGTCGAGATTCTTCACCGGGTGCATCCCCTGGATCAGGGAGCCGTCTGGATTGCGCGCCCACGGCGGAATCACCGCCGGTGCTCCTGTAGCCAAGACGAGTTCGTCAAAGGGCACAGACTCTGGTGCACCGTCGCCGTGGACGTAATCGACGTTGCGACGAGTCAGATCCAGGTGGGTCGCGGTAACACCCATCCGTAGATCGACGCCCATTCCACGGTGCTGATCGGCTGAGCGCGCCAAGAGGCGTTGCGGGTCGTCGACATCACCGGCGATCCAATACGGAAGACCACAGGCCGAGTAAGAAGTGTGGTTGGTGCTCTCCAGTACGATCACGTCGAGGGCGATGCCACGCTTACCAGCTCCGCGCAGGGCCTGGTGCGCTGCGCTCATCCCAGCCGCATCAGCCCCGATGACAACTACTCGCTTCGATCGCGACATTCAGATGGGCCTCTGTGCAGCCCGGCAACACTCCTCAGCCCATGCGATGACGTCATTGGCCAGTTGCGTCCCGCTCAACGCATCAATCTCGCGAATGCCGGTTGGGCTAGTGACATTCACTTCGGTCAGCCGGTCACCAATGATGTCGATCCCGACGAACCACAAACCGTGTTGGCGAAGCAACGGTGCCAATCGAGAACAGATCTCGTGGTCTCTCTCTGTCACGGAATCGGCCACGACGGCCGCGCCAGCAGCCATGTTGCAACGAAAATCTCCACCTCCGGCGACACGACGCACGACCCCTATCGGGTGACCGTCAAGCACGATCACTCGACGGTCACCATCAGCTGACTCAGGCAGCCACCGCTGGACGACAACCTGGACCTGGCCTCTATTGGTAGTTGTGTCGAGAATCGAGATCAGGTTGGGGTCGTCTGGGTCGAGCACCAGTATCCCTCGTCCCGACATGCCCTCGGTCGGTTTGAGAACTGCCCTCCCCCACTCAGTGACGGTCTTGCGAATGGCCTGGCGGTCGGCGGAAATCAGTGTGGGAGGACCAAGTTCGGGCACCCGCAACGCGAAGAGCTTTTCATTCGCGTTTCTCACGCCATATGGGGAATTGACCATCAGTGTGAGAGACGGATCCACGAGGTCGAGCAAATAGGTGGCTCGTAGGTACTGTGCATCGACCGGTGGATCGGTTCGCATGAACACAGCGGAGGCGTCAGAAAGTCGGTAAAGCTCATCACCTCCGAGTACGAACCACTCCGGGTCGGTGATCCATCGACCTTCGTGGAGCACGGCCGATCGTAGGTTCACCGTGCGGCATTGCGCCGTGGCGTCGCCGTCCTCGTACCCCAGTTTCGCCGCGGTCGTAACCAGCACCCGATGGCCGCGCAACTGCGCCGCCTCCATGAGGGCAACACTCGAATCGTGGCCCGGCAAGAGGCATGAGATCTCGTCAATCACGAATACGAGATCCATGCTCACCTCCGTACGGGCCGCTTCGACAACCGAGGGTAGTCCTTCCGTCATTGAGGTCCCCCGATCCACGCTGCGGGGAGTCTCGTGATCGCTTGTGGCCACGACGAGGTCGCCCCAGAAACGACCAGGCCGTGCGGCAGAAACTGGGCGTCGTCAGCGATACCCCAGATGGTGGCTATTCCCTGACCTGCCCGTGAGGCGGTGAAGATTGAAGTCAGTTCGTCCCGGGTGGTCCAGGTGATGACGCCAAGGACTGGGCCCATCGGAACACTTGCCTGCTCGACGAGCAAGGCGGGGGAACCAGCGGTACCCAGCATCAGAACGGTCGGCGGCATACTCCAGCCCATCCGATGTTCTATGTCGTCGGGTAGGCCGGTGCCGCCAAGGAGGACTTTTGCCCCAGCGTCGCCGAGAGCGGCGATCCGGTCCAATGCGTGCTTACGCAAAGATTCTGCCGGAAGTGGTGCGGTCACTACGTCGCTGAGTTGACCCATGACTTCGGCGAGAATGGGGCCAGCGATTTCACGATGGACGGCCAGTAGTGACAGACCAAATGGGCCACCACAGCTGTGAATCCTCACACCAGCGGCCACACTGCCCGCGATAATCGCGGCATCCTGTTCCGATTCCAGACCGACGACCATGACGTTCCCGCCAGCACGCAAGGTGTGCAGCGGAACACGCGATCGTTCGTGTGCCCGCTCAGCCTGCGCGATCGTGCGCTCCCCCGCACGAACATGCAGCGATGTCAGTTCGCGCCGACGGATCAGCTCGGATCCAACGTCGGTACCGTTGCCCTGCACGATGTTCACGACACCCGGAGGTAAACCAACCTTGGTCGCAAGGAGGCCAAAGGCAATGGGAGTAAGCGGACCCCTCAGCGAGGGCTTTACGACAACCGTGTCACCACGGATCAAACACGGAAGCACACTGGTGATGACCTCAGTGAATGGAAGTCCCCACGACAGGATGTGAGCGGACACGCCACTTGCCGACCGAACAGGGTCGCGCGTATCACTTCCCACAAGGGAGCGAGCCAAGCCGGCGGTGATCTCGACCGCCAAGAGCGAGTCAGCAAAGGACAAGCCAGTCTCGGTGCACTGAAGATGGGCTAGGCCTTCGAGGTTCGCTCCGATTGCGGAGACGAGTACGTGCAGCAGCCGCTCTCGTACCTTTTCATCAGCCCATGATTCGTGAAGCGCAATCTGTGCAGCTGCAATTGCCTCGCTTACGTCGAACCTTGAGGACAATGGGACCACCGCGGTGACGGTGCTGTTGTCGGGATTTCGGATCTCAAAGTCATACGGGGCAGCCGGGAACTGCCATTGTCCCCCAATCAAGTTGCGCGCGTAGTGCTCGACGTCGGGCATCGCAGAGGCCGGTTGATCCAATACAGCTCGCTCCAACACGGGGCTGCTCACCGTACGGCCATCTTCCTCGGAGTCGGGTTTCGAACATCACGTCGAAATGTGCCTGCTCTGGTCACGCTTGACACTCCCCTCACGCGATGAACCGGTCAAAGAAGACTCGGTCGGCACTCGCCGTGCCATCGCGAACAAGCTTACGCAGAGCGGCATCGATCATCGGCGTTGGCCCAGCGACGTAGACGTCGTGACCACCGAGCTCCGGCCAGTCGTCGGCAAGATGGTCCAATGCCAGTCCTTCCCGCGTCTGCCCGAGCAGCGGATGGAGTTCACCATTGGTCTCCTCAATGACCGAGACAACATGAGTGGTCGAGTCAGAGAGTGCCATCAGTCGATCTCCAAGCACCAGGTCTTCGATTCGGCGCGAACCCACATAGACGTCAACGCGACGCTCGGGCGATTCACTTCGGAGGTGCTCGGCAATGGCCAATATGGGCGCTAAACCCGTACCGCCGGCAAGACACACGACAGGTCGATCTGTTGGTGACTGGGAATAGGCCTTGCCATACGGTCCCTCGACCACGACTACATCACCTACCTCAATACGATCGAAAAGCCACCCTGACGCGGCGCCACCTGGCTTGGAACGGACGAGCAATTCTATTTCGCGTGGCCGCTCCCGGCTTTTCGGGCGCGTCATCGAATAGGCACGGCGTACTCCATCGGGAAATTCCAGCAACACGAACTGCCCAGGCAGATAGTTCACCGCATCGGAGACCGTGAAGACGAATCTGGCGGTGTCAGTACACAGCAGCTCGCGGTCAGTGAGCAACCCCGTTAGTCGCTCTGGCCGTGGCTCATGGCGCGCAGATGCCCTTTCGGAGATTGGCGTAAGGATCTGACACGCTTCGAGAGGAATCGATTGGCACATCAAGATGCGATCTCTTTTGCGGCGATCACGCTCCGATAGGCCTGTTGCTCCATCCCAGCGGCTCGTCACCGATCCCCAAATGAGCTGGGCGCGACAGCTGCCGCATCCCCCGCTGGCGCACTCGTAGGGTAATGCAAGTCCAGCATGCAGCCCAGCGAAAAGAAGCGTCTCGTCCTCCGAAGCGTCGATTGCGGATTCGACTCCCTCGAACGAGACGGCGACTGTTCCGCGAGTCGCCATCAAATTCATCCGCTGCCCAACTTCAACCCAACTGCCTCTAGCTGCTCCACCCACCCCGAGCTCACCTCGGCAGCTACTTCAGAAGCGCCCTGACCACCGTCGGGAGTCACGAGGAGATGCGATCCTGCTTCGACTATCGCTTGACCGAGTGGAGCGAATTCGTCGAGATAGCCCTGCAGCACCGTGAGATTGCCCGTATCGCTTTGCGTGAGCAGTTCGATCAGTGCCTTCGTCCAGCGCTGGCTGCGCTCGCTGTCACGCCAGAGGTTCTCAAGTATCAACGCGTCGAGATGTGCGCCGATGGTCGAGAACTGCTTGCCCAACCGGTGGAGCAGCAACAGGTCCGTCACCGGCTTCACCACCAGGTTGGTGACCACGAGTGCCCGGTCCCAGTCGTACTCAATGAGGGCCAGCTCCACGGCCCGGCGAATCGGTTGCCACTCCGGCGCGGACTCCCAAATGGCCCGCTCGCCGGTGCCATATCCCCGATCGGGGTACGACAGCTGCAGCTGGGTTGTCCGGTAGGCGGTGAGCTGGACGCGACGCAACTCGTCTGCGGTCTGGAAGACGGCGCAATTGCTGATGTAACTACTGATGGCGAGCTGCTGAATGTAAGCGGAGAGCATCTGAAGACCATGTGCCAAGTAGCGACTTGGCGTCAGAGCACGGCCGAGGAGATCCAAAGTGCCCGATGGAAGTAAGGCGTCGTAGCCGTCCCGATCGAACTGTTCCAGGAGTCCCTCAATATAGGTTTCCTGGTCATCCTGGCCTGCCATGTAGGACCCATAGGTGACGGCGTCAGGGTCGCGGAAGGCATCCCAGTCAGGAAGGGTCAACTTGATCGAGTCTCGGTGTTCACGCAGCCACACGTTGCCGTGAACGTCGGGACCCATCTCCAGTGGGATCACACCATTGGTGTGGTTCAGGTTGTGCGTCAGTATCTCGTACTCGGTCGGGCGCCGCCCGAGATTGCCGAATGCGCTCCAAGTTTTCAGTCCTCGCGAGCGGACCTTTTGAGTTGTTGCTGCTTCGGTCATGAGTAGCTCCTTCAGGCTGATGCCGGCTAAGCCGACAGGTTGTTGAGGTACCAGTTGTACTCGTCGGTGCGGGTGCTGAGCCTGCCTTTGAACGACGGCATGTCGATCTCAAGCGCGGCAAGCTGGAATGACTGGCCGAGGGAGCGCTCGAGGCTGGCCTGAGTGAGCCGACATCGACCCCTAGTGTGGATGCGCACGTAATCGTCGCGGTCCAAGACGAGCACGTCGCTCTCTGGATTGTCAGCCTCAACGGCCTCGATGACTGCCTCGGCCAGATTGCCAGCTCGGATTACCGGCCCAACTAGATCTTGGGCCTTTGCCATATCGGGATTCATCTCAAGTACTGTCATTTCAGATCCTCATCTCTCACACTCGTCTTGCTGTTCGGATAACCACACCGGCGCTCAGGGGCGAAACTGCCCGCTACGCGCATACCGTCGACCTGTTTTTGGATCGCAGCCTCACTTCGACCATTCCGTCGTCGTTCACCCGGACATCGTGTCGAAGGAGGCACTCCCCTTTGGGATTGACGCTGTCGCCGCTGAGGACGTCGAACTGCCATTCGTGCGCTCGACAAGTGAGAAGGGCACCTTCGAGCCGACCTTCGACCAGCGAGACGCTCTGGTGAGGACAGACCCCGCAGTAAGCCCGTATCTCGCCTCCGACCTTGAGTACCAGCACCTCCTCGGCGCCAATATCGAAGGACTCCATCTCGCCGTCCCACAGCTCGTCGGCTTTGACGACCTGGACAAAGCCAGCATCTGCGGAGCTATCGCCCTCAGGCATCGGCTGGCTCAGGTGATCGGAAGCGGACATCGAACCACTGCAAGGGCAGAATGGTGTTCTCGGCCATGACTTCGGCGAAAGTCGTCGACGCCGACAGAAGCACATCGCCTAAGAACACGTCATACCCCGCAAGATTTTTTGGCTTGGGGATGCGGTGACCGACGCTGAACCGTGCCACCTTCTTGCCGACCTGATCCATCGTGTCGTCGGTGTCGACCTCCACCAAGTGGGGGACAAAGTCACCGACAAAGCGGCCGGTTATGGGGAATGGTGCCATGAAAACTCCTTATCCCTCTTGCTCAGGCGTCGGTTGACGCGTAATCCTTGGCCCACTCGTACTGATAGGCGTCTTCTCCCATGACGTCGGGCGTGATTCCCATGTACATCAGTCCGCCGGCAAGATCGGCCGGCAGGATCTTTCCGCTGATGAATCGGTCGACAAAGCTCTCGTGTCCGGCGTAGCGCTCAGGATCCTGCTCGAAGCACCACTGCGAGATCTCCGAGTCAAAGCTGTACAGCCGGCCCTTGTAGACCAACTGATGCGGTTCAAGGTCGTGCCGGGACATCGCTGAGCCCAGCGGGAGTTGCGTCAGGTTGCACAATGCTGGCAAGGTGTCCGGAAGAGTTTCCTCGATGCAGTCGTCGTTGACGTTCTTGATGATCTCGTCCCAGAGCACACCCCAGTTGTCTTCCCAGGTGGGGTACTTCTCGTTCAGCCACTCACGCTCGTCCTTGGAAACTCCAGCATTGGGATTCCAAAACAGCGTGGGCCGCCAGTACCAAGTGCCGATGTGCATGGCGTGATGGCCATTTTCAAGCGAGTACAGGAACTGGTCCCAGTACCATGGCTTTTTGAGGCCGTAGTCCTCAAGGATGCGCTCATGATGGTTGACCACCCACTCAAGCATGAACTCCTTGAACGACATCTTCCGTTGATCAAGTGGCGTGTAGTAGTCCATGGCCGGTCCGGTAAGAGTCTGGAAGAGTCTTGTGGATCGCCAAAACGCCACATCGAGCGCCTTCTGAGCTCGTTGCGGATCGTGCTCGATGAGTACCTGCAGGGTGGGAAAACCTTGCTGGGCATGACGAGCCTCATCGGTCTGAATCGATGAGAGCAAGTTAGACCAGTTGATGTCGCCGGCAGCCATTGCGTCAGCCGCTAGGGCAACGAACTGGACATTTGTAAACCCATGCTCGACGGTCAGACTGGTGGCAAGTGCCGCCTCAACGCAGTCGGCGTTGAGCATTACGTCGTCGAAGAAGTTCTTGACGGCCAGCACACCCCACTCGTTGGTGTGGAATGCCTTTTGGGTCCAGTCAAAGCGTGGGTCGTGCTTGAGCAGGTCATGGGAGAAACGCATGTCGAGTTGTGTGTGACGGGTCTCGTCGAGCATCCCGAACACACCGAGGTTGCGCCAACGCGGAGTGGGCGCGAACCGACAGAAGCGGCTCTGCATGGTGACAGCCATGTGCTCAACCATGCACGTGGTGCCCATATGCAGATGCGAAGCGGCAACGTGCGCGTGGTCGAGCTTCTCGTAAACCCCAGCCCGTGTCAGTGCATTGCTGACGGCCTTGACACCGGCTTCCTTCTCACGCTGGACGCGAACGTAGTCTCGGTAAGAGACACGGAAGGGCTCGTCCCAGCCTTCCCAGGCCTCCGCTGGAATTCCATCGGTGCCGCCCCATTCAGCGGGAAAGGCCACCTCGTGGTCGACGTAGGACAATGTCCAGTCCAGGTCACGCGAAGTCTGGTACCAGTCGTCTCGGTTCAAAAGCATTGATGTGTCCCTTCGCTCGTACACGACTGCCGGTTGGTGGAGTTGGTGGTGTGTGGTGCGCTCATCGTTTGACCCGCAAGACTGAGATGTCTGTGTAGGCAAGTAGGCCGTGCAGGGAGGACTCCACGCCTAATCCGGACTGCTTGATGCCTCCGAAGGGCACATCTGGCGAGAGCATCGGGTGTTGATTTACCCAGACGGTTCCCGCCTCGAGTCGACCTGCGATCTGGGTGCCTCTCTCCTCGTCTGCCGACCACACCGAGGCACCCAATCCCAGATCACTGGCGTTCGCTCGGGCGACGGCTTCATCGAGGTTGCTATAGGTGAGGATCGGTAGCACCGGTCCGAACTGCTCTTCTCTCACTAGAGCCATGTCCTCGGTCGCATTTCGCACCAGGGTGACGGGATGGAAGTAGCCCGGGCCCTCGGGCGCTTCGCCGGAGAAGAAGACGTCAGCACCGTCCGACGTTGCCCCCGCCACCAAGGACTCAACTCGGTCGAACTGTGTCTTGTTTTGAATGGGCCCCATGTCGACGCCATCGCGTGTACCGTCGCCAACAACGACGGTGGCTGCAATCTGGGCCAGAGCGTCTTCGATCTCCCAGGCCATCAGTTCAGGTACGTAGAGCCTCTTGAGACCAGCGCACACTTGGCCGCAGTTGGAAAGCCCGCCCCAATAGAGATCGGCAGCAATCACTGCTGGATCAGCATCGTCGAGGACGATCCCGGCGTCATTGCCGCCGAGCTCCAGGGTCAGACGCTTCAGCGTCGATGACGAACTGGCCATGATCGCCTTGCCGGTGCGCTCTGAGCCTGTAAATGAGATCTTGTTGATCAGCGGGTGGGTCGTCAGGGCACGCCCGAGCTCGTCACCACCGGAGAGCACTTGCAGCACTCCTGGCGGCAAGATCTGTTGAACAAGTTCACCAAGACGAAGTGTCGCTACAGGGGTAAACGGGGATGGCTTGACGATGACCGTATTGCCCGCCACAAGGGCTGGGCCAATCTTCCAGATCGCCAGCAACAGCGGATAGTTCCAGGCGGTGATGGCGCCGACAACGCCAACCGGTACATGGCGGATCTCGATGCGTTCACCAGCGTCGTCACGTACAACTTCGATGGGCAGGTCCATGGCTGCGAAGGCCTCGCAGTAGCGCAACCCTGACTCGATCTCGCCCCGAGCCTTGGCCAGAGGTTTGCCCTGTTCGAGAGTCAGCAGCAGCGCCAACTCATCAATATGCTCACGTACGACCTCGACAAGTTTCAGAAGAAACTCCTGGCGCAACGCTACCGGGAAGGCTCGCCATGTCTGAGCTGCGTCGTGTGCCGCTTCGGCCGCTCGGTCGAGCTCTTCGGCTCCGGCGTCGGGCACAGAGACGAAAACCTCTGCGGTCGCCGGGTTGACGACATCGATCACCTCGGACACAAACACCGTCAGGCCTTCGATAGTGAGCCCAGGTGCGGTTATCGTCGGCCGCTCATCCAATGTGCTCATGCCGATTCCTCTCGAAGGGTCCGCGGGGTGCCCTCGCCAGTGGCGTGGTCCGCCACCTCGCCGATTGGGCGAAATAGCGTCTTAAACTGCTCCTCGGTGTACTCGCTCTTCCTGGCCTTTTCTTCACGCGGGTCATCGATGCGGACCTTGGCCGACGGTCGGGCACTGATGCGCGCCATCCACGCCGCCACGTTGGGCAAGTCCGCGACATTCACGCCATGT
>Ga0182024_10019985_pt1 | contig 12277 bp, 11 predicted proteins | sample P32metaG_FD_120480 | JGI IMG/M metagenome (GOLD analysis project Ga0182024, IMG submission 120480) | Permafrost microbial communities from Stordalen Mire, Sweden - P3-2 metaG (Illumina Assembly) | ecosystem: Environmental > Terrestrial > Soil > Wetlands > Permafrost | place: Sweden: Stordalen...
AGATCGTAGATCTCCTCCTTGTCCACGCGCACCTGATCGGTCAGCGGGACCTGCTTGGCGTTGTGCACCAAGTCGTCGAGTTTGTCTATGAGAACCAGGACGTCCATGGGCTACAGGGTAACGCGCGCGGGCGACCGCGGATTATCGCCTCCTCACTTTCGCTTTCGGCGAAGTTCTTCCTGCAAACGCGCCGCGACGTGAGGATGGACCAGGCCGTCGATCCGGCCGTCGAAAACGGCGAGCTCCTTGACCCCGCTGGAGGACACGAAGCTGTACTCCGGGCTGGCCATGATGTAGACCGACTCGATCTCCGGGGCCTGCTGGCGATTGAGCTGATTCATCTCGAGCTCGTACTCGAAGTCGGAGATCGCGCGCAGGCCCTTGATGATCGCGACGGCCCCTACGCGACGTGCGAAGTCGACGACGAGCGTCTCAAAGGGTTCAACGCGCACGCCCTGCAGGTGGCCGGTCGCCTCGGCGATGAACTCGAGGCGCTCCTCGAGCGCGAACAGCGGCTGCGACTTGCGCACCGACGCGGCCACGACCGCGACGATGACCTCGTCGAAGAGCGCCCGTGCGCGCGTGATCACGTCGACGTGGCCGTTGGTGATCGGGTCGTAGGAGCCCGGGCAGACCGCGATGCGGTGCTCGGCGCTCATGGCTCGCTCGTTTCGTGGATGCGGATCATGGTGTCGCCGTAGCGGCGCTCGCGAACGAGCGGCAGCTCCAGCGCAAGCGGTTCGCGGCGGTCTGACTCGCTGACGACGCGCGCGCCCGCCGCCAGCACCGCGGGCAGTCCGCGCGACAGCGCGCCGGCGAGCTCCGCCGCGTCTGCGTAGGGAGGGTCAATGAACACCAGATCGTATTGGCCGCTGCTGCGCAGTGCTGCGAGCGCGTCGCTCGTGCGGATCTCGCAGCGCTCGCCCAGGTCGAGCGCGGCGACGTTCGCCCGCAGCGCCGCCAGCGCACCGGGGGCGCGCTCGACGAACGTCGCGCGGGCGGCGCCGCGCGAGAGCGCCTCGATCCCGAGCGCGCCGGAGCCCGCGAACAGGTCGAGCACCCTCGCGCCCTCGAGCGCGCCGAGCATCGAGAACAGCGCCTCGCGCACGCGCGCCGCCGTCGGCCGCGTCTGCGCGCCGCGCGCGCTGCGCAGCGGCCGGCCCCCGAGCTCGCCGGCGATCACGCGCATCAGGCCGCGATTGGGTGCGCCGCGATCTCGCCGTGCAGATCGGCGAGGCGGTCGGCGAGCAGCGCGTGCTCGGGCGCCTCGAGCTTCGGATCGGCGGCGATCACCGCCACGGCGGATTCGCGCGCGTGCAGCAGCAGCGCCTCGTCGTCGGGCAGGCGGGCGAACTGGAACTGGCCCACGCCGGACTGGCGCGTGCCGATCAGCTCGCCCTCCTTGCGAAGCCGCAGATCGATCTCGGCGAGCTCGAAGCCGTCGTCGTGCGCTGCGAGCGCGCTCAGGCGCGGCGAGCTCTTCGGACCGCACAGCAGGCACAGCGACTCGTGCTCGCCGCGGCCGACGCGGCCGCGCAGCTGGTGCAGCTGCGAGATTCCGAAGCGCTCGGCGTTCTCGATCATCATCACCGTCGCGTTGGGCACGTCGATGCCGACCTCGATCACGGTCGTCGCGACGAGCACGTCGGCCTCACCGGCCGCGAAGGCGGCCATCGCCGCCTGCTTCTCGCGGTGGCCGAGCTGCCCGTGCAGCAGCACCAGGCGGAAGTCGCGCAGCTCGCCCGCGCGCAGGCGCTCGAACTCATCGGTCGCCGCGCGCGCGTGCGCTGCCCCCCCGGCCGCCGCCGTCGGATCCTCGGCCTCGCCGGCCTCCACCAGCGGGCAGACGACGAACGCCTGGCGGCCGGCGCGCAGCTCCTCGGCGATCCGCTCGTAGGCGCGCGCGCGCTCGCGCTCGCCGGAGATGACGTGCGTCGGGGCGGTCGGGCGCCCCTGCGGGCGCTCGTGCAGGCGTGTCTGGTCGAGGTCGCCGTACTCGCACAGCGCGAGCGTTCGCGGGATCGGCGTGGCGGTCAGATGCAGCACGTGCGGGGCGCGGCCGGCCGGGGCCTTGGCCTGCAGGGCGGTGCGCTGGCGCACGCCGAAGCGGTGCTGCTCATCGACGACCGCCACGGCGAGCGAGCGGAAGCGCACGGCGTCCTCGATCAGCGCGTGGGTGCCGACGACGACCGAGCACTCGCCGGTCCCAAGGCGCGCGAGCAGCTGCGTGCGCCGCGCCGCCGGCGTCGAGCCCGTCAGCAGCGCGAGCGTCACCGGCTCGGAGCCGAGCAGCCGCTGGATCGTCGCGAAGTGCTGCTCGGCGAGCGTCTCGGTGGGTGCCATCAGCGCCGCCTGGTGGCCGTGCTCGACCGCGCGCAGCATCGCGTAGAGCGCCACCACGGTCTTGCCGCTGCCGACCTCGCCCATCAGCAGCCGCTGCGCGGGCCGCTCCGCCGCGAGCTCGCCGCGCAGCGTCTCGATCGCCGCGAGCTGGTCGTTGGTGAAGCTGAACGGCAGGCCCTCGCGGCACCAGCGCTCGGTCAGGCTGCCCGCCTGCGCCAGTGCGAAGGCAGGTGCGCCGGCGTCCTCGCGGGCGCGGCGGGCCAGCAGCGCCAGCTGCGTGTACATCAGCTCCTCGAAGGCGAGCCGCTCACGGCCGCGCTCGACCTCGCGCGCGCTCTCGCCGAAGTGCATCGCCTCGAGCGCAGCGCCGCGCTCGGCGAGCGCGAGCCTCGCGCGCAGGCGCGCCGGCAGCGTGTCGACGACGTCGCGCAGAGCCGCTCGTTCCGCGCTCACCAGGGCGAGGATCTGCGTGCTCGAGAGCCCCTCGCTGGCGCCGTAGTGCGAGACCTCCTCGGCGCTCGAGGCGGCCTCCTCGGTGGTGGCGTGGTTTGAGACGCGGAAGCTGTTGCGCCCGACGTACTTGCCGTGGAGGACCAGCCGCGTCCCGGGCCGGTAGCGCTCGAGCAGCCACGGCTGGTTGAAGAAGGTCGCCTTCATCGGCCCCGTGGCGTCGGCGACCGTCGCCTCCACCAGCGGCCGCATGCCGCGGCGGCGCACCGAGCGCGAGGCGATCGAGCGCACCTCGACCAGCACGGTCGCCGTCTCGCCGGGGCTCAGCGCGCCGACCGTGCGCGCCTCGCGGCGCGCGCGCGGCACATGCTCGAGCAGCTCGCCGACGTCGTGCAGGCCAAGCGCGGCCGCCGCCTCGCGCGCCTTCGGGGCGAGCTCCAGCGGCCGGCGCAGGCGCGACGGGCGCGGGGTTCGCACCGGCGCCGCAAGCAGCTCGGCCTTGTCCAGCTCATCGGTTGCGGCGAATGCGCGCACCGAGCGGATGATGGCGGACACTGCGGTCAGCGCCGGGGCCCTGTTTCGCGAGCAGCCCGCGTCCTGCGCCCAGACCCCGTGAGCGTGGCAGGCGCCGCCCGCAGCGCTACTCGGCGGACAGCAGCCACCAGTAGCTCGGCTGCCCGCCGTGGCGGTGTTCGAGCTCGACCGCCTCGGGCGCGAGCTGCGCGATCCGCTCGGCGCTCAGCGGCGCGCCGGCGCCGGCAATGCAGGTGATCAGCTCGCTGCCGTCGCCGAGGCGCTCGAGCACGTGGGCCAGCGTGGCCTCCGGCTCGCCCCAGGCGACCAGCGACTCGCCGACGAAGCCGACCGCCTCGCCGACGCTGAAGCGCCCGTCGGCATCGTCGCGCGCGGCCGGCGCGACCGAGCCGCCACGGACGCGCTCGAGCGCCTCCGCGATCGCCCGCGCATTCTCGTCGGCGCCGAGCTGCGGCGACAGCGCGACCAGCGAGGCGAGCGCCGTCTGCTGGCTGCGCGAGGGGACGACGACGACGTACTTCTCCGAGAGCTCGGCGGCACGCTCGGCGGCCATGATCACGTTGGGGCTGTTGGGCAGCACGACGACCTCCTCCGCCGCGACCGCGTGGATCCCGGCCAGCAGCTCGTAGGTCGATGGGTTGAGTGTCGGCCCGCCGTTGAGCACGTGCGCGCCGAGGCTCTGGAAGAGATCGCCGATGCCGACGCTCGCGACCACGGCCAGCACGCCGCAGCGTGCGCCCTCCGCCAGCCGGCGCGCCCGCGCCGCGACCTCGACGTGCATGTCCGCGACGTCGAGGTGCGACACCGCGCCGGTGCCCGCGAGCACGGCGATCGCCTGGTCGGGATGGTCGGTGTGGACGTGGATCTTCAGCGTGCGCGCGTCGCCGACGACGAGCACCGAGTCGCCGAGCGCCTCGAGCGCCTCGCTGAAGCGCCCGGGCTCAAGCCCCGTGCCGGTGACCGCGAAGTTCGTGCAGTAGCGGAAGGTCGAGGACAGATGCTGCGGATGCGTCACGCGCGCCGGGGCGTGGTGGTGAAGCGGCGGCGGCTCGTCGCCGCGCAGCGCCGCGACAACCCCGGCGAAGATCACGACGAGGGCGTAGCCGCCGGCGTCGACGACACCCGCGTCGCGCAGCACCGCGAGCAGGTCCGGCGTGCGCATCACCGACGCCTCGCCCGCCGCGACCGCGCGCTCGAGCAGCCCGGCGATCGCGTCGTCCTGCGCCTGCGGCGTCGTCACCGCGGACAGGCGCGTCTCCGGCATGTGCGCGAGCTCGACCGCGACGCGGCTCGCCATCTCGCGGACCACCGTCAGGATCGTGCCCTCGGCGGGCTCGCGCACCGAGGCGTAGGCGCGGTCGGCGGCGCGCGCCAGCGCGGCGCCGATCAGGGTCGGGTCGATCAGCTCGCCGGGGCGGCTGAAGAGCTCCTCGGCGGCGCCGTGGATCAGCTGCGAGAGGATCACGCCGCTGTTGCCGCGGGCGCCCAGCAGCGCCGCGCGCGCGACCGACCGCACGATCTCGTCGCGCCCGATCTCGTCGATCGTCTGATCGCCGCCGCCCGCCAGGCGGTCTAGCTCGGAGAGCACCGCCCGCAGCGTCAGGACCATGTTGTCCCCGGTATCGCCGTCGGCGACCGGGAACACGTTGAGGTCGTTGATCTCCTCGCGGCGCGACTCGAGGTGCGCGAGCGCGCCGGCAACCAGCGTGCGAAAACGGATCAGGTTTGGGTCAGTCACGACCCTCGGGGGCTAGCGGGCCTTGGTGACCTTGCCGGCCTTGAGGCAGCGCGTGCAGACGTACACGCGCCGCGGCGCCCCGCCCTCGACGATGCGTACCTTCTGCAGGTTGGGGTTGAAGCGCCGGCGGGTCGCGACCATCGAATGGCTGCGGTTGTTGCCGAACGCCGGACCCTTCGCGCATGAGTGACAGACCTTGGCCATGGCCTGTGGCAGTCTAGCCTAGCGCCAGCGCCGAGCGGATCTCGGCCAGCGCGAGCACCGCCTGCGCGGCGTGCGCGCCGCTGTCGCGCTTGTCGCCGCCGGAGCGCGCGAGCGCCTGCTCGTAGGTGTCGACGGTCAGCACGCCGAAGGAGCACGGCACGCCGCTTTCGAGCGACACCTTCTGGATGCCGTAGGCGGCCGCGGAGCAGACGTAGTCGTAGTGGTCGGTCTCGCCGCGGATCACGGCCCCGAGGCAGACGACGCCCGCGAAGCGCCCGCCGGCTGCCGCGTAGGAGGCTGCCGCCGCCAGCTCGAACGCACCCTCCACCTCGAAGCGCTCGATGCTGTCGCCGCGCTGCTCGAAGACGGCGCTCGCGCCCGCCTCGAGGCGCTGCGCGAGCTCCTCGTAGAAGCGCGCGACGACGATCGCGTAATGCGCCATCAGCGCTCGCCGGGGCGCTTGTGCTCCTGGGCGCGCTCGCGCAGCAGCATCTCGCCGTCGAGATCGAGGCCCTGGTGGTGCAGCGTGTGGCCGAGCTTCTCGCGCTTGGTGCGCAGATAGGCGATGTTCTCGGGGTTGGGCGGCTGCTCGATCGGGATCTGGTCGATCACCGACAGGCCGTAGCCCTCGAGGGCGTGGATCTTCTTGGGGTTGTTGGTGAGGATCCGGATCGAGGTCAGCCCGAGGTCGGACAGGATCTGGGCGCCGATGCCGAAGTCGCGCAGGTCGACCGGCAGGCCCAGCTGCTCGTTGGCCTCGACGGTGTCGAAGCCCTCCTCCTGCAGCTTGTAGGCGCGCAGCTTGTTGAGCAGCCCGATGCCGCGGCCCTCCTGCGCGAGGTAGAGCAGCACGCCCTCCCCCTCCGCCTCGATCATCGTCAGCGCCGCGTGCAGCTGGCCGCCGCAGTCGCAGCGCTCGGAGTGGAAGACGTCGCCGGTCAGACACTCCGAATGGACCCGCACCAGCACCCCGTCCTTGCCCGCGACGTCGCCCTTGACGAGCGCCAGGTGGTGCTTGTCGTCGACCAGCGAGCGGTAGCCGACGGCCTCGAAGATGCCGAAGCCCGTCGGCAGGCGCGTAGCGACGACCCGCTCGACCAGCTGCACCGAGCGGCGGCGGTGCACGATCAGGTCCTTGATCGTGATCATCTTGAGGCCGTGGCGCGCGCAGTAGACGACGAGGTCGTCGACGCGCGCCATCGTCCCGTCGTCGTTCATGACCTCGCAGATCAGCCCCGCCGGGATCAGCCCGGCGAGCCGCGCGAGGTCGATGCTGGCCTCGGTGTGGCCGGTGCGCTCGAGCACGCCCCCGGCCTTCGCCTTGAGCGGGTTCACGTGGCCGGGCTGAACGAGGTCCTGCGGGCCGCTGTGGGGGTCGATCGCAACCTGCACGGTGTGCGCCCGATCGTGGGCGGAGACGCCCGTCGTGACGCCCTCGCGCGCTTCGATCGTGACCGTGAACGGCGTCTGCATGCGCGACTCGTTCTTGGCGGTCATCAGGTCCAGGCCGAGCTCGGCGCAGCGCTCCGGCGTCAGCGCGAGGCAGATGAAGCCGCGCGCCTCCTTGGTCATGAAGTTGATCGACTCGGGCGTCACGAACTGCGCGGCCATCACGAGGTCGCCCTCGTTCTCGCGGTCCTCGTCGTCGCAGACGACGACCATGCGACCGAGACGGATCTCCTCGAGTGCCTCTTCGACGGTCGCGAACGGGCTCTCCTGGCGTTGTTCGCTCACGGGCTCATCAACCTTTCCACGTGCTTCGCGAGGATGTCGACCTCCACGTTCAGGCGCCTCCCCACGCTCACCTCCCCCAGTGTCGTTGACTCGCGAGTCGCCGGGATCAGCGCCACGGTCAGCGTCGCCCCCTGCAGCGCCGCGACCGTCAGGCTGACACCGTCCAGCGCGATCGAGCCCTTCTCGACGACGTAGCGCGAGAGCTTCTCATCGATCGCGACCTCGATCTCGCCCGACTCGTGGCTCGCCAGCACCTCGCCGACGCCGTCGACATGGCCGAGCACGACGTGGCCGCCGAGGCGGTCGCTCATGCGCATCGCAAGCTCGAGGTTGACGCGCGAGCCGCCGCTCAGCTCGCCGAGCGTGGTTCGCCGCAGCGTCTCCTCGACGACGTCGGCGCGGAAGCGCCCGTCCTCGATCTGGCGCGCCGTCAGGCATGCGCCGCTGACCGAGACGGAGTCGCCCTCGCTGAGCTCGCCGGTGATCGGGGCGGCGATCTCGATGACCGCGCCCTGCCCCTCGCGCGCCACCGCGACGACCTCGCCCATCGCTTCGACCAGGCCGGTGAACATCACCACTCCCGCAGTCGCGCGGAGATCAAGAGGTCCTCGCCGACGCGCTCGCAGTCGAGCGTCAGCGCGCTGATCGCCTCCGCGATCCGCTCGACGCCCTCGCCCTCGAGCGGGTCGCGGGCGCTGCGCCCGCCGAGCAGCATCGGCGCCAGGAACAGGCGCACCTCGTCGATCTCACCGGCGTCCAGGAAGGCCCCCGCGAGATGGGGCCCGCCCTCGAGCAGGATCGAGGCGATCCCGAGCGCGCCGAGCTGGTCGAGCCCTGAGCGTACGCGCGCCGGCTCGTTCTCGCCGGTCGCGACGATCACCTCGGCGCCGGCGGCCTCGAGCGCGTCGGTCTCGGTCCGCGGCGCGGCGCGCGAGACGACCACGATCAGCGGCACCTCGGCGGCGATGCAGACCAGCTGCGAGGAGATCGGCAGGCGCGCGAGCGAGTCGAACACGACCCGCCGCGGCTGGCGATGGACGTTCTCGACGCGCGCGGTCAGCTGCGGGTCATCGGCGAGCGCGGTGCCGATCCCGATCGTGACCGCGTCGACCGATGCGCGCCAGTGGTGCGCGCGCTCGCGGCTCTCGACGCCGGAGATCCACTTCGAGTCTCCGTCGCGCGTGGCGACCTTTCCGTCGAGGGTCATCGCCGACTTGAAGAGAACCCACGGGCGGCCGGTGCGCGCGTGCTTGCGGAAGGCCTGGTTCAACAACCGCGCGCTCTGCGCGAGCTCGCCGCCGGCGACGAGCACCTCGACGCCCTCGTCGCGCAGGATCCCGAGGCCGCGGCCCGAGGCCTTGCTGGTCGGGTCGTCGCTGGCGACGACGACCCGCCTGATTCCGGCGGCGAGGATCGCGTCGGTGCACGGCGGCGTGTGGCCCTGGTGGCAGCAGGGCTCGAGCGAGACGTACAGAGTGGCCGCGCTGAGGTCGGTGTCGCCGCAGGCCGCGATCGCGTTGACCTCCGCGTGCGCGCCGCCGATCTCGTCGTGCCAGCCCTCGCCGATCACGGTCCCGTCGATCGCGATCAGCGCTCCGACGACCGGGTTGGGGTTGGTGCGACCGACGCCGTTGCGGGCGAGCTCAATCGTCCGCTCGAGGTGCAACCGGTCGGTCTCGGTGCATGTCTGCATACCACCCGAAGCATACGTCGGCGCGGCCGCGCGCCCGCAACGCTCAGCGCTTGTGCCGCTTGTGCGCCCGCGGGGGGCGGCGCGCGGTGCAGGCCCCGCCACGGAGGTGGTAGACCGTCACCAGCGGCCCCGGCCGCACGTAGCTTGACGGGTAGTAGTCGAAGGACCAGTCGAAGTTGAAGGGGACGTCGGTGCGCCCGCCGCCGAGCGGTGAGACCGTCAGCACGCGCTGGCCCGCTTTCGCGAGCGCCCGGTAGTAGGCGACGGCCTGCGGCACCGCCTTGGGATCGGCGAGTGCGCGCCCCTCCTCGGTCGAGCCGGTCACGACCCAGCAGTAGCCGTCGCGCTCGTAGAGGCTCACGAGGGCCGGCGAGAGCGTCCGCTCGTAGTCCTCCAGCTTGACCTCGCGCCCGGCGAGCACGTAGAGGATGCCGCGGGGGCCGCGGTGCGTCAGAAGATCGACGAACGCCGTCCACGGCGCCGTCCAGTTGTCCGGCGCCCGCGCCGCCTTCGGCACGATCGGCTCGATCACCAGGCGCGCGTGCGCCGGCACGTGCTCCAACAGCCACTTCCTCGCGATCGAGCGCGTGTCGGCGCGCGAGTTGACGATCCCCGAGTGGACGCTGTAATAGGCGCCCTGCACGCACAGCGCCGCCGCGGCCACGATCAGCGCGGCCGCGGCCACGCGCCCGCGGCCGCGCGCGGCGAGGTCCGCGAGGCTGACGACCGCGAATGCGGCGAGCAGGCAGACCAGGGGGATGATCGGCATCACCCAGCGACCGAAGTAGCGGCCCTGGAGGCCCATGAAGGCGAGGTAGCCGAGCACCGCCGGCACGAGCGCCGCGAACGTCCACCACCAGCGGCGCACGAGCAGCGCGAGCGCCCCGAGCGCGGCGGCGCCGGCCGGCAGCCAGCCGACTCCCCACGAGAGCGACCACAGGTAGTAGAAGACGCCGCTGCCGTGGGTCAGCCCGAGCTTGCCGTTGCCCTCGCCGCTCTCGTTGGACTGCTGCGCGAGCTGGTTGATGAATTGGTGGAAATCGACCACCGAGTAGGGGTTCGCCGCGATGAAGGTCGCCAGCGCGATCAGCCCCGCCAGCGGCAGCCACAGCGCGAGGAACCGGCGCCTGAGCGGGTCGGCCGCGCAGGAGAGCGCCGCCGCCGCCAGCGGCAGCACGACGATGCCGCCGGTGTACTTCGTCGCCGCCGCCAGGCCGAGCCCGAAGCCGGCGACCGCGAAGTCGCGCTTGCGCCCGAAGCGGGCGATCCCGGCGCTGCCCCACAGCGACAGGCACACCGGCGCGAGCGTCGGCGAGTCGTTGAGCGCGAGCTTGCCGTAGAAGACCGGCAGGAACGCGACCGCCATCACCGCGCAGGCGATCAGGCCCGTGCGCCGGTCGAACAGGCGCGCGCCGGCCAGGTACAGCAGCCAGACCGCGAGCGTGCCGAGCACGGCCGAGGCGACGCGCGCGGCGACCCAGATCTGGGTCGAGTCGCCGGAGCGGTAGATCGCCATCGCGCGGGAGCCGAAGGCGAGCTTGAAGATGCCCGCGAGCAGATAGGTGTAGGCCGGCGGGTTGGCGAAGTAGCCGCCCGGGTCGAGGTTGCCGTGGAGCATCCCGATCGCGAACGGCACGAAGTGCTGCGCCTCATCGGCGTTGTAGGCCCACGGCAGGCCGCTGGTGTCGCCCCACAGCCGCAGCGCCGCCGCGACGGCGAGCACCACCGCGACAGCGGCGGCGTAGCGCGGGTCCAGGCGGCGGGCCGCCTCGCCGTATGAGCCGCCGTTCCAGCGGCGCCGGACGTTCGCGCGCTGGCGAAGGTCCCAGCGGCGCCAGACCCCGGTCAACAGCTCGCGTAGGCGGCGTAGTAGGGCGTGCGGTCGACCGGGACGAACCCGGTCATGGGGACCTGAACGAACGGGCTGTCGTTGGGGTCGGCGAGCCCGTAGCGGGCAACCGCGAGCGCCAGCGGGTAGATCGCGACGCCGTGCTGCATCCGATTGTAGAGGCCGTCCTCGCCCTTGGTCTGCAGCAGCAGCGCGTAGCTGCGGTCGATCACCTGGTTGCCGTCGAGATTGAGGATCAGGCGGACGTCGGGCACGAGCTTGTGGTCGGGCACCGAGATCGGCCCGCAGGCGCGCGCGCGCCTGACCTTGGGGTCATCGAGGATCGCGACCAGCTGGGTCTGGCCGCTGTTGCGGAAGCCGAGCTCGGTCTCGATCTTGCCGACGCTCAGCGTGCTGGCGGCCAGGTAGACGCCGATCGCGACGAGCACGAGCGAGCCGAGCGCCCACACCCGCCGCAGCAGCCCGCGCTCGAGCATCGTCCAGCCGCTCAGCGCGAAGGCACAGAAGATCAGGACCATCACCGCCGGCATCAGCAGGTAGCGGTCGATCACCGACAGCCCCGCCCCGGCGAGCACGACGAAGGTGCCGATGCCGCTGAAGAGCACGACCACCGGAGCCGCCATCCGGCGCGGCACGAGCCACGCGCTGAGCACGATGCCGCCGATCGCGCCCGCGACGACCGGGGATTTGGTGAGCACGATCAGGTAATGCATCAGCGTGCCGGGCAGCTGGGACAGCGGCACTGTGCGCCCGAGCGCGACCGCGGTGTCCTGGGTGCTGTGCAGCGAGTGCAGCGGCTGGCCGGTCACGACCCAGTCAAGCCCGACCCAAAGAAGCGGGCCGGCGGCGACGATCAGCGCCCAGCGAAGCAGCTGGGAGCGGCTCGCCTTCGGCACGCACCACAACCAGTAAAGGCCGGCCAGCAGCCAGGCATCGGGGCGGATCAGCTCCGCGACCAGGAGCACGGCGAAGACGAGCGTGCCGCGCCGCGGGCGCTCGATCTCAAGCGCTGCGGCCCAGACGATCGCCGCGCAGTAGGTGAGGTCGACGTAGCCGCGGGCGGCGAGGAACATGAAGTTGAAGCGGGTCATCAGCAGCGCCACGGCCGTGGCGGCGACGATCGGCGTGAAGGCCGTGCGCGTCAGCCGGTAGACCCCCCAGACCAGCGCCATGAAGGAGACGACCGCGCAGAGCACGGCGAGGCGCTGCTCGGCGTTGCCGAAGATCGACATCACGACGCCCCAGGCAATCGCCAGCGGGTGCTCGGTGGGCCCGTCGAAGACCGTGAACGAGGGCAGCTGCCCGTGCGCGATCTCGCGCCCCCACAGCAGGTAGTACTGGGTGTCGTAGATCGGGTAGGTCGGGATCAGCAGGAAGCCGATCAGCGCGCCCGCGCTCAGCAGGCAGAAAGCGAGCTTCGCCCACCTCGCCGGCGGCACCTGCGCGAGCCGGTCGCGCAGCGACAGCGGCGCGGCGGGCGCGCTCGGCGCACCGAGAAGCTGGCTCAACGCGCCGGCGCCCCGGTCCGCGTCGATGCGGCGCTTGGCGGCCGCGCGGGCGGGGTGGTCGGGCAGGCTCTGAGCATCAGAGGAGCGCATCCGCGGAGCGCGAGCGCTTGCCGGCCAACTTTGCGGCCGCTCGCTCTGGGATACTGGGCGGCCAGTTTACGGCACCGTCGTGGACGGAAGTGAAGCCGCACACGATGAAGCTGATCATCCAGATCCCCTGCAAG
>Ga0182024_10019986_pt1 | contig 12277 bp, 13 predicted proteins | sample P32metaG_FD_120480 | JGI IMG/M metagenome (GOLD analysis project Ga0182024, IMG submission 120480) | Permafrost microbial communities from Stordalen Mire, Sweden - P3-2 metaG (Illumina Assembly) | ecosystem: Environmental > Terrestrial > Soil > Wetlands > Permafrost | place: Sweden: Stordalen...
AAGCGCGGCTTCACCAACATCTTCCGCAAGGAATTCAATATCGTCAGCCTGGAGCGGCTGGCCGCTCTGGGCGCGGAACTGCACGCCGAGCCGATTACGCCCGAAGTGCTGCGCAAAGCGGGAGTGATCAAGGCCAAGCATCCGGTAAAGATTCTGGGCGATGGCGAACTGACCGTCGCCATTACGGTGCACGCGCACAAGTTCTCGAAGACGGCGCAGGAAAAGATCGCCAAGGCGGGCGGCAAGATTGAGGTCTTGCAGTAATGTTTGAAAAGCTGGCGAATATCTTCCGCATTCCGGACCTGCGCAGGCGCGTTCTGTTTACGCTGGCGATGCTCGCGATCTACCGGCTGGGCGGGCATCTTCCCACCCCCGGCGTGAACTTCCTCAAGCTGGAAGATTTTTTCAATCAGAACCGCGGATCCTTGCTCGGCTTTGTCGATCTGTTCTCCGGCGGCAACCTGCGCCGGCTTACAATTTTTGCCCTGGGAATCATGCCGTACATTACGGCATCGATCATCTTGCAGTTGTTGACTGTCGTGTATGAGCCGCTGGCCAAGCTGCAAAAAGAAGGCGAGCTCGGTCGCAAGAAGATCACGCAGTGGACGCGGTACATTACTGTGATTCTCAGCGCCGTGCAGTCGTTTGGAATCGCCATCGGCCTGGAAAAAGCGGGAGACTTCGTTCTGCATCCCGGCCCCGGTTTCATCCTGATGACCATGCTCACGCTCACAACGGGCAGCGCGTTCGTCATGTGGCTGGGCGAGCAGATTACCGATCGCGGCATCGGCAACGGCATGTCGCTGCTGATTTTTGCGGGCATTGTCGTCGGCCTGCCGCGCGGCGTGCAGGATCTGATTGAGAAAGCGAAGACCGGAACCTGGGGAGCGATCACGCCGGTGCTGATGGCGTTTCTGGTTGTGTTCATGGTCGCTGTGGTGGCGTTCATCGTGTACGTCGAACGCTGCGAACGCCGAATTCCCGTGCAGTATGCCAAGCGCGTGGTCGGACGCAAAGTGATGGGTGGGCAGTCCACGCACCTTCCGCTGCGCGTGAACGCGGGCGGCGTGATGCCGGTGATCTTCGCGTCTTCGATTCTGACTTTGCCGCAGACCGTTGGGTATGGTCTGCGCAACAGCCGTTATTTTGGCGAGTTTTTCCGCATGATCGGATGGGGCGAGCCGCTTTACACACTGTTGTATGCCCTAGGCATTATTTTCTTCGCTTACTTCTACGTGTCGATCGTGTTCAACCCGAGCGAAGTTGCCGACAACATGCGCAAGTATGGCGGATTTATTCCGGGCATCCGTCCGGGCAAGCGCACCGCGGATTACATCAACGAAGTTCTCACTCGCATTACTCTCGTTGGCGCTCTGTACCTGATTATCATTTCGTTCATCCCCGAGTGGATGATCACCGGCATTCACTTGAACCACTTGCCGTTCTGGCTGGGAGGAACGCTGTTCGAGCGGCTCCCGGTATGGGTGACGAACGGCCTGGGAGTGAATTTCTATTTCGGCGGAACGTCGTTGCTGATCGTAGTCGGTGTGGCCATGGATACAGTCACGCAGATCGAAGCGCAGCTGATCATGCGCCACTACGATGGATTTACGCCGCGCAGCGGAAGAATTCGCGGGCGCCGGAACTGGTCTTAAAGAATTGTGTGATTGAGTGATTTTCGATTTGTGATTGAAAAAATTGAGCTTGCGCTTGGTTTCTCAAATCACCCGATGACTCAATCGCTGAATCGCAAATTGGTTTTCTGGGGTTGCTGCACATGGCCGGCCTTGTGGGAGGCTGACCGGTAAAACTGTTCGGGAGGCTTTTGCCAACTCGATGGCGCAGGAAACCTCACGCGACGTAGGTCCCGTGGTATTGCTTGGCCCGCCGGGCGCCGGAAAAGGCACCCAGTCCAAGCGCATCATGGAGCGGTACCGGATTCCACAGATCTCCACCGGAGATCTGCTGCGCTTCAACGTAGCCCAGGGAACGGAACTGGGCCGAATCGCCAAGGCGGTAATGGACCGCGGCGAGCTGGTTTCCGACGATTTGGTTTGCGAAATGGTCCGGCAGAGGCTGAAGCAGCCGGATTGCAAGCGCGGATATGTTCTGGACGGGTTTCCGCGGACGGAAGCGCAAGCCGGATGGCTGGACGCGCTGCTTGACGACAAGCTCTTTGACAACTCGCGACCGACTCGCGCCTGGCCAATTGTGATCCGGCTGGAGGTGGATTATAATCAACTGTTGCTCCGGATTACTGGACGCCGTTCTTGTCCCACCTGTGGACGGATCTATAACGTCCACTTTCAGCCGCCCCGGGTCGATGGAATTTGCGATGTGGACGGGTCGAAGCTGGTAACCCGCAATGACGACCGGTTGGAAGTGATTCAGCCCCGTTTGGCGGCGTATCAGGAGCAGACTGCGCCCGTGGCCGATTATTACAAGCGCACGGGAAGGTTGATTTCGGTCAATGGCGACCAGCCGATGGACCAAGTCACCAAGCAGATTTTCAGGATTCTTGAGGACCATCACGCAGTAGCGCTTTCTTGATCAAGCATGGCAATTGTTTGCAAATCGGCGGCGGAGATTGAACGGATGCGGCAAAGCGGCCGCATCGTACGCCAGGTGCTCGATTATGTGCGCACGCTGGTGGCGCCGGGCGTGACCACCATGGACCTGGAGCGCGCGGCCGAGAAAAAGATTGCCGAGCTTGGAGCCAAGCCGGCGTTCAAGGGCTATTACGATTATCCGTGCGTGCTGTGCACCTCGGTGAACGAAGAGATTGTGCATGGCATTCCGTCGGAAAAGCGGACGCTGAAGGAAGGCGACATCGTCTCCATCGATTGCGGCGTGGTGCTTGACGGATACTACGGCGACGCAGCGATTACGGTACCGGTGAGCGAAGAAGTGAAGCCGGAACTGCGCAAGCTGCTGACCGTGACCGAAGAGTCGTTGTATCGCGGCATCGAGCAGGCGCGCATCGGCAATTCGGTGGGCGATGTGGGCGCGGCAGTGCAGCAGCATGTGGAAGCGGCTGGGTTCAGCGTGGTTCGGGAATTTGTAGGACACGGCATTGGAACGCGCCTGCATGAAGAGCCGCAGGTTCCGAACTTCGGGGCGCGGGGCCATGGCGCAAAATTGCGCGAAGGCATGGTGCTTGCGATCGAGCCCATGGTGAACTGCGGCAAGCCGGAGACGCGAGTGCTCGGCGACAAGTGGACGGCGGTTACGGCCGACGGCAGTTTTAGCGCGCACTTTGAGCACTGTGTCGCGGTGACGAAAGATGGGCCGGTGATTTTGACGAAATAAGCTGTTGGCTTTTAGCTCTTGGCTTTTAGCTAAGAGCCTAATAGCTAAAGGCTAAGAGCTGGTTTTGAGAGGTGCATGAGCAAAGAAGACGCGATTGAAGTGATGGCAGTGGTTCTGGAGCCGCTGCCCAATGCCATGTTCAAGGTGGAGCTGGAGAATAAGCACCAGGTGCTGGCGCATGTATCCGGCAAGATGCGCAAGAATTTTATTCGCATTCTGCCCGGGGACAAGGTCGCGGTGGAGCTTTCGCCTTACGATTTGAATCGCGGCCGGATTGTTTATCGGTACAAATAAAATTTGCAGGGACAGCCGCCCTCGGCTGTCCACCGGGCGAAGTCCGGAGTTTTGCTGACGGCTGAAAGCTGACAGCTGAGAGCTGGTTTATGAAAGTACGAGCATCGGTAAAGAAAATCTGTGACAAGTGCAAGGTCATCCACCGCAAGGGTGTGGTGCGGGTGATTTGCGTCAACACGAAACATAAACAGCGCCAAGGATAGCTTCTAGCCGCTAGCTTCTAGCTACTAGTCAAACGCGAAATCTGATGCGATTTGCTAGGAGCTAGGAGCTAGGAGTTGAGAAGCCTCAAAGCTGGTCGGAGGCAGAAAGAAATATGGCACGTATCGCAGGCGTCGACTTACCGCGCCAGAAGCACATCAACATCGCGCTGACCTACATCTACGGCATCGGGCATCCTCGCGCCGGCAGTATTCTCGACGAGGCGAATGTGGAACCGATGAAGAAGGTCCAGGACCTGAGCGAAGAGGAAGTCAACCGCATCCGTACCGTGATTGAGCAGCAGGGACTGGTCGAGGGCGATCTGCGCAAGGAAGTTTCGATGAACATCAAGCGGCTCATCGAAATCGGCTCCTATCGCGGATTTCGTCATCGCCGCAACCTGCCGGTCCGCGGACAGAGAACGCACACCAACGCGCGCACCCGCAAAGGTCCGCGCAAGGGCACCGTCGCGCAGAAGAAGAAATCGGCGGCAAAGACGTAGAACGGCGACAGGTCTTGGGTCTTAGGCGTTAGGATTTCGTTCCTGCGCCGAACTCGAAGGCCTGAGACCTAAGACCTAACACCCGAGACCGAATTTATGGCAAAACCAGCAGCAGCGGGCGGCGCAGCCGCACCGGATAAAAAAGGCAAGAAGAAAACCTTCAAAAAGAAGGAGCGCAAGCACGTTCCGCACGGACTGTGCTATGTGCAGGCTTCCTTCAACAACACGATCGTGACCATCACCGACATGAACGGCAACACCTTGTCGTGGAAGAGTTCAGGATCGCTGGGCTTTCGCGGATCGCGCAAAGGCACCCCGTTTGCCGCGCAGCAGGCGGCCTCGAACGCGGCCAACCTGGCGCGCGATCACGGCGTCCGCAGCGTCGACGTGCGCGTTAGCGGACCCGGTTCCGGCCGCGAGTCGGCGGTGCGTGCGCTGGCGTCCTCCGGCATTGAAGTGCGCTCGATTCGCGACGTAACGCCGATTCCGCACAACGGATGCAGGCCGCCGAAGCGACGCAGAGTGTAGTGAAACCAGCTTCCGGCTCCTGGCTTCTAACCCAAACCGAATCGGGTTAGCTAGCAGCTAAGAGCTAGAAGCTAGCAGCTGATTTTCGTCCGGGACGAAGGGTGAAGCCAAACCTGTAAACCGGTCATCTAAAAGGAGAATAACTTGGCCCGTTATACCGATGCAGTTTGCCGTCTATGCCGCCGCGAGGGCATGAAGCTGTTCCTCAAAGGCTCAAAGTGTTTCAGCGATAAGTGTCCCATCGAAAAGCGCAACTTCGCCCCCGGACAACATGGGAAAGACCGTAAAGCCAAGATCGTTGGCTACGGCCTGCAGTTGCGCGAGAAGCAGAAAGCCAAGCGCATCTACTTTACTCTGGAAGGCCAGTTCCGCAACTACTTCGAAAAGGCCGCGCGCACCCAGGGCGTAACCGGCGAACTGCTTTTGCAACAGCTCGAACGCCGTCTGGATAACGTGGTCTTCCGCCTCGGCTTCGCGCAATCGCGGCGTCAGGCGCGGCAGTTGGTCCGCCACGGCCATGTCGCGGTGAACGGCCGCAAGGTCAACATTCCTTCGTTCCAGGTCAACGCCGGACACGAGATCGCGATCCGCGAGAAGAGCAAGAAGCTGGTGATCCTGGAAATGGCCAAGGAGTTCGCCAGCCACGGCACGCAGCCCAACTGGCTGGAAGTGAATCGCGACAGTTACACCGGCAAGGTGCTGTCGTTGCCGAAGCGCGAAGATATTCAGTTGCCAGTGAACGAGCAGCTGATTGTTGAACTTTATAGTAAGTAAATGGCGTCATCCTGAGCGGAGGCGTTCTTCAGCCGAAGCGAAGGATCTCGTCAGCGATTAGAACTTTAGGTCCATATTTCGAGCCAGATCAGCCTGTGCTGACGAAAATCCCCACGTTTTGCAAAAGAGGCGAGACATGGGGCACCCACCTGAATCCAGTTGTACATGGACCGATTCAGGGAGCCGGTACCGAGCCAAACGGCCGAAGGAGAAACAAATGCTTTGGAAGGGTTTTCAAAAACCGAAACGTCTCGCAGTCGATACCTCAACCCTCACCGACAAGTACGGAATTTTCTGGGCGCAGCCTTTTGAGCGCGGCTTCGGCACCACCGTGGGCAACGCCCTGCGGCGCGTGCTGCTGAGCTCGATTGAAGGTGCGGCCGTTACCGCGGTGAAGATGGAAGGCGTGCTGCACGAATTTCAGTCGATCCCCGGAGTTGTGGAAGACGCGACCGACATCATCCTCAACCTGAAGCAGATTCCATTCAAGCTGGCGGGCGATGCGCCGAAGGCGATTTACCTGCGCGCCGACCAGCCCGGCGTAGTCACCAGCGGCATGATTGAAGCGGACGGTGATGTCGAGGTTCTGGATAAGGATGTCTACATCGCGACCGTGAGCGAGGGCGGAAAGCTCGACATGGAAATGCGGTTAAAGCGCGGCCGCGGCTACGTTTCCGCTGACAAGAATTTCGACGAGGATCTCGGGATCGGATTTATTCCTATCGATTCCGTGCACTCGCCAGTGCGCAAGTGCAACTACACCGTCGAAGCCGCGCGTCTCGGCCAGATCACCGACTACGACAAGCTCACGCTTGAAGTGTGGACCAACGGCTCGATCACTCCCGCCGATGCCATCGGATTGTCGGCGAAGCTGATGAAGGACCACATGAACATCTTCATCAACTTCGAGGAAGAAATCGAGACCGGCACGTCGTCGTCGGACGATCGCAAGCCCGAGATTCACAACGAGAATCTGAACCGCTCCGTCGAAGAGCTCGAGCTCTCGGTGCGCAGCTACAACTGCCTGAAGAACGCGAACATTCAGACCATCGGTGAGCTGGTGCAGAAGACGGAATCGGAGATGCTCAAGACCAAGAACTTCGGCCGCAAGTCGCTGAACGAAATCAAGGAGATTCTTTCCACGATGGGTCTGAGCCTGGGCATGAAGATCGACGAGCACGGCAATGCCGTACCCGGTCCGACTTCAAACATGGTCCTCCCGGCTTCGGCCTACGGACCGGACGATCAGCTGTAAAGTAGCGCCGGCGGCCTGCCCTGAGCGAAGTCGAAGGGTCTCGCCGGCAACAGGACACGCTCGGGAAGGGCACGGCTTTAGCCGTGCCGCCCAAGCGGAGATTGAAGCGGGCTTTAGCCCCTGAGGTTCGTCAATGCGTCACAAAGTAGCAGGCTACAAACTCGGACGGAACACCGCGCACCGGCGCTCGCTGCTCCGCAATCTGGTCACCTCGGTGATCGTCGAGGAGCGGATTGAGACTACCGTTCCCAAGGCCAAGGCGGCGCGCCCCATTGTCGAAAAGATGATTACGCTCGGCAAACGCGGCGACCTCGCCGCCCGCCGCCTGGCCGGCGCTTACCTCATGACTGACGAGGCGCTGGTGAAGCTGTTCGACACCGTCGGACCGCGCTTCGGCGACCGCAACGGCGGATACACGCGCATCATCCGCACCGGCTGGAACAAGGGCGACGGCGCCGACAAGGCGTTCCTCGAACTTCTGGGCAGCGAGAAAATTCTCGACGAGAAAAAAGAGAAACGCGCCGAAGCCCGTTCCAAGAAAGCCGCCGAAGCCAGGAAGGCCATGGAAGACGCCGAAGCGCAAGCTCAGCATGACGGCGGCGTCGAGCCGGTGAAGGAAGAAGCCGAAGACAAGAAATAGGTTGTTGGGTGGCGCAGCGCTTCCAGCGCTGCGATACAGACTTTATTTCGTAAACCAGGCACGGCGTAAGCCGTGCCTGGTTTTTCTTTGCAGAAACATTTCTAGCCATCAAACAAAATCTTTGTCATTCCGACTTGGGCGATAGCCCAAGGAGGAACCTGCTGTTCCCATGCAGCGCCACGTGCCCGCCACTCGTACATGTCCTCCCGCGCTCCCCAGCGGTAACCTTGCCGTAAGTTACCATCCTTATAAACTTACTTTCAGGATGGGGTTCACTCGTACACAGATCGCGATTGCCGTCAGCGTTGGCGCGCTGCTGGTCTTTGGGTTTCTCGGCTACATCTGGTGGCTGAGCAATCAAGGGCCGGTGTTGGCGCGCTCGGAGGACCGCGACCCGCTCACGGGGCTGCCGGTGAGCATTCGGATGAATCCGCTGCGCGACCGCACCATCGAGCACAGCGCAAATCTGTTCCTTCGCCAGTTGCGCGACGGGCATTGTGATGAATTGCTTTCCGTGTGGGAGCACGACTACCGCAAGAAATACGCTCACTTCATCTGCAACTCAGAGGCGCAACATCCGCTGCTTTCGTGGGAGTTGGCCGAGTGGGAAAGCGCGCCGCCGTTGACGATTCTTCACTATCGCGGCAAGCGCCAGAACGGCGGCGGCCAGCCCGGAACCTATCAGGAACTCTTCACCGTCACCACTGAAAATAAAGATGGACAGTGGGTGGTGACGAAGTACGACGCGATGTACTGAGGTCGTCAGCCTGGTCGTCAGCCCTTAGCGATTTTCTCCTGTGCTGCTTCTTCTCTGCGTGTTCCGTGCCTCCGTGGTAGAAATAAATAATGTCCTCGCCCGCCGAGCGTGAGCCATCCGCCGCGCGCAACATCTACGCCTTCGGCATCACCTCATTCCTGAACGACACGGCTACCGAAATGGCGTACTGGGTGCTGCCAGCATTTCTGGCGTCGTTGGGGGCGGGGCCAGCGCAATTGGGATTGATCGAGGGCGTGGCCGAAAGCGTAGCGTCGTTCGCTAAACTTTTCTCCGGATATCTTACCGACCGCATCGACCGCCGCAAGCCTATTGTGGTCGCGGGATACGCCGTGGCGAATGCTGTGAAGCCGCTGCTGGCGATTGTTACGGCCTGGTGGCACATTCTGCTGATCCGCTTTGCCGACCGTCTTGCCAAAGGCGTGCGCGGCGCACCGCGCGACGTGATGGTGGCGGAGTCGGTTCCGAAAAACCGGCTAGGCTCGGCTTACGGGCTGATCCAGTCGATGGATTCCGCCGGCGCAATTGCCGGGCCGTTAGTGGCGTTGGCGATCCTCTCGCGCTTTGGAATTCGCACCGTGTTCTGGGCGGCGGCGGCTCCAGGCGCGCCTTGCGTGCTGGTGGCGCTGCTGGGAATTCGTGAGGTTCGGCGTTCGAGTGCCGCTCCAAAAAAATCAGACAATCAAGACTCAAAGGGAACGCTTGCTAATCCTAAAGAAGGCTCTGCTATAAAACTTCCGCCGAGTTTTTATCTCGTGCTTATCGCGGTGACGCTTTTTTCCATTGGCAATTCCAGCGATATGTTTCTGGTGCTGCGGGCGCAGAATGTGGGCATTCGCGTGGCGCTGGCGCCTTTGTTGGGCTTGGTTTTCAACGTTACTTATACGCTTGCGTCCTGGCCGGCAGGTTGGTTTAGCGACCGGGTTTCGCGCCGGCTCCTCGCTTCGATTGGATATGTGATTTTTGCAGCAGTGTATTTTGTGTTCGGGAGAGCGCCGTCGACGCTCGCCATCTGGATTGCGATGGCCGTATACGGCTTCTACTACGCCCTGACCCAGCCTGTGTTGAAGGCTCTTGTGGTCGAAAGTGTGGGCGAGAATGTGCGGGGTCGCGCTTTGGGAATTTATTTTTTTGTGACCAGCGTGGCGACTTTGGCCGCCAGCTTAATTACCGGCGAGTTGTGGAAGCATTTCGGAGCTTCGATTCCGTTTTATTTTTCGGCGGCGTTAGCGCTGTTGGCTGCTGCGTTGTTGCAAGCAGCGCGAGGTGGGAGCGAAATCGTGGCCAGAGCCTGAGTCATGAACTCGAGCGCTAAAGCGCGCTTGCGGGAAACAGCAGTTATTGTGGCGGTCTGGTGATCGCGCCTTGCGACGCAGATGACACTAGCGCGGCGTATTTAGCAAAGACTCCAGTGCGATAGCGCGGTTGCGGAGGCTTCCATTGTTTCATACGCTGGCGCAGAACCTCGTCGCTGATTTCAACTTCCAGAAGGCGCAGGCTGACATCGAAGCGGATCATGTCACCGTCACGCACGGCGGCGATCGGGCCGCCCAGCGCGGCTTCCGGGGAAACGTGGCCGGCCATCAGTCCGTGAGTTGCGCCGCTGAAGCGTCCGTCGGTCAATAACGCGACGGAAGCTCCTAATCCTTCGCCGACGATCGCGCCCGTCACGCTCAGCATCTCGCGCATGCCAGGTCCACCCTTGGGGCCTTCGTTGCGTATAACGACAACGTCGCCGGATTTTATTTTCTTTCCGGTGACGGCGGCCATCGCATCTTCTTCCGATTCGAATACGCGCGCCGGACCGCGGTGCTCAAGACGCTCGTGCCCGCTGATTTTCGCCACGCAACCTTCGGGCGCAAGATTTCCTTTCAGGATGACGAGGCCCCCAGTTTTCTTCAGCGGCTTGTCGAGCGGCGCGATTACTTCCTGATTGGGAGTTTCACTGGCACCCTGAGCTTCATCTCGGAGGGTGCTACCGGTGACGGTCTTCGTGTGACCATGAATGAGTTTTCCAGCAAGCAGGCGCTGGGCCAGAAGTCCAATGCCGCCCGCGCGATGCATGTCCGCCGCGACGAAACGCCCGGAAGGTTTCAGATCGGCGAGCAGCGGCGTGCGCTCGCTGACCGTTTGAAAATCGTCGATCTGCAAATCGAGCTCGGCTTCGCGCGCGATCGCCAGCAGATGCAGAACTGCGTTGGTCGATCCTCCAGTTGCGGCGACGGAAGCGATCGCGTTTTCAAATGCGTCCCGCGTCAGAATCTCCCGCGGATGAATTCCTTTCTCCAGCAAATTCAGTACGACCTTGCCGCAGGCGTATGCAACCGAATCTTTCTTTGCGTCCATCGCGGGCACGCTGTTAAATCCCATGGGAGAGAGCCCAATCATCTCCATGACGGTGGACATGGTATTCGCGGTGTATTGGCCGCCGCAGGCTCCGGCGCCGGGGCAGGCGACATTCTCCAGGTCGTGCAACTCTTGGTCGGTGATTTTTCCGGCGGCGTTCGCGCCTACGGCTTCGAACACGTCTTGAATCGTGACGTCTTTTCCGCGATAGCTGCCGGCCGCGATGGTCCCGCCATAGAGAACAAGGCCGGGAAGGTCCATGCGGGCGAGCGCCATGGCCGCGGCGGGGATGGTTTTATCGCAGCCCACCACGCAGACCACCGCGTCGAATAACTGGCCGCGGCAGACGAGTTCGATCGAGTCGGCGATCAGTTCGCGGCTTACCAGCGAGGCTCGCATGCCTTCGGTGCCCATGGTTTCGCCGTCTGAGATGGCGATGGTATTGAACTCCATGGGAGTGCCGCCAGCGGCTCGAATGCCCTCCTTCACCTTGGCCGATAGCCGCCGCAGGTGAAAGTTGCAGGGCATAGTTTCGATCCAGGTGTTAGCCACGCCGATCAGCGGCTTGCGCAGATCGTCGTCGGTGAAACCAATGGCTTTGAACATGGAGCGCGCCGGGGCCCGGTCGCGTCCGTCGGTGATGCCGCGGCTGCGATGTTTCAGATCCATGAGGGAGAGATTATATGAGAGTCATTCCGGATGGTCGCGAGGAAAGCAGATTCCTCGCTTTGCTCGGAATGACAAATTTCTTAAAAACGAACGACAAGTTGGTCCGAACGTTTATCACGGCGAAAAACGGGAACCCGCGGCTGGGGTGATGCCAGGAGGCCGCATTCCAACTGCAGGTTCCCAATGGCATGACGCTTACCCAGGGAGCGTACATGCTGCTGACATTTTGCCCAACCTAAAACGAAATTTATGCCAACGCTGCGCGCGCGGACTGCTGCGCCGCGCTCTCAGAGGCGGGCGGATGCGGCCCCCATGCGGTTTCCGGCTCGGCGTGCAGGGCGGCGCTGGACCGGACTTCGAACACATCTACAATCGAACGCCATTCGCGGTAAAGCTGGCCAATCTGCTTGTGCGAGACCTCGAGCAGCATAGTGACGGCGTGATCATGGCCGGCGTACTCGGCGTGCACAGACGTGAGATCGAGCCCGCGCCGGGAAACCGCGTTGAGGATGCGCATCAGCGTGCCCTGCGCGTTGCGATAGCGGATGTGAAAAACCTGCATGGTCGTTCTCCAATAAATTGAGTCATTGAGCGATTGAGTTATCGGATGATTGAAAAGCCGACTGAACCTGGTTTGGTTTCCAATCGCGAAATCACCCGATCGCTCAATCACTCAATGCTTCACTCGTCTTCAAACACCATCTCAGAAAGCGCTGCGCCCGCCGGAACCATCGGGTAGACGTTGGCTTCGGGATGGCAATCGAAAACTAACAACTCCGGTTCCGGCGAGCGCAGGAAATCTTCGATGAGATTGCCTGTCTCGGCCGTCACTGGATACTCCAGCATGGCGGCTTCGTTCAGCCGCGATGCGTGAATCTTGTAAGCCTTGGCGATTTCGACGAAATCCGGATTGTCGCTCAAATCGGTTTCGGCGTAGTTGCGCTGGTAAAAAAGTTGCTGCCACTGCCGCACCATGCCCAGATA
>Ga0182024_10019988_pt1 | contig 12275 bp, 13 predicted proteins | sample P32metaG_FD_120480 | JGI IMG/M metagenome (GOLD analysis project Ga0182024, IMG submission 120480) | Permafrost microbial communities from Stordalen Mire, Sweden - P3-2 metaG (Illumina Assembly) | ecosystem: Environmental > Terrestrial > Soil > Wetlands > Permafrost | place: Sweden: Stordalen...
CCCTGAGTCGGCGCTCGGGTTGCGTCTCCGCAGAGCCCTACCCTCCGCTCAGGTCCGTTCAGTTTACCAGGGATGCGCTACAAAAAAACGTGGCCGTTTACACAAAACACTTGACACATCCACAAAGACCGGGCGTATAAGGCCGGAAGGCGGAAAGCGCGTCATTCTCCATCACTCCGGCTTCCAGCCACTGCCGGATTAACTTCAATACCCTTCGATCCGAGATTCGCTCCTTCAACAGCTCCATCAATGTGTTCCGATCGATGCCGTCAAAAAAGTCCTTCAAATCGGCGTCCACGATCCACTCCCGCCCACTCTGAAGCTCCCTCCATACTTTTCGCATGGCGTCTTTCGTCGATCGCCCTCGCCGATATCCGTAGTTGGCTTCATCGAACACCGGCTCGAAGATCGGCTCCAACCGATTGAGCAACGCTTGCTGGCACACCCGGTCATAAATCGTCGGGATTCCCAACGTGCGAAACTCGCCTGGCTTTCCCGCCTTCGGGATCTGCACTTGCCGCACCGGTTGAGGCCGATAGACATCCTCTTTCAGTTCGCTCTGCAACCGGTCCAACTGCTGATCCAGTTGCGCGGCGAATCCTTCCAGACTCTGCCCGTCCACACCTCCACTGCCCCGGTTGGCCTTTACCATCTCCCAGGCCATCTCCAAGTTCTTTCGCTGATACACCTTGTCAATTAATGAATGGACTTTCCTTGCACCTGTCGGGTTGATCCAGTCCACCAGTCTCCTCGGACGAGAATGTACGGGTATTTCACTCATGGAACTGATCCACCTCTCCCCGCCCTTGCTCATCTGGTTTTCTCTCTCTTCCCAACTGCCTTCGCCGGCTGCCTTCCCCGGCCCATTTCCGCCGCCGGTTGCCCGGTCACGCGACTTTCATCGCGCTTGAGGTACTACACAGCCGTCCGTCTACTGACAGAGCGTCGCTCGCCACTTCGCTCTCGCTTATAGGTCGGCTTACTACGGTGCCACCCGGAGACTCTGCCAGTCCTCCTGAGGTCACGCGTCGTTCTTCCGTACCGTGCCGTCCGCAAACACCTTGGTGCGGTGGGTGAATGAGAGTGCCTTCGCCTTCATAGTGCAGGCTCGACCTTGCCCCACCTTTGGCCGACCGGTTCATCTTCGGGGTGGCGCGCATACCCAAATTAGACGAAGTTCGCTTGGCGGAAAATGAGTGTACTGTCCTTGACCGTCCCGGTTTTTTGCCCAGCGGTTTACCGCAACCTCGGCCACTCCTCGATCTTGACCCGTCCCACCAGCGCGGCCCCGCCTTTGCCGTCCGGGCCGTACACCAGCGCCTCGCCATCGGCGACATCGGTCAATTGAGGAAACGCGCCTCTGATGTTGGGGAAGTGGGTCACCAGGATCGTATCGGTCCCCGTCGGAAATTGCGTAACCTTCTTGCGCAGCCAAGCGGCCTGAGCTTCCGTGCCGCCCTGCATACTCTGCCCATTGTCGCCGAGCTCGACGACCGGTTGAGGCTTGCCCAACTGAGCATACTTTACGGTTTCCAGAGCTCGATACGTTGGGCTGGTGAAGACCTCTCCGACGGGAATCTTCAAGTCGCGCAGCGCCTTGCCCATGGCCGTCGCGGTGGTGCGACCCTCTTCATCCAACTGACGCTCCGGCTTGGTGTTGTCGGGATTGGCAGCCTTCTTGTCGGGCACCTCGCGCGGGGAACTGGTGTGCCGCATCACGATGACGTAGCCGCCCCTCTGCAAGGCCTTCACCAGCGCATCACCCTTTAATGCCTGAGCGTGAACGGATCCCGTCAGCAGCATCAGCGCTACGCCTGTCATCAGCCTCAGCTTGTGCATAATCTAATTCTCCGTCGGTGTTTTGTCCGCGTGGTCGACCACCAGCATCTCGATCAGACTCCTCTTCGCTTCCAGTTTCAGCCCGAGTTGCTCCTGCATGGCGCCTGTGAGATCGGCTGCCGCCACGGCATCGCCTGTGAAGACACCCCTGGAACGCAGGCCATCCGGCTCTTCGTCGCTAACCGCATATTCCAAAGTGAAGTCATACTTGGCGGTCAACCCCGTCTTGTCCAGCACCGGGCCGAATGAGGGCGAACTCAAAAAGGTGGCCAAATCCGAAGCGGTTTGGCTTCGCGCAGTGACTCGATGGACTCCCGTCCTTGCCATGATCACTCCCATAAATGCTGGGCCTGACCGCCGGGTCGTCCTGCGATTCCTTCAGCTTCGGCCCATTCTTCGCGACCACCAAGTCGTGCACCGGGAGCTCTTTGTTCTCACGATGAAGTGTCAGCTTGAACCGGTTCGCCAGCAGATTCTGGAGCATCCGATTGGCTTGCTCCTTAGTGGCTCCAGGCCGGATCGTCGCCTCGATGATATACCGTTGTGCGCCGAGCCAGGCGGGGCCCGAAATCTGGTACCTCTTCAGGCCGTAGGCGGCCATGAGAAGGTCCTCGAAGGAGAGGTGCTCATAGGTAATCCGGACCGGGTCTGAGGTTCCGGGACCGCCAACCGTCCGCAAAGGAAACGGACCGTTGGGCGTGAACGGCTTCACCGCCGCGACCTCGAATTCCTCTTTTGCCGGCGTCTGGGCGCGCGCGCCGGGTGAGAAAAGGAAGAGTCCACTCAGGCCGACGATGGTGCTTGCTGCACGCATGGAACCTCCTTGCTGGCGGCGTCCGTCCTCAATCATACTCTATGACGAGGAGGTCGGCCCGACGCCGGCCGACAACTGAACACGCACGCTACCCGCAGGCCGGAGGCCTGCGCCACAAGAGGTAGGATGGAATCGTGGAGGCAATTATGTCTTTCTTACGACGTTCGACTCCCTTGATCCTGGCCATCGCCGTCTTCGTAACCGCGACCACGGTCCTTCTGGTACGCGGCCGCGCCGCCCAACCCGATCCCAAGGCCGTGTCCTTCACTCTGCCCGACAAAATCGAGTGGAGGAAGGGCGAGGCATCCGACACGGCCACCGTTCAGGGCGACCCTTCGAAACCCGGCATCTACATCCAGCTCCTCAAGTGGCATCCGAATCACATGAGCCGTCCCCATTTCCACTCGACCGAGCGCTACATTACCGTGCTTTCGGGCACATGGTGGATCGGCACGGGAACCACCTACGACCCGGCTAGCACCTACCCGGTCACCGCCGGAACCTATGTCGTGGACCGCGCAAACGGGATTCACTACGACGGCGCCAAGGACACCGAGTGCGTTCTGGAGATCGTCGGTATGGGTCCGATGACGACGACGCAAGCCGAGGCCAAATGATGAGGATGTGGGGCGGACGCCCTCGTCCGCCTTCGCTTGCTACCGCGCAGCCGGACCAGGGGGTCCGGCGCGGGTGACCAGGTCGGGGACCTGCCCCACACGCAGTCTCTTAGTTCGACGCGCAGCGGAAGCCGACACTGTCGTCTAGATCGGTTGTTTCAATCCTGACCCGGTACGACGCGCGAACCAGATCCGGCTTGTCCCACCATCCGCCGCCACGCAGTTCCTTGTATTCGGCAGTGGAAGGGCCGGTGGGGTTGATGTCTTCCGTGTTGAGCTGAACCCAGTACCACGTGTCGGTCCATTCGACGACGTTCCCGAGCATGTCATACAGTCCGAACGCATTCGGTTTCTTTTGAGCCACCGGGTGGACGGAGAAGTTGCTGTTGTCTCCATACCAGGCGATGTCGTCGAGCTTCCCGTACCGGCTGGTGTTTGTCCCCCCTCTGGCGGCGAACTCCCATTCCGCCGCGGTCGGCAGCCGGCCTCCGATCCGCCTGCAATACGCGTCCGCCTCCTCCCAGGTGACCGAGTCCACGGGGAAGTTCGATCCGTCAAAAACGCTGGGATTGTAACCGATGATCTTCTGGAACGCAGCCTGCGTGGCTTCCGTTTGGCCCAGCCAGAATCCTCGAGTGAGTGTGACGTGACGTTGAGGATATTCGTCCTTGTAACACTCCGTGTCTCCCGACGAGCAGCCAGAGACAAAATTGCCGGGCGGTATCCAGACGTAGCGTAACCCGTCCTTCGGATTGATCTTCAAATCTCCAAGCTTGGGACCGCTGCTCCCGCTTTGCTGAAACGCAATGACGCCGGAAGGCACCACGGCCGCCGTCACAAGGCTGGCGAACAGGAAGGTTCGCCAGCCTCTCCCGCGGTTCATCGCATTCAATATCGACACATACCTCTCCTTCGGGTTAATCTACCATAGCCGCCCGCCTCCATTCGATCCCGTTCGAACGCTACGGTCTTTCGCCCAGATTCGGCCAGTTGCATCCCCGAATGTGCGTTACTATACTGGTTTGGACATTTATCTGTCGCGATGAGGACCATTTCACGTAGACGTGGTACAGAGGAGAGTTCTATGAAGATCATCCGTTCCCGGGGAGCAGCCGCCCTGCTGTGTGCAGGGGCCGTTGGCGCGATCACCCTAGCCGTTGTGTTCCCAACCAGCGCGCAGCAGAACGCGAAGCAGGCCACGAAAGCCTCCCCTTCGCGTTACGTCAGCCCTCCCGGTTACATCACCGGCACGGTTACCGGCGATAAAGGGCCGGAAGCCGGCGTGTGGGTCATCGCCCAAACCAACGACCTTGGGACACCAATGATCAAGACCGTCGTCACCGACGATCAGGGCCGCTATCTTGTGCCCGAGTTGCCGGTGGTCAATTACAAGGTTTGGGTGAGAGGGTACGGAATCGAGGATTCAAAACCCATCGACACGAGGCCGTCGGCCAATCAGGTCGCTCTCAAGGTGATGAACGCGAAGACCCCGCAGGAAGCCGCCAAGGTTTATCCGGGCGACTATTGGCTGTCTTTGCTGGCGCCTCCTGACAAGAGCTTGTTTCCGGGAACGGGTGAGAAATCCGACACGAACCCGAACGGCAACGGCGTGAGCGCCGCGATGCTCACCCAGGACATGTGGATCAATCGCCTGAAGTCCGGCTGCAATTTCTGCCACCAGCTTGGCAATACTCTGACCCGCGACGTGACGCACGTGTGGGACGCCAAGCCCGATCTCGCAAAGACCCATATTGCCGCATGGGAGTGGCGTCTGGAGGTCGGAGTTCGCGGAACCAACATGTACAGCACGATGAACGGAATGGGTAAAACCGCAACTCTCAACGCGCTAGCCGACTGGACCGAGCGCATCGAAAAGGGCGAAGTGCCGCCGGTGCCGCCCCGCCCGTCCGGAATTGAGCGCAACATTGTCTCGACGCAGTGGGATGTCGGCGACGACCACTCCTTCATGCACGATCAGATTTCGACCTACAAGTATGACCCGACAGTAAACGGCGGCGGCCCCAACTACGCGGTGAACGCCGGGCACGGGCAACTGGTGATTATGGACCAGGCCGACAACTTCACGTACTCGATCGACATTCCGACCCGCGAGCCCATGGACAAAGTTCCGTCGCGCTTCCCGGCTCCGGTCCGGCCGTCCTTCTTCTGGGGCAATGAGCATCTGTGGTCCAATCCTCCCTACGATCCGGCCGACCCGCACAATCCGATGATGGACAGCAAGGGCCGCGTTTGGCTGACCTCGAAGATTCGCGGCAATCAGGCGCCGGCCTGGTGCAGCGATCCGAGCAACAAGTACGCCGCGTGGTACCCGAAAACCGGTGGCGCCCGGCAGGCCTCTATTTTCGATCCCAAGACCAAGCAGTTCCAGTTGATCGAAACCTGTTACTCAACGCACCACGTGGTGATCGATAACGATCCGGATGAGACGATTTATTTCAACGAACTGAGCGGTCCCACCTTCGGTTGGATCGATTCGAAGATTTACGACCAGACGATGGCTGCGACCCACGACGAAAGCAAGGCCGAGCAGGCCGCTGTCGGCTGGTGCGACCAGACCGTGGACACGAACGGGGACGGCAAGATCACCAAACCCTGGAACGACGTTCGACGGATCGCCGACCTCGCGGCCCTATACAATACGGACACCGGTGGTGGCGCGGTTCGCGCTCCCATCCCGCCTCCGGAACCGGCTGCGGGTGGTGGCGGTGGCGGACGAGCCGGCAGAGGCGGCAGGGGAGCAGCCCCCGCCGCGCCCTTCGATCCCAAGCTCGACACAATGGTCCATTTCAACATGTACTCGACCATGCCGAGTCCGGTAGACGACTCCGTGTGGGGCGTTGCGGAGGACTACCCCGGCTACTTGATGCGGTTGCAGCGCGGCAACAATCCGCCCGAGAGTTGCAAGACCCAAATCTTCAAGGTGCCTGGACCGACGGGCTATGATCCTCGCGGAATCGACGTGGACAGCCAGGGCGTCGTCTGGACCGGTCTCGCGGCCACCAGCCATTTGGCCGCCTTCGACGTTCGCAAGTGCAAGTCGCTGACTGGAAAAATGAAGGTCGACGGCAGCGATTGCCCGGAAGGCTGGACGCTCTATCAAACCCCCAGCCCCAAGCTGAAAGGCACGAGTGTTCCGGCTGACTTCCACTATTTCAATTGGACGGATTCGCAGAATATCATGCGGTTGGGTAAGGACACTCCGTTCTTGACGGGTTCCGACTCCGACTCGCTGGTTGCGCTGAATCCGGCGACAAAGAAGTGGACCTATTTCACCATCCCCTATCCGCTCGGCTTCTACGCGCGCGGCATGGACGGGCGTATCGACGATGCCAATGCCGGATGGAAGGGGCGTGCGCTGTACTCCAACTATGGCACGCACTTCGTCTGGCAAGTTGAAGGCGGAAAGGGAACCAAGGGCAAGATCGTGAAATTCCAGATCCGGCCCGATCCGCTGGCTCGATAGCAGGTTCGTGCGCATTCCAAGGCGGGCAAGCCGGAATTGGTTCCGGCGAACCCGCCTTTTCTACGTTTGTGACCCTCGATAAAGCCGCCACGCTTCCGCTCCATTTGCGCACGCCCATCGAGTGGGGGCGTGCGGTGCTCGCCGATCCGATTGCTTTGCTGTCGGATCACGCCTTCCTGGAGAAAAAGGCCGCCAACAACGCGCTGGAGCTGATGACGCATTGGCCCAGCGACTGGTTCCCGGGCTGGGTGGAGGCCATGACGGGCGTGGCGCGCGACGAGGCGGCGCACCTGGCGCAAGTCATCCGGCTGCTGATCCGGCGCGGAGGCAGGCTGGCGCGCGTCCACAAAAACCCGTATGCCAACGCGCTGCGGATGCTGACGCGGAAGGGCGAGGCGGCCGAGATCGTGGACCGGCTGTTTGTGTCGGCGCTGATCGAGCTCCGGTCATGCGAGCGCTTCGCCGTGCTGGCGGCGAGTTCCGATGACGCGGAGCTGGCGGCCTTCTACCGCGCGCTGTTCACCTCCGAGATGGGCCACTACAAGTTGTTCCTGAAGCTGGCGCACAAGATCGGACCGAGGGCGGCGACGGAAGCGCGCTGGGAACAGATGCTGGCCGAGGAGGCTCGAATTCTAGCCCAACAGGCGCCCGGGCCGCGCATTCATTCGGGACTCGGCGGGCTGTGAGCGTTCCCCGCAAGGCGCTCGGCAATCTGATCCAGCCGGCGCACCGTGAAATCGGGAGGAAACCCGTCGTCTTCCATCTCCGCTCCAGACCGGTTACACCAGCAAACCCGGTAACCGAAGGCCTTGGCTCCGGCAGCGTCCCATAAGTTGGAGGACACAAAGAGAATCTCTTCGGCCGGAAGGTTCAGGAGCTTGGGCCCGAGGGCATAGACGCGGGGAGAGGGCTTGTAGGTCTTGACCCGATCCACCGAAATGATTTCGGTGAAACACGACTCCAGGCCGTTGCCGCGGACGGCAGCTTCCAACATTCCCGGCGAACCATTCGAGAGGATCGCCAGCGGCAAGCCCTTCAATGCTTCGAGCGCCGATCTTGCATCCGCAAAGGCAGCCGGGCGGAGATACGCTTGCATCAAGCGTTCAATCTGCGAATCTGTGGCGTGCATCGAAAGCTGGCGGAGGGCGGAGCGCAGCGCCGCTTCCGTGATGTGCCAAAAATCCTCATAGCGCTCCATCAGCGCCCGCAACCATGTAGATTCGAGCTGCTTTCGTCTCCACAATTGCGAAAGCGCTTGCAGATCGCCTAGGAGATTGACGCCGTCGCATCGCACCGCGGAGTGGACGTCGAACAGCGTCCCATATGCGTCAAAGAGAAAAGCTTGCGGCTTCACTTCCCCACAAGGTGGGCGTCGCTTCTTTCGTTTTCCCCGCAGATGAATTCGATCAGATCGGTGTCCGGCATCAGGCGGTGCATCACGCGGACGGTGAACGGCTTGGTGTACGCCTTCGGATCTTCGATGGTGACGTCGGTTTGCAGCGTGCCGTAATTCAACCGGCGCATGCGTTCGGTCATCTTGCCCGAGTTGGTGAGCGGGCTGCCGTCGATATCCAGCCACACGTCGTCGCGGAACCCGGTGGTCTCCACCACCAGCGTGTCTCCGTCCCAATGGCCGATGGAGTAGCCATACCACCACGGCTGCGGATCGTTCTTGGGCAAGGCCCGGCCGTCGGTGAAGATTTGCCGGACGCCGGCCTGGGCTTCGTACAGAATCACGATGACGCCCGGCGTTTGGATTATTTTCCTGGGCTGGGGATGCTCGTGCAGTTGCATCAGCCCCAGCGGCAGGCAGTGCGCGTCGGGATTGTCCTTGCTGTTTTCCGCCTTGCGCTGGGTCAGCACATTCGCGGCCCAGGGCGTTAGCGGCGGCAGACATCCCGGAAAATTCGCGCCGATGTTCGCGAACGTGGCCAACGGAGGTCCCTCGGTGGGAGTCTGGGGATTACAAACTCTGGCTCCGCCCGGTCCGCGCGCTGCCGCAGGTCCACCGGCTGCCGGAGGTCCACCGGCTGCCGGAGGTCCACCGGCTGCCGGAGGTCCACCAGCCGCCGGAGTCCCGGCAGGATCTGGGGTTCCACCGGGAGCAGGAGCACCCTTCGCCTGCGCTCCGCCACGCCCGCGGCCGCCGCCGCCACCACCGGCGCGGCCACCACCGCCGGCGCGGCCCAGTTGCCAGGTTCCCGAGAAATCAGGCTTGCCGTCGGCTGTCCGGGGGGTGGGCGCGGTGAGATCCGCTTTACCGTCGGGCCCCTTCGGAACTCCCGTGGGATAAGCAGGCCACTGCGCGAAAACGGCTACGGCTCCGGCCGCCAGACCGGCCGCCACCGCCATTGAACTAAGCCAGATTTTCATCCTTCACATCCTAATGTGTACACTTTCGATTCCAGGCTCTTGCCAGTATACACCAGCCGGCTCGGGAGGTCGATAGTGCGGCCGGGTGCTTGCGGCCGGGTGCTATCCTTCAATTGATTTGAACTCGGTGAATGCGGCAGAAACGTCCGTATCCCGCGCGGCTGGAACGCGAGCGCTGCTTCTGCCGCTGGGGTTCACGCTCGGTCTGGCCGGCATCGCGTTCCTCGCCCCGTTGCGCCAAAACCCGAAGGTGCTCTTAGCGTTTCTGGGCGCAGCGGCCGTTCTGTGCGCGTGGGACTCAGCGCTCTTGGTGCGGGCTCGCCGCAGAGGGCGGGCGCTCACACTGGAAGTAGTCCTGAGGAAGCAGCACTACCTGCAAGCCTGCGCGCAGGGATCGGTGCTATTGTACTGGGGCTGGTATTGGCCTCCGGTCTACGCCTTTGCTCCCTTCATCCTCGCGCAACTGGTTTTCGCGTACGCATTCGACATGCTGCTGGGGTGGTCGCGGCGCGACACCTACACTCTCGGCTTCGCTCCGTTTCCCGTCATCTTCAGCATCAATCTGTTCCTGTGGTTCAAGCCGGACTGGTTCTATCTTCAGTTCGCGATGGTGGGGATCGGGTTGGCCGCGAAGGAGCTGATTCGCTGGAACCGCGACGGACGGCGCGGGCACATCTTCAATCCCTCGTCGTTTCCGCTGGCGGTGTTTTCGCTGGCGCTGCTCGCGACCGGCAAGAGCGGCATCACCTGGGGCGCGAGCATTGCGAGTACGCAGTTTTATCCGCCGCAGATGTACCTGTTTCTGTTCCTCATCTGCCTGCCTGGACAATTTTTCTTCGCAGTGACTTCGATGACCATGTCGGCGGTGGCGGCGGCCTACGCGTTCAGCCGCATTTACTTCGCCGCGACGGGCATCTATTTTTTCTACGATTCATATATTCCCATCGCCGTCTTCCTGGGGATGCATCTGCTGTTTAACGATCCTTCCACTTCACCGCGCACCGAGCTGGGGCGCATCGTCTACGGCGCGCTTTACGGGCTGAGCTGTTGCGCGTTGTACCAGTTGCTGGGCAGCGCGGGAATGCCGACGTTCTATGACAAGCTGCTCCAGGTGCCGCTGTTGAACCTGTCGGTCAAGGGGATCGACGGTCTCGCGCGATCCAGGGTTTTCCGCGCATTGGACCCCGCGGCGCTGGGACGGTCGCTGTTGCCGCGCCAGCGCAACCTGGCGTACATGTCCATCTGGACGGTCGTGTTTGCGGCCCTGAGCGCCCTGCAGGGAGTCGGCGACAGCCATCCCGGCCAGTGGCTGCCGTTTTGGCGGCACGCCTGCGCGGATGGGCGTTCGTACGCCTGCCCCTACCTTGCCGATTTGGAGACCAGCTTCTGCGATCGAGGCTCGGGCTGGGCCTGCAACGAAGCCGGGCTCATGGACATCGCGCTCTCGCGCTCGGGCGAGGATCTTCGCAGGCTCGATCCCGCGGGAGCCGTGCAACCTTTGAGGCGCGGCTGCGAGCTCGGGTTTGAGGCGGCCTGCCGGAACTTGAGCACGCTCACCAATGCGTCCAGCGGCGCAGGCGCGTTCGCTGCCCCACCGCCGACGATCGAGGACTATCCGATTATCTTGAGGGGAAGCAAGGGGGAAATTCGTGAGCGCGAGCCGTCGGAGTTGTACGCGCTCGCGTGCAAGGAAGGCTGGGCGGATACATGCGGGCGGGTGCGTTGACAAAGAGAGCATTGATGAGAAAGAAACGATGCCCACATTTAAATCGGAATCCGAAGAGGCGGTACCGAAGGCTCGTCGCCAAGAAGTTCGATGGCTCCCAGCACCGGCAGTATCCGGGCCGCCCCGCCGTTGAGCCGGAGGTCGAAGCGAAGCCGGACCACCTCCTGGAAAGACTTTATCGCCGCTCACATGAATGTGCTGGCCGCCGCCGACTTCTTTACGGTCGAAGTGCTCACACGGCGAGGTCTGGTGACCTACTATGTGCTGTTCTTCATACATCTGGAAACGCGCCGGGTCATGTGGCGGGGATCACCAGACATCCGGATCAAGAGTGGATGCAACAGATCGCCCGTAGCGCGACGCGGGAGACCTGGGGATATCTGGATGGATGCCGGTATGTTCTCCATGATCGCGACACGAAGTTCTGCGCATCATTTCGGTCTGTGCTGGCGGCAGGTGGCGTGAAGCCCATTGCTCTTCCCGCCAGAAGTCCGAATCTGAACGCGTTTGCGGAGCGCTGGGTTCGGTCCGCCAAGCAGGAGTGTCTGTCAAAGCCGATTCTGTTCGGCGAGGGCCCGTTGTCCCGGACGCTGGCTGAGTTCAGCGCGCATTATCACAGCGAACGCCATCAAGGAAAAGGTAACAAACTGCTTTTCCCCAAGGCTGGCGTCGACTCCGAACAATGGGGCCACACCGTCGCGTGCCGTCAGCGACTTGGAGGGGTGCTAAAGTTCTATGTGCGTGCCGCATGAGTTTTTTGACCATGGGAAGTGAATGAAAGGAGATCGTCATGCCCATTCAACTCCAGGAAGAAAACGGCGGGAAGATGCTCGCGGTTCACGTCACCGGTAAGCTGGTGAAGTCAGACTACGAGAAATTTGTGCCCGAGTTCGAGCGACTGGTGCAGCAGCATGGAAAACTACGCGTGCTGTTCGACATGACCGGTTTCCACGGATGGGAAGGGAGCGCGCTGTGGGACGAAATCAAGTTCGACATCAAACACTTCGCGGACATCGAACGGATCGCAGCGGTGGGAGATAGGAAATGGCAGCACGGGATGGCGGCATTCTTCACGCCGTTCACGAAGGCGACGACTCGCTACTTTGATCACGCCGACGCCGCGGAGGCGAGGAAATGGCTGGACGGAACTTCGTAGCGGGAATGTTAACGAACGGCGCGACGGCACGCCGCTGCATCTGTACCTTCCCGGCCGGCGCCGAGACGTGTGGAAATGCGCAGACGCTCGAAAAAAGATCATCCTGTGCGAGTCGCCGATCAAGCGGAGTTCATGGGATGCATAGAGGGTGTAAATTTAACTGTGTAAACGGCCATCGAAGGGATCACAATAAGGAGACCCGATGGCAATCGACCTTAAACTCATTGACAAGTTACTGGCGGACTACAAGAAGCCCGAAGACATCA
>Ga0182024_10019989_pt1 | contig 12275 bp, 9 predicted proteins | sample P32metaG_FD_120480 | JGI IMG/M metagenome (GOLD analysis project Ga0182024, IMG submission 120480) | Permafrost microbial communities from Stordalen Mire, Sweden - P3-2 metaG (Illumina Assembly) | ecosystem: Environmental > Terrestrial > Soil > Wetlands > Permafrost | place: Sweden: Stordalen...
CGGGTCGGCGATCCGGATGGCGCTGTTCTGAAAACCTGCGTTGATGGCTGCCTCCTTGATTCTGCGGACCAGCTCCTCGTAGAGATGCTTGTCCGCGTCGGCTTCCCGTTTCAATGCCTGGTATTCGAAGGAGCGCGCATTCACATGGTCGAAGTCCGCCTTGGCGTCGGCCACGGCTTGTTTGACCGACGCCTCCCGGCGCTCGCTCTCGCTATATTCGATGGCGACCCTTTGCGCTACATCCTTGGTCGTCGCCGCGACCGCCGATTCCACTTCGACAACCTTCGCCTCCGCCTTTTTATACTCCGGATGATTGGCTCCAAAATGTGTTTTCACTGCGACGAATTGTTCCCGGGCGTCGTTCAGATGCTCCATCAGCCGGCGCAATCCTTCGCCCTGCGCCGCCGCCAGTGCCGACTCAATCGAGCCCCCCTTTACCGAGTCGTAGGCAGCCTCCTTTTTCAGCCGGTCCCCCTGGGCGTTGGTGTATTCCGTGTTGAGTTGCAGCAGACGAGCCGCGAGGATGTTGGTTTTCTCCTCGGGATTAATCACGTTCAGTTCGCGTTCGAATCCGACGAGCGCCTGGCTCGACCGCTCCATTTTGGCCCTCAGCTCTTCAATTTGCTTTTCCATGAACGTCGCGAGCGACGCCGAGCTGCGGATACGAATGTTATAGGTGTGCTCCAGATAAGACTGCGCGATCGCGTTCGCCGCGTCGGCCGCCAGTTGCGGATCCTCCGAGCGGTAGCTGATCAGCAGCAGGTACGTATTCGGAGGCCTCGTAACCTTTAATCGGGCAAAGCTCACCGGAGCGTCGCCCGCCCGAGCCAGGGTCGACGTCGCCTCGGGCTGGTGCTCCAACTCGCGCAGTTTAAAGCGTTGATCCACCGGCCGCAGCACTGAATCGGACTGAACCAGCTTGATCTGCGTCGCCAGATATTGATCCGAGTCGTTTAAAACTGTCCGCGCCGAATCCTGACCCACCACTCCGGAGGGCGTCTGCCGGTCCACATCCACCGTCGCCGTCGACTCGTAGATCGGCGTGAGCCTCGACGAGACGATCACGGTGCCGATTACCGCGAGAGCGATGAAACCGCCGATGCGCCAGCGATAGCGCTTCAGAATCCACAGGTATTGGGAAAGCGGAAGCTTGCCCTCCTCGGGTTCCTGGTCAGCCGGATTGTAGACGGGTGGCGCGTACGCTGGCACGCGTCCCATCTCAACCAGCATCGGCAACCTGTCTTGCTCCTGCATCGAATCTCCTTGGAACTACGGATGACTATAGATAAGGACTCCCGACGCCGTCGTCGACGCGAATCCAATGGCGCGGTCGATCGTCGTCATCGTCAGTCGAGCCGACCGGTTGTCCGGGATATATAAGATGTCGTTCGCCGACAGTGCCACATCCGGCTGCTTGCGATCCAGGATTCTTCTGAGATCGATCGGCACTTCCTGCTGCGAGGCAGGCGATGCGGTATCGCTATGGCGGTAAATGAACGCCTGCTTGTTGGCGTAGGGCATCAGCCCCTCTGCCATCGCCAGCACCTTCAGCAATGTCAGCCCGAATCCATCCTCGATTTTGAACGCCCCGGGATGCTTTACGTTCCCGACCACGAATACCCGCCCGATTTGCGGTACCCGTACTTCTTCTCCGCCATCGAGGGTCACGTTCAATGCGGGATCGGCCGCGTCGATCAGCCCTTTCACGGGGATTCTTTCGATTCGCGGCACTCCTCCAGGAACAGACGGCGGTCTGGTCACCAGAATCTCCGTTCCCGCTTCGGCCGACAGACCCTGTGCGCGCGTCAATGCTTCCAATAAGGTGGTTTGGCCCAGCGCTTGGAATGTCAGCGGCACTTTTACCGCCCCCGCCACGCTGATCGGACGGCTATGATATTCCGCGATGGTTACCGTCACCACCGGTTCCACCAGGATTTTCTCCGCGTCTAGCGCGGTCGCGATCTTCTCTTCCAGGTCCGACGGCATCAGCCCTTTGGCTTCTATCTTTTGCCTCAGCATCGGCAGACGGACGAAGCCTTCGGCGCTCACACGCACGGTTCTGGTCAGCTCCGGCGCGCCATAGACTGAAACGGACAAAAGATCGTTGGACCCGATCTTCTGGGCTGGAAGATTCCCGGCAAGCGAGGGCTCGGGAGCCGACGTCTGACCCTCGATCGCCCCGACCGCGGACACAAATAGGATAAGAAGCGACAGTTCGTGCACGAAAGTTTGTGCGTAACCGGCTGGATTTGTCTCATTCGGATCTGTAAATATTGGCTAGCGCCAGATCTGGTACCACTTCCGAGGCTCAGGGGTACTCGTCATTTCGAGTAGCTCCAAGGATTCTCCGGTAATAGCAGCCCTGGGGTTGCCGACGCACAGAGCCTCCGCCCGCTCCTCGCCGTATCGCTCTTTCACCCACGCGAACGCCAGGTCGAGCCGCGGAGGACGATGCTCGCAATCGTGCGCATCGCTTGCCAGAAAATGCACCAGGTGCCGGTCGAGCAAAGTTCGCGAAAACTGCTTCGCCCGCTTCCCAAATTCCCCCAGCAGGCTCTGTGCGGTAACCTGTACGCAGGCGCCCTCCTTCACCCAGTTGGCAATTTGATCGACTCTTTGCCGCAGCAGCCCGTTGCGCTCCGGATGCGTGATCACGGGTGTCATGCCGGCTTCTGCGAGCCTCGAAAAAATGTCCGTGGTGTTATTGAAAATCAGCATGTCGGAAAACTCCACCATCAGGTAGCGATGCTGATTGATGGTGTATTTCCGTGGATGGGCGAGCGCGTCCTGGATGTTATCGTAGCTGAGGTGGAAATCGCAGCCCGAATGGAGGCGCAGCACGTTGCCCGAAGCCTGCGCGACCTCGGCCAGCCGTTCCTGCACAAGCTCCGGATCGAAGCGGTAATTCGGATTGGCGTGAGGCGTGGCCACCAGATCGGTGGTGCCATATTCGGCCGCCATGCGCACCATGGCCACTGAATCTTCTATTGTCCGCGCGCCGTCGTCAAGACCGTACAGCACGTGGCTATGAATGTCGATCAACCTTCGATTTTACCGCGCCGTCGCACCTTGAACAGGATGTGGGGCGGACGCCCCGTCCGCGCTGGACCCCCTGGTCCGGCTGTTCGGCTGTACCCACAGACACTGGGGGGCCGCCCCACCAACCGTTATTGCGATGGCGCCCCGGAGATCTTCACGATTTCGATGCGCCGATTCTTAGCACGCCCCGGCTCCGTCGCGTTATCCCCGATCGGGTGCGTATCGCCCAGCCCTTTCGCGTCGAGGCGGCCTCGCTTGATCCCGTTCGTCGCGAGCCACGACACTACGGACGAGGCGCGGAAAAACGATAAGTTCAAATTGGCCGTCTTCGATCCCACGCTATCGGTGTGTCCTTCCACCCGAAGATGCCAGGTCGGGTGATCCTTCAATAACGCGACCACTTCATCGAGGATGGTGACCGATCCCGGCACCAGTTCCTGCCTGCCCGGCACGAATCGGATTCCGTTGAGAGGCACGTGCCCGTAACGCTCCAGCATTTCGCCGATCGATTCGGCATCGGTTGCGGAGTCGAAATCAGGCCCAACCGAGGTAATCTCCGTCAACGTATAAAAACGCGAGGCCGCCTCGACCGTGATCCACAAGTCGTCTTTCCGGGCCGTCAGAGTCGCCTCCGCGTCGGCAAACCGGTAGGGAACGTCAAATCCGGCCGTTTTGAGCGCAATCTCCGCCTTCTCGACGATCGAGGTCGGCGTGGTGCCCGTCCAGCATTCGTACATCACGGAACGGCTGGGGCCCTCCATCGAGGCGCTGATCGCGTCGCCCTTTTCATCCTCGCCTACTGGAATATCGCGGCGATCCGACTCTTTCTTTTCACAATTATCGATCCGGCACGCCGGAATTTTCGGGAACCATTTCGAGTCCACGCAGCCCGGCTGATCCGGCGCGAGTTTCGCTAGCGGAGGCAGGCCTTGCGCGGCAAGCGTGTGCCTCAGAACGAGCGAGAACAGGAACATTAACAGAAGACAATGTTTTGGCTTGCGATTCATCCTATCAAGATGATCGGCCGCTCCGTCATCCGCCAATAGAGTACATAGGCCTCGGCGGCGCCACAAAGCGGGTCGAATTGATCTCGTGCCCCAGCCACTTGCCGCGCACACACCCGGCAATCGCGGCCGCGATCTCCTCTTCGGGCGCATTCCGCCGGATCAGCGCGCGGATGTCGGTTTCCTTGACAGCGAACAGGCAGTAGCGGAGTTGTCCATCGGACGTAATCCGCAACCGATTGCAGTTCAAGCAGAAAGGGCGGCTGACCGAGGCAATGAAACCTACGCGTCCGATGCCATCGGCAAAGCGATATTCCGTCGCCGGCGCCCTCGGATCACCATCGGGAATCTCTTCGAGCGGCCCGATCTCCCTTTGTAGCATCTCGATGATATCGTCGGCCAGCAGCACGCGCCCGCGATCCCACAGCCCCTGCGCGTCGAGCGGCATAAACTCTATGTAGCGGATTTCGATGCCTCGCTCGCGTCCGAACCTGGCCAAAGGGACTATATCGGGCTCGATCAGATTCTTCACCGCCACCACGTTGATCTTGATCGGACCGAATCCGAGCCGCAGGCACGTCTCGATTCCTTCCATCACGCGGTCGAAGTCGTCTCTCCGGGTAATTTTTTTGAATCGTTCGCGGTCGAGCGTATCGAGGTGCACGTTGATCCGCCGCAACCCCGCGTCGTAAAGTTCCTGCGCCTGTTGCGCCAGTAGCACCCCGTTGGTCGTCAGCGCGAGATCCTCGATGCCCTCTACGGCCGCGAGCTTCCGCACCAGCGTCGACACGTTTTTTCGCACCAGAGGTTCGCCGCCCGTGACCCTGACTTTGCGGACGCCCAAACGGGCCGCGATCGAAACAAATCGCTCGATCTCCTCGAAGCTCAGCAGTTGCTCCCGCGGCTGGAATTTCACGTCCGTCTCCGGCATGCAGTAAAAGCAGCGGATATTGCAACGGTCCGTGACGCTCACCCGCAGGTTGTCATGAATCCGCCCGTAAGTATCGATGAGCTTATTCACTTGGCTCGTCACTTCACTGCCAACATGCGCTCGATGGGCAATCGCGCCCGATCGATGATATCTTGCGCAAGTTCCACCCGCGGCGCAAGATTCTTCAGCGCATCGCGCAGCTTTTCGAGCGTGTTCCGCCGCATGTAAGGGCACTCGCTGCAATTGCAATTTTCATTCGGCAGAAAATGAAACCTCTTCTCCGGTGCGAGCTTTTGGAGCGAATGCCCCACTCCGCTCTCCGTCATGACGATAAACTCGGGCGCGTCCTGATGCGCGCACCAGTCGATGATTGCCGACGTAGACCCGATAAAATCCGCCATCGAGAGAACATCGCGAGGACACTCCGGATGCGCCGCCACCAGCGCCGAAGGATGCTCCACTCTAGCCGCCGCCAGTTTCCGGGCCGCAAACGTCGCATGAACGATGCAGGCGCCCTGCCAGATCTTCATGTTCTCGCGCCCGGTCTGTTCGCGAACATAATTCCCCAGATTAATGTCCGGCAGAAACAGCACAGGCTGGTCGGCGGGAATCGAATTCACCACCTTCACCGCATTCCGCGAAGTGCACAGAATGTCGCTCTCCGCCTTCACCTCGACCGAAGTATTGATGTAGGACACGATCGCGTATTCAGGATGATACCGCTTAAATGCGCGGACCTGCTCCACCGGACAGCTATCGACCAGGCTGCACCCCGCGTCACGATCCGGCACCACCACCACGCGCTCCGGATTCAGCACCTTCGCCGTCTCCGCCATGAACCACACTCCGCAGAACGCAATCACGTCGCCCGAAAATTGTTGCGCCTTCCGAGCCAGTTCCAGGCTATCGCCCACCGCGTCGGCCAGGTCCTGAATCTCCGCATCCTGGTAATGATGCGCCAGGATCACGGCTTTGCGGGAAACTTTCAGATCCGCAATTTCTTCGACAAGGGAATCAATGGCAACCATGGGAGGCCTATTAATTCTATTCTATCTCCAACTTCACAACCTTTCGAGCGAAACTACGTCCATCACGTCATGAAGATTGCCTGGGCCGCCGTCATTCTCTCCACTACGCTCACCGCGCAGGACGCCAATCCGCTAAGCGCCGACGTGAAACGCGCCTATCTCGACGTTAAGAACTACATTCTCCGATCCGCCGAAAAGATGCCCGAAGAGTATTACGATTTCCGGCCCGCACCCCGCGTCCGAACCTTCGGCCAGATAATCGGTCACATTGCGCAGGAGCAGTATCTGTATTTCTGCGCTCCCGTCAAGGGCGAGCAAAAGTCCGTCGACATAGAGCGAACCAGGACCACCAAGACCGATTTGATCGCGGCGCTAAAAGATTCGTTCGCCTATTGCGACTCCGTCTACGACAAAATGACCGACGCGGAGGCAACCTCAATCGTAAACACCGGCGGCAGCAAGAGCACGAAGTTGCGGCTTCTTTGGATGAACATCGTCCACGACGAATCGCACTACGGCAATCTGGTGACCTACCTTCGCATGAAGGGAATTGTCCCGCCCTCGACCGAGGGCCAGTGAACGGTGCTGCGCGTGCTCCACTCTTTATCCAGAGAAGAGAGAAGAAGGGAAGAATTTTATGAAGATGAATCTGAACCGCTGGGTTCTTGCCGTTGCACTGACAATCGGTATCGGCGGAGCCACCCTGCTGGCCGACGACGCCAAGGATTATTCGAAAACGAAGCAATACCAGCAAGGTGTGCGCGAAGGTAAGGATGACCACGTCCACAATAAGGACCACAGCAGGAAACGGCACTTCAACAAAGACGAAGATCAGAAGGCTTACGAGCAAGGCTACCAGAAAGGCTTCGTAGTTGAAGTAAAGATCCCATAATCACGGCAATCGGCACCGCCAAGCCCGGTGCCGAGCCTCTAAATCTGCACGGCGGACCCCCACCCCGCAGGCTTTGACGTACTATTTACCGCCAGCGAAATCAATGATCACCCGGCATCCCCCACACCTGATGCTGCGTCCGCACCAGCACCATGCCCTGCGAAATCGACGGTGTGGCCATCAACACCTCATCGAAAGCCCTCTTCACGTCGCCCCGCGAATGAGTCCAGCCAACGAAGCCAGCAAAATCACCCCCAACCCCAACGACACCCATTCAACACGCGACAACCAGAGCGCATCCCCGGAAAGCCGTTCAGACCACGAACGAATCGCGAGCGACTGAGGTACGGCGTACTTCGAGATTTCAATCGTCTTCCACCCCGCCGCAGGAGGCGCGTAGTAAAACCATTGATGAGCCGGTGTATGAAGAACGGGTGGCGTTGGCCGGGTTGCCCAAATCCAGAATAAACGCCCATCGAACCGAATGTGGTTCCAGACGATATCGCCCTGCAAATTCTCCAGCGTATCCTGTCCCGCCTCCGTCATTGCAAAATTCAAATTTCCGTAATAAAAGAAGCTGCCCAGCATCGCGAATATACATCCCACCCCCGCCGGCAAAACGATGAGCGGTCTCAACCCTCGAACCCAGCCGGCACCGAGACACAATACGAGGAAAGAGACCGCGGGATGCAAATACCTGGGCCCCCAGGTTTCGTCGCCCCAATTGCGAAGCATCGAAAAAGCGCCTGCCTGCGCCCCGACAACCAGCAGCGCCACAATCACCAGCTCCCGATGCAGGCGCCACAGACGGGGCAGAGTGATCACTGCCCCCAGCAGGATGGGACAAAAGAAAAACAACCCCTTGTTCGCGGAAAACAAGAAGGCGAATAGGTTTGCAAGATAGTAGACTGGGTCGGGAACGATGAAGGGCTTCATGAATGCCCAGTTACCCCCGCGGGGCGCCCAGAATGGTGCCCTTGAGATAGCGCTTAATCCTAACGCAGTCGCCACCACAACAGAAACGACTACGATGCGGCGAATCGAACCCCGGAACGCGACAAAGACCAGAAAGCCTGCTGCCGGAATCAGGAACACACCAGTCGATTTCAGGGAAACGGCAAAAGCGGCCGAACCGGCGAACATAATTGTGCGCGCCCAGCTTTCCAAGGGACGATCTTCAAAGGCGATGTACGCCGCCAAAAGGAGAAAGAAGGATTGCGTGTCCTCCAGCCCGATATAGGCATACGGCAACAGGATCGTCGAAAACACCGATAGAATCGCAACCGACAAACTCCACATGGCCTCCGCGGTCAGGCGCCAGGTCCAAAGAAATAAGATTGTGGCCATGCCGGCTGTCAACAAAATAGGACGGCATGCAAGAAAGCGGTCCTGCCAGTTCTCGGCATCCTTAAACAGATTCCCCGCGGCAAGAAAAGGCGCATCGACGATGAGCGGGAACACACCGTGCCGCGTCCAGATTATTTTCGTTGCGGGAGCGCGACCGGGGAGAATGCTCAGAACCGTCTTGAGCAATGAGTTCCCGGCGTCCATCTCTTCGCCCGCATAGCCCACCTGTCGAATACTTCCCGGCGAAAAGGCAAACAACAGGAACGAGAGCCCCGCAAAAAATAAAAGCGCCAGGAAGGATTTTTCTGGAGTTCGGCTCATAGTGACCCTAAGATGATATCTCTCGACAACATCGCCGTCCATTCGTCCCATGGGCAGGCTGTGTATGTCCCGGTGGCGCGAGCTTCAGCTTCGAGCGTCGGCTTCAGCCGGCGACCCGCGGTCGTTTTCGAGAGCGCCGACGCCCGCTGACTAATGCAGTCAGTCCACCCGCGATCCATGTGGGACGGGCGAGACCGTCCATGCGTCGATGGGGCCACCGAACGATCGCTGGGCCGAACCGGGCGGTCTCGTCCGTCCGACAGCGCTCCCTGATCGGCGTCCCGCTGACGAAGCCGCGCACGGTGTGGAGTAATACGTCGTGCGAGAGAGTATATTTGAGTGTCTGTCCCAAATTCCCAGACCGGCTAAAACGGGTACATCGGTTAGAAGTGTTTCGCGCTTACGAGTTAAAATCATCGATTACCTGCATCGTCTTGCCGGGAATGCGTACTTTGCCTATATAACGATTCTCCTGCTTCAGATCAAAGTGACGTGGGGCATGTGGCGTTTCCGCGATCTTACCTCAGGCGACACAACGTCCTATTTTGCTTTCGCCTATCAGTGGTTTAAAACTGGGTCGACTCCGATTTCCTGGTCGCCACTGTACATCTGGTTTTATGGCTCTCTACTGCATCTGTCTTCGGATGCCTTTGTAGTTACGACGTTACACCGCTGGCTCATTGTGGTGATTCTTGCCGTCGTAGTTTTGGCGCTCATGCGTCGGCTCCTACCCCCGGAACTGGCGTGGCTCATGGCTGCCTGGTGGGTAATTCTCCCGATCGGGTTCGATGCATTATATGAGGTACACCTTTTTGCGGTTATCCCAGTGCTGGGCGCTGCTTTACTAATTCTCGGTAAGCCGAGTCCCTGGCGGCGTGGAGGGGCGCTGGCGCTGATGGTTGCGGCGTCTTTTTTGATGAGAAATGAATTGCTTTTGGCGAGTGGCCTGCTCGCCGCCATGTTAGCGGGGGCATGGTTTTGGAATGCCAGGTACGAGTCGGCAGGGTTGCGATTGAACTTTCGTGCTGCGGCTTCCTATGTGGTTCCGCTTATCGGCACTTGCCTGCTGGTTGGCTATTCTTATCGCCATGCAACCGACGCCGGTAGCATTTCGGAAAACTTAGAGCGAAAGCACACCCTCAATATTTGTCAGACCTATGCTTTCGGTTATCAACAGCGGCATTCTGACTTCACGAAATCGGCGTGGACAGACTGCCAGGTATTGATGATGCGGACGTACGGCGAGCCCGAGCCAACTCTAATGGAGGCGCTTCGTCGAAACCCGGCGGCGATGATGGAGCATTTTTTATGGAATGTGAGTCTTATACCGGACGGCCTACAGGTCCTGCTGTTCAATGTGAGCTTCGGCAAAGTGACTCCCGACTATGCGCCAGTTAGGCGGTCATTGCTTGCTCTGCCGTGTACCTTTGTGATTCTAGGGATCGTCGTGGCTGGCGGTATCCGATTGTTGAGAAACCGGCGGTATTGGTGGGATGAGTGGTTGAAGAGCCGTGTGTGGGGCTGGCTTCTGTTGATGACCGTCGGATGCGTGACTGTGGGCGTAATGATCAGTCAGCGGCCCCGGCCGTCCTATATGTTCAGCCTGGGGATCCTGCTACGCGCCGTGGTAGGAATGTGCCTGCTGGCGCTGATTGAAAAGTCGCCTTGGCGCCGGCGGCTCATCGTGGCCTTTCCGATAATCGCAGTGGCGGCGGTTGCGTTGACGCCAAGTTTCTACGAGAGAAACTATAAGGGACGCCCGCGCCCCCTGGTTACGGGTTACGAAAGGATCGCGAAATACGGGAAAATCTTGCAGGCTCCTGGTGCCGCAATGGTTTCGGCGAGCTATGACGCGGAACTTTGTAACTATGCCGGAAAGGGAGAATGTCGCGGGCTGGACTATTATGAACTACGGACTCACGTCTCAGCGGCAAGGCCGTGGCCCAAAGTGTTGGAAGCGTCTGGAGCTACCGTTTTCTATGCCGATGAAGCGGTCCTTGCCGATCCGGTCTGCCGGGAGTTTATCTCGAATGCCAAGACCTTCGACTGGGAGACCGTCGACTCCCAGGACGGCCCCACCGGACACTGGAGGCTCCTGCACAAAATTTCTTTGGAGGCGACCGAAACAGGCGATATTACACTCGGAAATGAAAGACTTGGCTTGGGGTCGGGTTGGTATAGCGCCGAGGTTTGGCGCAATGCTCGCTTCCGGTGGTCCAACGGCGACGCTCAAATCCTGCTGAGCGCAGGCAAGCCGTATGCCAATACGCTGAGCGTGGACATCGAGCCTGGACCTAGCGTGAGGTTTCTCCCCCTCCTCGTTCAGGTTCTTGACGGAGATGGAAAGGTGATTCAAACCGAGGAACTGGGCGGTCGCGCGACGATCACAATACAACTTCCGCCGGCGTCTGCGCAGCCCGTAGTGCTCGTCCTCCATGCCGCCGACGGCGAAGGGAAGCCAGTCCCCCATGACCCCCGCATCTTGAAGTATCGGGTGTTTAAGATGCTGCTCAACTGGTAGTCGCTGAGTCCGATTTCCGGCTGCGCCCGGAAATGGTGAGAGCGGCAGGTACTGCGTTATCATTGCTCTTGTTATGATCCGTTCACACCGCAAAAAACGTGTTTTGATCTTCGTGGTGGCTTACAATGCGGAACGGACCATTCAGGAAGTCATTCGGCGCATCCCCGCATCGCTGGGGCTTTACGACACGGAAGTCCTGATTATCGATGATTCCTCCGCGGACCGGACCTTCGATCAGGCGCATGATCTGGAGCGGACGGGCGAGGGGCCTTTCCCACTGACCGTCCTCCATAATCCGGTAAACCAGGGTTACGGCGGCAACCAGAAAATCGGCTTTCATTACGCGATTGAGAACGGATTCGACATCGTCGCCCTGGTTCACGGCGACGGGCAATACAAACCGGAGTGCCTTCCGGAACTGCTGGGACCGCTGGTAGAAGAGGAAGCCGACGCGGTCTTCGGATCGAGGATGATGACCCGGTTCGCCGCGCTCAAGGGCGGCATGCCCTTATACAAATACGCCGGCAACAAAATCCTGACGGGGCTCCAGAATCGGTTGCTGAAGAGTTCCCTCACGGAATTTCATTCCGGCTACCGCCTCTATTCCGTTGCCGCGCTGAAGCGGATTCCCTTCGACCGGAACACCAACGACTTTCATTTCGATACCGAGATCATCATCCAGTTGTACCGCGCGCGTCAGGTGATCAAGGAACTCCCGATCCCCACTTATTACGGCGATGAGATCTGCCACGTGAACGGATTGAAGTACGCCTGGAATGTCATCACGACGACTCTGGCGTCCCGCGCGCAGGACTTGGGAATCCTGTACCAACGCAAGTTCGACGTGTCTTCCTGGTCGGAAGGGAATCCTCTATACCAGCCCAAGCTCAATTTTGATAGTCCGCACACCATGGCCTTGGCGCGCATTCCTCCGGGCTCATCCGTGGCCGACATTGGTTGCGGGCCGGGCTACATCAGCCGCGCGCTCTCCAGCAGGAATTGCCGCGTGACGGGAATCGACCAGTTTCCTCCGTCTCCCGATACCGGTCTCGAGCGCTTTGTGCAATGCGACCTGAACGGCTGCGATTTCCCTTTGGATGCGGGCTCCTTCGACAACATCCTGCTGTTGGATATTGTCGAGCACTTGCGCGCACCTGAGCGGTTTCTGGATTCTCTGCGGCAATCGCGGAAA
>Ga0182024_10019990_pt1 | contig 12275 bp, 12 predicted proteins | sample P32metaG_FD_120480 | JGI IMG/M metagenome (GOLD analysis project Ga0182024, IMG submission 120480) | Permafrost microbial communities from Stordalen Mire, Sweden - P3-2 metaG (Illumina Assembly) | ecosystem: Environmental > Terrestrial > Soil > Wetlands > Permafrost | place: Sweden: Stordalen...
AATACATGCGCGCCATCGAAGGTCGACAGGTACAGCTCATCACCGTGCACCTGTCCGGCGAGGTAACGATGATCGCCGGTATCGGTGAGGATGGTGCCGGTGACGACATCGTGGGATTGCGTGAATTCGCCGACATCCTTTTCGGCGGCGCCGGCATCGTCGGTAAAGGTCACGGCCCAACGCCCGGCGACATCGGGATCGCCGGTTGCGGTGCTTGGAAAGAAGCGATAGTCCTGGCCCAGCTGCGCCTGCAGAGGTACATGCTGTTGTTTGCCGCCGAGCTTGTCGAGCACGACCTCGCCGTGCAAGGCCGTGCCGCTGGCATCGGCAATGAGCCGGTTCTCATAGCCCGGCATGAGGATCTCCAGGTGCGTACCGGTAATCTTTACCTCGTTCAGCGGCAAGCGCTCCGGACCGTTGATGAGGTACCCCACCACAGCGGGACCCTGTTGCTCGAGGACCAGACCGAAGGGCAGTTCACCCCCCGGCACGGTCAACACCGCCCGGTAGGTTCCCATCTGCACGCCGGCCGCGGCGTCGCGCTGGCAACCGCTCAAGGCAACCGCTGCCAGCAGCACGGCCTGTGCCGCGCATCGGGAAATCTTTGCGTGTCTCGTCATGGTTTCGACCTCTATCCGGGAAGACCGTCCGAAGCTGCTAACGATACCCTCGAGCTTGCAGCGAGAATAGTTTCGCATAGCGGCCGTCCGCGGCCATCAGCGATTCATGGCTGCCGCGCTCCACGATACGGCCCTCGTCCAGCACGAGTATCTGATCCGTAACCCGTACCGTCGAAAATCGGTGCGAAATCACGATGGCGATGCGATTGCGCGTCAATTCGCGGAAGTGCTCGAATACTTCTGCTTCGGCTCCCGCGTCGATGGCGGCGGTGGGCTCGTCGAGTACCAGGATATCGGCCTCGCTGCGCATGAAGGCTCGCGCCAGGGCAATTTTCTGCCACTGTCCGCCCGAGAGCTCGCGGCCATCCTTGAACCACTTGCCCAGCTGGGTGCGATAGCCTGCGGGTAATTGTTCCACGAATTCCGCCGCCAGTCCCTTGGACGCCGCCGCGCGCCAACGCGCCTCATCATCGAACGCGCGCTCGTCGCCGGCACCGATGTTCTCGCCCACCAACATCTGGTAGCGGGCGAAGTCCTGGAAGATTACGCCGATGCGCTCACGCAGAACCGTCTCGTCCCATTCCTCGAGGTCGAGACCGTCGAGAAGGATCCTGCCTCGGGTCGGTCGATAGAGGCGGGTCAATAGCTTGATCATCGTGGTCTTGCCCGAACCGTTTTGTCCCACCAATGCCAGGCTCTCGCCGGGAACCACGTGCAGATTTATGTTCGAGAGCGCGGGGGTGGCTGCGCCCGGGTAGGTGAATTCGACGTCCTCGAAACGGATGCCGTCGCCGGGCGCGGGACCCAACCTCGTGTGTCCCGAAGCGCTGCCGACAGGTTGCTCCAGATATTCAAACAGAGTGGACAGGTACAGATTGTCTTCGTACAGCCCTCCGACCGCCGACAAGGCGGCGCTGACCGCTGATTGGCCTTGACGGAACAACGTCAGATACATGGTCATTTGTCCCACCGTCATTTTGCCGAAGGCCGCCGCCGCAGCGATCCAGGCGTAGCCGCCGTACAGTGCGCCGGTGCCGAGCAGTCCCAGGCCAAAGCCCCAGGCGTCGCGCCGCAAGGTGAGGTCGCGATCTTCCTTGTAGAGCCGCGTGAAGATGTCGCGGTAGCGGTCCAGAAAGCGCCGCCCCAGTTCGAACAGCTTCACTTCCTTGGCGTAATCCTCGCGAGCCAGCACGGCTTCCAGATACATTTGCATGCGCGCTTCCGGCGCACGCCAGCGGAACAGGCGAAATGCCTCTCCGGAAAATTTTGCCTCGGCGAGAAACGCGGGCAGGCCGGCCAGGATCAACAAGACGACAGCCCAGCCGGAGAACCGAATCAGCAAACCGCCAAAAGTGATCAGGGAAACCGCGTTCTGCAAAAGCGCGAATGTACGCATCACCAGACTCAGCGGCCGGCTCGATGCCTCGCGGCGCGCACGGGTCAGTTTGTCGTAGAACTCCGAATCCTCGAACTGCGTCAAATCCAACGTCAGCGCCTTCTCGAGAATCATGACGTTGACGCGTTGTCCGAGTTGCGCACGCAGCAGCGATTGAGCCAGCGAAATGCCGCGTTGCGCCATGGAGATCGCGGCAACCAACAAGGCTTCGAGCGCGACGAATTGAAATACCTGCGTGAGATGCGTGGCGCCGCTCTGTCGATGCAGTTCGGCGGCGTGAATGACGGCATCGACGATGCGTGCACCGACGTAGGCAACGCCCGCGGGGAGCACGCCGGCAATCAACGTGAGCGAGGCCAGACCGACGGTCAGAAGCTTGTTGGTGGTCCATACCAACGTCAGCGCGCGCCGGCTGTAGGCGAACACACTGCTCAAGCCCAATCGCCAACTGCCGCCCGGCGTACCGCTGCCGTCGGCACCGTGCGGTGAGTTACCGTGCGGTGAGTTAACAGTTGTCGAATTGCTCGGAATGATGTGGTTCGGCCCCCGGGGTTATAATGGGCGATTGTCGATACCCAGGTATGGCGGAACTAGCGTGAAATTCAAGTCCTTGCTGGATCGGTGGAAGAAAACGGCGGCGCCTACGATGACCGCGCGGGAATACCCGATTCGCCTGGCCCTGGACGATGCCGCCCGATTGCACGCCTTGGCCGAGCTATTCCCCGGCCAGCCCCTGGAAGCCATTCTGGCCGATCTGTTGCGTGCCTCGCTCGACGAGGTTGCGGCCGCCATGCCCTATGAACGAGGTCCCAAGGTGATCTCGAGCGACGATCATGGAGATCCGGTCTACGAGGATGTTGGCTTCACCCCTCGTTTCGTGGAACTGACCCGAAAATTCAAGAAAGAGCTGCAGGCCGCGAAATAGCAGGCTTGACGCTGCCGGCTTGCGGCGGCCATACTTCTAGAATGAAGATCGCATTCATTGGTCGCAACGCTTGGTCGTCGTGGCGTGACCCCTTCAAGGAGCGGGTGCTGGTCGCTTAAGCGTTATTCAGTCAATCGATAGCCAGAACCCATCTCCGCATAGCGACGGTGATGGGTTTTTTTATGTCCGCGAGAAAAATTGAAGCCACCTTTTGACATTGCCGCAGACCTCGATACGCCGGTGTCGGCCTATTTGAAGCTGGCGCCGTTTCGGCCGCGATTCCTCTTGGAGAGCGTGGAAGGCGGCGAGCGCCTGGCACGCTATTCCTTCATCGGATTCGGCGATTGTCTCGAGGTAAGGTTGGAGGCGAAGGGACTTTGCATCGACGGCGAGTGGGGTCCAAGGCCGCGATCCAAGGCCGAATTCTTAAGAGAGCTGCGTGCGGCGCTGGCGCGCGCGCCGCAGCCCCTGCCGCATGTACCTGGGGTGCCTCTGTCCGGGGGTCTGGTTGGCTACACCGCCTATGATGCGGTCAGGTACTTCGAGCGCGTCCCGGGCCGCAGCCTCGATGACACGACGACGCCGCATGCCCACTACGTGGCGCCGCGCTCAATGCTGGTATTCGATCACTTGACCCGCAGCGTCGCATTGCTGCACGCGGGTAGCGAAGAGGAGCGGCAAAGTCTGCGCCGCGAAGTCGTTCAAGCGCTGCGCGGCGCGGTGCCCGCGATCATCACGCCGGGCCGCTTCACCCCGGCCGTGCCATCGCTGACGGCGGATGCGCATGCGGCGCGCGTGCTGCGTGCGCAGGAGTACATCGCCTCGGGCGATGCCTATCAACTGGTGCTGGCCTCGCGTTTCGAGGGCCGTCACGCACTTGCGCCGTTCGAGGTATATCGCGCCTTGCGGCTGCTGAATCCCTCGCCGTACATGTACTTCTGCGAGCTGGGCGACATTACCGTCGTGGGATCCTCGCCGGAGGCGCTCGTGAAATGTCATGCGGGCTTCGCGCAGCTGCGGCCCATTGCTGGCTCGAGGCCGCGCGGCGCGGATGATGCGCATGACGCGGCACTGCATGCCGAATTGCTGGCGGATCCCAAGGAGAACGCTGAGCATGTGATGCTGGTGGATTTGGCGCGCAACGATCTTGGGCGCGTCGCGACTGCGGGCTCGATCAGCGTCGATCCCTACCGCGTGATCGAACGCTACAGCCACATCATGCACATCGTGAGCGGCGTAAAGGGGCGGCTGGCGCCCGGACAGGATGCCTTCGATCTGTTCGCGGCGACCTTTCCCGCCGGCACCTTGGTAGGCGCACCCAAGGTGCGCGCCATGGAGATCATCGACGAACTCGAGCCTGTCGGACGCCAGCTGTACGGCGGCACAGTGGGCTACTTCGGCCGCCAAGGCGACATGGATCAGGCCATCACCATACGCACGCTGGTGTTTCGCGGCGACAGCTACAGCTATCAGGCGGGCGGCGGTATCGTCGCCGACAGCTCGCCGCAGGCCGAGTACGACGAGCTCATGGCCAAAAGCGCCGTCTTGCGTCGCGCGCTCGAACTAGCGGCGGAAGGGCTGTAGAACCATGCAGCCCAGAATATTGCTGATCGACAACTACGATTCCTTCACCTATAACCTGGTTCAGGCATTCCTGGTGCTGGGAGCCCGGGTCGATGTACATCGCAACGATGCGCTGAGCGTCGAGCAGGCCCTGGCGCAGGATCATACGCATTTGGTGATTTCACCCGGTCCGGGTACGCCACGTGCGGCGGGCGTCTCGATGCAAATGATTCAAGCCTTCGCAGGCCGCATCCCGATATTCGGCGTATGCCTGGGTCACCAATCCCTGGTGGAGGTGTTCGGCGGCAAAGTGGTGCGCGCCGGGCGCCTCATGCACGGCAAGGTCTCGACCGTGACACACGATGGCAAGGGTGTGTACGCCGGCATCGCACAAGACTTCGCCGCGGGCCGCTATCACTCGCTGATTGCGGACCCGGACAGCATGCCGCCGGCGCTCGAAGTCACGGCACGCACCTCGAGCGGAGAGATCATGGGCGTGCGGCACAGATCGCTGCCCATCGAAGGCGTGCAGTTCCATCCGGAAAGCGTGCTCACACCGGATGGCCCCGCGCTCATGGGCAACTTCCTCAAGAGCTGACCCATGCACACCCCTCGCCAAATGCTGGAGCAGTTGTTGCAAGGGCGCGATTTGAGCGAGGACGATGCCGCGGCGCTGCTGATGGAATTGGCCTCCGCGGAATTTCCGGCGGTACTGGCAGGCGCATTGCTGGCCGCGCTGCGCGCCAAAGGCGAGACGGCGGCAGAGGTACGCGGCTTCGCCCGTGCCATGCGCGGGTTGGCGCGCACGACGAATCTGCCGGCGGATCTCGACGCGATCGACATCGTCGGCACGGGCGGCGACGCCTCCGGGAGCTTGAACCTGTCGACCGGCGCAGCATTGTTGACCGCAGCCTGCGGCATGCCGGTGGTCAAGCATGGCAATCGATCCATCTCGAGCCGCAGCGGCAGCGCGGATCTGATCGAAGCCCTGGGATTTTCGCTGCCGCTCGATGAGACGGTCGTAGCGCGCTGCTATCAGGCGACCGGCTTTGCTTTTCTGTTCGCGCCGTACTTTCACCCTGCCATGAAGGCGCTGGCGCCGATCCGCACCGCGCTGGGCGTGCGAACCGTCTTCAACATGCTCGGGCCGCTGACCAACCCGGCCTCGCCGCGCTTCCTGCTGGTCGGCGCCTACAGCGCCGCGACCGCGGAGCTGCTGGCGGGGACTCTGGCCGGGATGCCGATCGAACGCGCTTGGGTGATCCACGGCGCCGCCGGTTGGGATGAGGCCACGCCCATCGGGCCGTTCCTCGTCTACGAGGTGTGCGCGGGTTGCATTGAGCGCCGTGAAATCGATCCACGGCAATTCGGCATCGAGCGCTGCGAGGCGGGCGCGCTGGCCGGCGGCGATGCCAGCGCCAATCTGGCGGCGCTGCTGGAGGTGTTCGACGGCAGGGACCGCGGCGCGCACCTGGCCGCGCTGCTGCTGCAGGCGGGCATGGCTCTGACCATCGCGGGCCGAGCCTCGTCCATCGGTGCCGGCATCGCCCAGGCGCGCGCTGCAATCGAGAGCGGCAAAGCAGGCGCATGGTTGGGTCGGCTGCAGCAATTCGCGGCGACCCTTGCGACACACGGCCTGAGCCACGCGCCTGGCAACGCGCCGGGCGACGCGCCGGTCAGAGCGGCCGGCAGGTCGGCGCCATGAGCGGCTTTTTGGACAGCATGGCGCAATCGAGCGCGGCGCGGGTCGCTGCAGCGGCAGGCGGCGAGCCGTTGACGGCGCTGCTGCGGCGCGCCCTGGCGGCACCCGCGGCGCCGCCGCTGCGGTTGTCGCCTCACGGATTCGACGTCATCGCGGAAATAAAATTACGCTCGCCTGCGGCAGGCCAACTGGGCTCGCGATCCGATGACTGGTTGGGTCGAGCGGCCGCGTATGCCCGCGGCGGCGCGGCCGCGGTATCGGTTTTGACCGAGCCGTCGCGCTTCGACGGATCGTTGCGGCACCTGGAGCGCGCCGCGGAGGCGCTGCGGCCTTTGGGCGTGCCGGCCATGCGCAAGGACTTTTTGGTCGATCCCTATCAAGTCGCGGAAGCACGCGCTGCGGGAGCCGGCGGCGTGTTGCTGATCGTTCGCATGCTGACGCCGCAACGACTGCAGGAATTGTTGGACGCGGCGGCGCGGTTCGGTTTATTCGTGTTGTTGGAAGCGTTCGACGGCGCGGATCTGACCACCGCCGCCCAGCTGTTGCGCGGCCGGGAGCCGCATCAACCGCAGGTCTTGGTCGGCATCAACAGCCGGGATTTGCAGACGCTGCAGGTGGTGCCGCAACGATTCGAGTCGCTGTCCCCGCTGCTTCCCGCGGGCTGGCCGGCGGTGGCCGAGAGCGGCGTCGCGTCCGCGGATGACGCGAAGCAGATGCTGCGCTTGGGATATCGCCTCGCCTTGATCGGCACGGCACTCATGACATGCGCGGAACCGCAGCAATTGCTGCGCCAGATATTGAATGCGACACGGACAGTGAAAACTTAAATGGCTACACTCGGCGCCATGTGGATCAAGATATGCGGCATCACCAGTGCCGATGCCGTCGCCGCCGCCGCCGAGGCCAACGTCAATGCCATCGGCTTCGTGTTCGCGCCGAGTCCGCGGCAAGTGACGCCCGGACAAGCGGCTCAGTTGGCCGCGCTGGCGCCACCCGGCATTTTGCGCATTGCCGTGGCTCAACATCCGCTGCAGATGAAGGTCGATGAGATATGCAGAATTCTCAAGCCGGATTATTTCCAGACGGATGTCGAAGATCTGCGCGAACTGAAGATACCGGCGCACGTGAAGGTACTGCCGGTGGTGCGTTTCGGCCGCAAAACGCCCAGTCCACTGCCGGCGCGCATGCTGTTCGAAGGTCCCTCGAGCGGCATTGGCGAGCTTGCCGATTGGGGCAGGGCTTCCGAACTGGCGCGGCAGACGCAAGTCATCCTGGCCGGCGGACTCTCGCCGCAAAACGTGGCCGAGGCGATTCAGGCGGTGCGGCCGTTCGGTGTCGATGTCAGCAGCGGGGTCGAGGATGAGCCTGGCGTCAAAGACCCGGCGAAGATTCACGAATTCGTGCGTGCCGCGCGGGCAGCGGCCGCACGCTTGGAGGATGAGTCATGAGTTCACGACCGCGCATCACTCCGGCCGAACCGATGCTGCCCGACGCCAAAGGGCGCTTCGGTGAATTCGGCGGGCGCTATGTGCCCGAGACACTGGTGCCGGCGCTCGATCGCCTGCAGCAGGGCATCGATCGGTTTTTGCACGACGGCGATTTTCAAGCGCAGTACGCCCATGAACTCAAGACTTGGGTGGGGCGGCCGACGGCACTGTCGTTCGCACCCGCATTGAGCAAGCGTTGGGGCGCAAAGGTTTGGCTGAAGCGCGAGGATCTCGCACACACCGGTGCGCACAAGATCAACAACGCCGTGGGGCAGACCTTGCTGGCGAAGCGTCTGGGAGCCAAGCGCATCATTGCCGAAACCGGCGCCGGGCAACATGGCGTCGCGAGCGCCGCCGCCGCCGCGCGCCTGGGGTTGCCGTGCGTGGTCTATATGGGCGCTGTCGACGTGGAGCGTCAGGCACCGAATGTAGGGCGCATGCAGCTATTGGGCGCCACGGTGGTGCCGGTGACCGGCGGCGATCAAACGCTGCGCGCCGCCATCGACGAGGCGCTTCGGGATTGGGTTTCCGATCCAGACGGCACCTATTATTCGCTGGGCTCCGCCGTGGGACCGCATCCCTACCCCTATTTGGTGCGCGAACTCCAGTCGGTGGTGGGCAAGGAGGCGCGCGCGCAAATGCTGGAGTCTGCGCAGCGCCTGCCGGATGTCGCAGTGGCCTGCGTGGGCGGCGGCTCGAACGCCATCGGTCTGTTTCACCCGTTCTTGGCGGACTCGGAGGTGCAGTTGCTGGGCGTGGAAGCCGGCGGACGCGGCCCGGGCCTCGGCGACAACGCCGCATCGCTGACCTTTGGAACGCCGGGTGTGTTGCAGGGAAGCTATACCCTGATTCTGCAGGACAAATTTGGCCAGGTGCGCGAGACGCACTCGGTTTCAGCGGGCCTGGACTATTCCGGCGTGGGCCCCGAGCACGCCTACCTCAGGCAGAGCGGCCGTGTGGCCTATGAGTCGGCGACCGACGCCGAGGCGCTCGACGCCTTGTCCGAGTGCGCCATTTGCGAGGGCATCCTGCCGGCAATCGAGACTGCGCATGCATTCGCCGGCGCTCGCCGATTCGCGAGGCAGCATCCGGGGACGCACATCCTCATCAGCTGCTCCGGCCGGGGCGACAAGGATATGTCGATATTGCAGGACACCTTGCTGAAGACGGCGCGCTGAGAATGCTGCCGCGTGATGCCATTGTCGAAGCCATTCGAACCAGCGTCGCGCGCGGCCGGCCTGCGTTGGTGGGCTATCTCACGGCCGGATTTCCGACCCGCGGCCAGTTCCTGGAAAATCTCGCCGCGGTAGCCGGCAGTTGCGATGTGGTCGAGATCGGCGTCCCTTTCAGCGACCCCATGGCCGACGGGACGACCGTGCAACGCGCAAGCTTCGCCGCCCTTGCCGATGGTGTAAACCTACCGTGGATCATCGAGCAATTGACATCGGTGCAGCCCCGCATCCGCGCACCGATCCTGCTGATGAGCTATTTGAATCCATTGCTGGCGTACGGATGGCAGGCATTGCCTGCCGCCGCGGCCGCCGCCGGCGTCTCGGGTTTCATCGTGCCGGATCTGCCGTACGAAGAGAGCGCAGATCTGAATCAGGCGCTGGAGCGGGAGGGATTGGCGCTGGTGCAGATGGTAACGCCGGTAACTCCCCCGGAGCGTTTGGCGATGCTATGCCGTGCGGCGAAGGGCTTCGTCTACGCGGTGACCATGACGGGCACCACGGGTAAGACCGTGGGTGTTCCCGATGAGGTTTTGGAGTACATGGACCGGGTGAAGCGCTGCTCGTCGGTACCCGTTTGTGCGGGATTCGGCATACGCTCGCGGCAGCAGGTAGAGCGCCTTGCCCCTCATGTGGACGGCGTCGTGGTCGGTTCAGCGCTGGTGGAAACGCTGGAACGGGGCGAAAGCGTCCAAGCCTTTCTGGAGTCATTGCGATAGGGACATCATGAAGCGAGTATTCCGCGCCGCCTCACTCATTCAGGTCGCGCACGCGCGCAATGTGTTGCTGACGGCCGGGATTCAAAGCGAACTACGTAATCAATATCTAGCCGGCGCCTTGGGCGATCTACCCATGCTGGAAACCTGGCCGCAGCTGTTCGTCGATGATGGCGATGAATCTGCAGCCTTAACCGCGCTGGCGCGCGCGGGCGCGGCGCCCACGGGGACGCCCTGGACTTGCGAGAAGTGCGGCGAACATTCGGAGCCTCAGTTCACCCATTGTTGGCGCTGCGGGGCGGCTGCGCACAGTGCATAGCATGTGCCAGCCCTTGGTGGCTCTCGGATGGTGCTTTAAATCGACCCTCGGCCGCATTTTAGCGGCCTTACCACTCAATGGTTTAGCCGCGCCGGGTAGGACAAAGGCCTACATGAAATATCGCTAATTCCGAGCCGAGGTTCAGCCCCCAGCCCTGGTGACACGGGTCTGCGCAGGTTACAAATCAACGCGTGCACTGTGTAACGATTACACGGCGTCTTTCAAGGAGATTTGCGATGAATAGTGTCAGCCACGCGATTGCAGAACGGGCAGTGCCCCTGCCGATGCCGACGACTCTCGGCCTGTTGGGAGAATCCCCCGCCATGCAGCAAGTGTTTCGCTTGATCGAGCGGGTGGGTCCCACCGAGGCAAGCGTATTTCTCACCGGCGAGAGTGGGTCCGGTAAGGAACTAGCCGCACAATCGATCCACGAGTGCAGCCCGCGCCGGGACAGGCCGTTCATAGCGATCAATTGCGGCGCGATCCCCGCGGGACTGATAGAGGCTGAGTTGTTCGGCTACGAAAAGGGCAGCTTCACCGGCGCTGTTCGGGCTCATGCAGGGGTCTTTGAACGCGCGCGTGGCGGCACGTTGCTGCTGGATGAAGTGACTGAGATGCCCATGGACATGCAGACGCGGCTGCTGCGCGTGTTGGAGAGCCGGAAGTTCTATCGAGTCGGCGCGAACACCGAATATAGCTGCGATGTTCGCGTGATTGCCGCGACCAATCGCTGCCCCTTGACCGCGGTCAAGAACGGCCTTTTGCGTCAGGATCTCTTATACCGGTTGGCCGTATTTCCCATTGAGCTCCCGCCGCTGCGCAGCCGCGGCGACGATGTCGAATTGCTGGCGGATCGTTTCCTGGCGGATCTAAACGCACAGGCCGGCACGCAGAAGCGTCTGCCGGCGCTCGCTCGCATGACCTTGAAACAGCATTCCTGGCCCGGCAACGTGCGCGAGCTGAAGAACTGCATCGAGCGCGCCTTCATTCTTGGCGACAACAATCTAGAGTTGGCGCCCCTCATCCAAAGCAGCAACGCTCGGATAACGGAGGCCGCCTCGGGTCCGTACAATGCCGCGGACCGCGCACGGTTGGACATTCGCGTGGGTTCGCGAATTCATGACATGGAACGCTCTCTGATCGAGGCCACGCTGGACTACTTCAAGGGCAACAAGCGGCGCGCGGCCGATGCGCTGGGCTGCAGCCTGAAGACGCTGTACAACAAGCTCAACGGATATTCACACAGCCAGGAGTGCGCGAACTCCTAATCGCGCTCACGGGGAGTCAAGCAACGTGTCTAGAGTATTGATCGCTGACGATCATGCGGTGGTTCGGGCCGGGTTCAAGCAATTTCTCGAGGCCGATCCGGGCATAAATGCCGTCGGAGAAGCCGCCAGCGGCAACGAGACATTGGACCAATTGCGCGAACACGAGTGGGATCTTGTACTGCTCGATATCCACATGCCGGACCGCAGCGGGCTGGATATTTTGAGACATATTCAAACCGGCCACCCCAGCGTTCGCGTACTGGTCATGAGCGGTCTGCCGGAACAGCAATATGCGGTCAATGTGCTGCGTGCCGGAGCCAGCGGCTATCTATCCAAGGACAGTGCCCCCGAGGAATTGATGAAGGCGGTGCGAACCGTGCTGGCCGGGCGGCGCTACGTGAGCGCGGCACTGGCGGAGATACTCGTGGCGGACCTTGACGGCGACCCCGATAAACCGCTGCACGCACGGCTTTCCACCCGTGAATTTCAGATATTCTGCAAGTTAGCGGCCGGTCGCGGCGTCTCGGACATCGCAAATGAGCTGAGCCTGAGCGTAAAAACGGTCAGCACCTACCGCAGCAGGATCCTCGAGAAAATGAGTTTCACGGCCAACGCCGACATTACGTCTTATGCGTTGCGCAACGGACTCATTCAATAATCAACTGTGCGTGAGAAAGATCCTACACGATCACCTGCGGTGCGCAGGGCCGCGTCATCCGGAAAAAGTCTTTACACTGATACTGCGGGCATTATAGGTGAACGAAAATTACGGGCGTAATGGTAATGGCTGAATCCTTGAGAGTCTTACTGGTCGAAGACTCGAAGGTATTGACCGAGCGGCTCACCGAGGCCATTCGGCAGATATCGGACGTCGAACTGGTTGGCACCGCCGACACCGAAGCCGCCGCATTGGCGGCGGTGAAGCGAGAGCCCGTGGACGTGATCATCCTCGACCTGCATCTGAAGCAGGGAACGGGCTTCGGAGTCATGCGCGCGCTGGCGACGACTCAACTCAAGCCGCGCATCATCGTGCTCACCAACTACGATCTG
>Ga0182024_10019991_pt1 | contig 12274 bp, 11 predicted proteins | sample P32metaG_FD_120480 | JGI IMG/M metagenome (GOLD analysis project Ga0182024, IMG submission 120480) | Permafrost microbial communities from Stordalen Mire, Sweden - P3-2 metaG (Illumina Assembly) | ecosystem: Environmental > Terrestrial > Soil > Wetlands > Permafrost | place: Sweden: Stordalen...
CGAAAATCGTGCTTTCGGGTGACGCGTTCACGGCAGGAGGCCTAGTTCTTTGCCGCGCTGGACGGCCTGGGTGCGGCGGGCGGCTCCGAGCTTGTCGAAGGCGCGGGCACAGTGTGTCTTGACCGTGTTTTCGGAAACGAAAAGCTGCGTGGCGATCTCGCGATTGCTGAAGCCGCGGGCGATCAGGGTGAGGGTTTCGAGCTCGCGTGCCGTGATGCCGAGGGTCTGCTGGTGGGCCGTATTGGGAGCGAAGGGTTCGAGGGCGGGGGGTGCCGCGGGGACAAGCACTTCCTTCACCACGACCGTTTCGCGGATGGTTTCGCGACTGCGCGTGATGCGGAGGCCCAGCCAGATGCCGAAGGTCGCGAAGAGGATGGCGACGAGCGCGCTGTAGAGCTCGACGGAGTGCTCGATGATGACGAAGCGGTATTCGGTGTATTGGAGGGTGGCGATGAGTAGGCCGCCGACGAGACCGAAGATGACGACGTGGCGCCTCATGATGGGGTTGTGGAGAAGTATAACGGAGACGGCGAGGAAGTGGTTTCACCGGCCAGAAAACAGAAGGGCCGAGGCGTGATGCCTTGGCCCTTTCATTTGTGTCAATTCCTGCAGGAGATGATTCGCCAGTTGAAATAAAAATTGGGATAGCTGTCGATTTTCCGTCTTCCCAACGACTATAGGACAAAAGAACGATGAGCTACGGTTCCTGAGTGAACAGGAAACGAGCCATCGGAAACGAGCCATAGGAAGCAAAAAAGGAGAATTTATGCCACAGTATCCGGACCCGAAGAGCGCAACGGAATAGTCTCACCCGCCGCGACTTCGGAATATGCACCGTCTTGACCATGGGATAAACGAGCCAGCGCGAAGCTACGCCGCTGGCTCCCACCCGGAAGGAAAAGGAGAAGAACAGTGAAATACTTCTGTTTGGGCTACTACGACAAAGGCAAATTCGATGACATGACTGAGATCGAGCGAAACGCCATGTTCGATACATGCTTTGCATATGACGACCATCTTCGCGCCAGCGGGCACTGGGCCGGTGGAGAAGCGCTTCAGGGGCCGGAGACCGCCCTGACCCTGTATTGGAAGAACGGCAAGGTGGCAACGACCGACGGCCCCTATGCCGAAACCAAAGAACAACTCGGCGGCGTTCTCGTCCTTGAGGCGCGGGACATGAATCATGCTGTACAGCTCATGGCGCAGCATCCGGCGATGACGTATGGCAACATTTTCGAGATTCGGCCAGCCGGGGACATGAACGAAATCATCAAGGCAAGCGAGCAGCGACGGAGACAGAACACTGCACTCTGAAGGCGGCCTGACGAAAAATGGATTGGCCGCGATGCCGGACGAGTCACCCACCCTCAAATGAAGGAGAAAGCTGATGAAACGAATGAAAGTGCACTGCATTTCATTGAGCGCATTCATGCTCGTGGGCGGGCTGAGCGCGCCCGGGCCTGCTGAGGCACAGGATGCCAAACAACCCTATGCCAGTATGGCCCCGATTGAACAATACCGGATGGACCGAGATGCCGAGGTAGCGTTGGCGCGAACTGCGGCCCCAGCGTCCATATCGAAGGATGCCGAGGTCCTGGTGATGGGACAAAAGAACTATGAGACCGCAGTGGAAGGCAAGAACGGTTTCGTATGTTTGGTGGGGAGAGCGTGGTTGGCCCCATTTGGAAGCCCGGAGTTTTGGAATCCCAAGAATCGAAGCCCTGAGTGCTTCAACCCCCCAGCTGCGCTGTCCGTCCTGCCATATGTTGTGAAAACGACCGGGATGGTATTGGCTGGATTCTCTAAAACTCAGATCTTCGATGGGATTAAGGCCGCAGTCGACAAGAAAGAGTTGGGTGCTCCGGCCTCGGGCTCGTTGGTTTACATGATGTCGAAGGAAGCGTACCTTACCGACCGAGCGCCCCATAACCTCGACCACCTGATGTTTGACCTTCCACGCATGGATGGCGCGGCCTGGGGCGCAAATCTGGACGGCACCCCCATCTTTTTTCAGCAGTTGGATCCGGCGCCAATAACCGAGTTCTATGTAGTCATGGGTGAGTGGTCGGACGGAACGCCTGTAAACGCCGGCGGGAACTCCGCGAACCATTCTCATAAGCATTAGGGGCGGGTCTGGGCAGAGACATTTGCAGTTGGTCTCATGTCCCGAGGTCTGACTGGCTCAATGCCCTTGTGAGTCGAATGAGTCCCTGCCGTATCGCAAGCTCGTCAAATCCGCCAAAGCCGAGGAGCAACGCATTCGGATCAGGACGTCTCAGGGTGCATCGATCGACGCCAAGAACCTCAACACCCTGGGCCGCCGCCAACTTTTCCGCCTGTCGTGAAGTCCTTTCATTCTTGAGGTACCCGATCGTGTAGAGGCCTGCCCTGACGTTAGAGATCTCAAGCAACCCACCCAGATGTTGCTTGGCTCCTTCCATGAGTGTTGCGAGGCGCTCCGCATACAGATTCCGCATCCTCCGCAGATGACGCGCCAAATGCCCATCGACGATGAAGTCGCAGAGCACCGCCTGGTCAAAGGATGAATTCCGGAAATCGGTTCGGTAACGGAAACTCAGGAAGGAATCTATTAACGGCGCAGGCAATACGACGTAGCCCACGCGTAAGGCTGGGAATAGCGTCTTGCTGAACGATCCGATGAAGATAACGCTTGAGTGATTGTCGAGACTTTGCAGGGCAGGCACGGGCGGTCCCTCAAACCTATACTCGCTGTCATAGTCGTCTTCAATAACAAAAGCGCCGGCGCGTGAGGCCCAGCTAAGAAGGGCCATGCGCCGCTCCAGCGACATCGTTACCCCAAGCGGGAATTGGTGAGCCGGCGTTACGTACGCGCCCTTCGCATCCGGACAGATCTTAATTCCGGCGGAAACAGACAGCCCTTCATCATTCACTGGTACAGCAATAATCCTGGCTCCGACATTGTCGAACGCGATTCTGGCTCCGAAATATCCAGGATCTTCCATCCATATCGGATCGCTCTTTTTCAAGAGCAGCCGTGCCAACAGGTCGAGCGCCTGTTGTATTCCGGAAACGAGCACGATTTGTTCCGCGGTGCATCGCACCCCACGGGACGTGCGCAAATACTCGGCAATTGCATCGCGCAATGGCCGATACCCGCGCCGATCAGCCTCTTTCTTTAACCATGACCTGAAATTACGTGCTCGGTCTGCGGCAATACGTCCCCAAACCTCGGACGGAAATTCGTTGATGGCTGGAACCCCGATCCGAAAGGGGCGGATCCCGTCAACAAAAGCCAGGTCGACCCAGGGTTGCGGCCGTTTATATGTCGAAATGACGCGTCGAATGTATGCCGGTGTCGTGGTTGCCTGGCGGGCCGGACGAGGCGCCTCTACACGATTGACCCACGTACCGAATCCGACACGGGAGGTGATATACCCCTCGGCTTGTAAACGCTCCAGAACGCTGACGACTGTACCCCGGGAGAGTTCATACTGGCTGGCAAAATCTCTGGATGCTGGCAGTCTGGCGCCCGGCGCGAGCCGTCCGTCCAGAATGGCAGAGCGCAGTTCGCCATATAACCAACTGGTCAGGGTCTGATGGCGCGACCGGCTTTTGAGAGTGAGCTCGAACGAGCTAACGGCTTTGGGCATCTCAAATGGTCCAAAATACTTTCCGAAAATGGCTCTGTTCAATGTACCACTGCGGCCATACTATCAGCTCTGAAGTCGAGAACGCATGTATCGTCATTGGGTTCTGGCTTCTCGCTAAGCGACTCATGGGAGATCAACAGATGAAAGTTGGAGTTTGGTTCTATGGCTTGGGCACTGCTCTCACCGGCATTCTGGATATCGCCTGGGGTGCATTCGATGCCTCTCATCAGCCCATCAAATCTCTGGGCAAGAGTCTTCCTGCTCAACACATACTGGCCTACGTCGCGGGCGTCTGGCTGGTCGTAGCGGGTCTTACAATTTTGTGGCGGCGCAGCGCAAGGATTGGCGCCGCGGCATCCGCCATCGCCTACTTGATTTTTGCGGCATTTTGGCTAGCTCGGTACTATGCCGGAATTCATGCGCTTGGCTGGCGAATCGACGTCTTATTCGGCGTCACTTTCGGGCTCGCTCAACAGCTAATGCTGGTCGCTCCGGCAGCAATCGTTTACGCCTCCACCGCCTCACCGGATTCTCTGTTGCAAAAGAGAGCAGCTATCGCCGCACGTTGGATGCTCGGATTGCCTCCTGTCATCTTCGGCTTATTTCACCTGATCGGCCTTCGCGTCTTCGCGAGCATCGTCCCGCACTGGATGTCGTTTGGATATTTTTGGGCGGGGCTGACCGGAATCGCGTTCTTCCTGGCAGGATGTGCAATTTGCTCAGGAATTATGGATGTGCTGGCCGCCAGGCTTCTTGCGTTGATGCTGTTGCTGTTTGAAGGTTTTGTAGAAATACCTCCTATTTTTATCCGCCTGCACGATCAGAGAACATGGGGTGCCGCTGTCTACAATGTGGCTGCAATAGGAGCATGCTGGATATTCGCCGAGTTTCTCGCAAGCCGCGCAGATCGAAGACAAATCGGTTCAGCGAAGAATGTCACCATGTCACGCCCCGATCCTGTGGTTGCGTGATTCAGTAACGCGTGGTCGTCGACGGTGAACAGCGTGGATGACTTTTGTCCGAGGCGGCGTATATTCGTTGTCATCAGGAGGCGCTCCGAACGGAGCCCAGCCATGTCCCGATCGAGGCGGTTTGTTTCAGCGCTACTGTTGTCGTTTTCCTGCCTTTCCTGGTCACAGCAATCCGCTTTGCCGATCGGTCCGGAGAAACGGCCCGCGAATACCAAACCTGCCAGCAGTCTTGTTCGCCAGCCACCCGGCAAAGCACTCGCGCTCGAAGGGCTGATTCATCTGGATGTCACGGTCATGAATCAAGCCGGTCAGGCGATAGGCCTCCTCAAGCGTGACAACTTCACCGTTTTCGACAATGGTCAGCCGCAGGAGATTGTGGCATTTCGTGACTCTATCGGCGACGAATCAACGCCAGAAACTTCCTCCGTGATCTTGCTTCTCGACACGCTGGATGTGCCCCCAGAGGTGGCCACCTTTGAGCAGCAGCAAACCATAAAGTTTTTGCGCCGCAACGACGGCTTCCTGGTGCGCCCGGTCACCATCTATTCTCTTGACAGCCGGGGTCTGGGGCGGACACCGGAGCCGACGACGGACGGCAACCTGCTGGCCGACGAACTTCAATCCGATTGGAGAATTCAGATACCTCTCGACCCGGCGAATACTGCGCCCGATGTCTTCACAAAGAAATATGGGCGTTATCCGCCTCTCATGGCCTTGCGGGCGATCGGAGTCATTGCCACAGAGGAGTACCGGCATCCGGGAAGGAAGCTGCTGCTTTGGATAGGAAGTGGTCTTAACGACCGGGGAAGCGGAGCCTACCTTGATCGTTCTTACTACGACAGTCCTGTGACCGGCCCGCCTACCTCTGCCTCCACCGACCTGACCCGTGCAATGTACGAGCAAGAAATCTTCAATACGATCTGCTGGTTTTCCACGTTGCTGCGGGAGTCCCTTATGTCCATCGACTGCTTCTCAGTGGGAGAACGAAAGTGGACTTTAACGCGGCCGAGCGGGGAGGCGGAGAAAGATGCGTGGAAGCCATTCCTCACCGGAGTGACAACTCCAAAGCAAGCCAACGTCATGAACCTGTACAAGAAAGTGCTTGCCGTGCAGAGCGGTGGCCGTGTCGTCCCGCCGGATGAAGATCTGGCTAAGCAGATAGACGAATGTGTGCAGCAACTGGCTGCCTTCTATTCCCTGACTTTTGAGCCGCCCGTTGCGGCGGCAGCCAACGAATACCACTCCCTGAGGGTACAACTTTCGCGTCCGGAGCTGACCGCTTTTACGAACACGGGTTATTATGACCAGCCATATTATGATGATCAGCCCGATCCAGCGACCCACCGGGTCACGGTGGCGGAGTTGCAGACAATCATGGGTGCAACTCCAAAGCGCGAGACAACCCACATGCTGCCGGCTCTGTCGCTGACCGAACGGCTGAGTAATGCCCAGCGTCTAACGCTTCGAAAGCAGTTGCATCGCGGCGAAGTGCGCAATTTGTTCGACGCCCTGGCGGATCAATCGGCTTTCTTGGCGCCTCCTCTTTCAGAAATACTCTCCGATCCGCCACCAGACAATGCGGAGCAACAGAGGATCATTGCCGCTGCCGATCGTTTTTTGAGCGAAAACATTGCCCGGTTGCCAAATTTCTTTGCTGATCGACATGCTGTCACGATCGCGGAGACCGCAGGCCTCCATTTGCTGGACACGACGATCAATTCGGTGCCCTTTCATGTTGAGGAGAACTTCGGTGCCGTCGTGTCCTATCGGAAAGGCGCGGAGGTTGTTGGTGACGACCCGGCACTTAGCTCTCCCAACGGACATCCGTTGTTCACCTATGGCACCTTTGGGCCCCTGCTGCGCACAACTTTGAAAGCCGCGATCGACCTGCGCGGCAGTATGGCATGGGGTCGCTGGGAACACGTCGCCGATGGCCGAAACGCGGTGTTTCACTTTGTGATTCCGCAGGATAAAGCAGGAGACCTGCGGGTAAGCGGATGTTGCCTGCCGCAGGGGAGTGCGAATAACTACGCCATTCTGCCCGGTTATCACGGAGAGGTTACAATCGACCCGGCCAGCGGGGCGATTCGTCGTGTCGAGGTGCAGGCCGATCTTGCGGGTTTTGTGCCGGTGAAACGTTCGGATCTGATCGTCACGTATGGCCCCGTAGAGATTGGCGGCAAAACATATATTCTGCCTGTGCGCAGCGTAAGCCTCTCGAGAGGCCGCACCGTCGTCTGGCTACACCAAGGTGCTCTGGCATTCAAGACCTGGGGACCTTACGAAACGCGTATCAACGAATTCAGTTTTGATCACTATCGCATGTTCCACGGCGAAGCCCGCATGTTGCCTGGGTTTCAACAGGTGCCTCAGGATCAATCCCCTGCAGTGAAATCAACGCCGAAGTAAGCGGAGCCTCGCCCTTGGTTTAGCCGGGTAACGTCTTTCGCGCCTGCTCCCAACCTGTCGCGAGCGGAGACTCGCGTCGCCCGCTCCTTCAAGGTGTTCCGGTAAGTGGCGCGTCTGTATCGGATAGAGCAGGTTTCAAACTTCTTGGTAAAGGCTCTAGTCTGCACAGAGCCAGGAAACCATTCGGTCTAAGACGTGCGGCTTCCACCGCGGGTCTTTAACATTTGCGGTCTGGACCAATGTCATGCCCTTCGGGGTCCCAAAAGGCCCTGCTACTCAAGCCGAAGTTCCTTGAAAAGGGATTTTGAGTAACTCCGGCGTCATAAACGAAGTCGAGAAGGATCAATCCCCGTCGAATCCGGCTGGCAGCTGGCACATTCCCGCAGAGTATATCTCGGCTGAAAATGGGCATGCCTGGACCCCAAATAGCCACAAGTTATTTAGCGTCATCAACTTACCCGCGGGACAGATGGAGCAAAGATCGCACCCTTACGGTAAGCTAGGCACACAGAGCAAGATCATCGAACCAAATCATTCAGAATGTGGATCCCGAATTCAAGGGAGTTCATACTGGTCATCGACTAAAATTAGGCCACAGAAGCACGGTTACACGTTATGGCGCTTCCGTTGTGGCCGCATCCGTTGGGCTGGAAATAACTTCCACTGGGCCCATGGTTGAGACGTAAGAACAAGTAACTATGGCGACACCTACGAATTCCCCAAAGCATGACCTCGGCTCCTTGCACATACCCGAGCGCCAGCGCAGGGACACCCGTACCGTTAAGCGTGTCATCCTCGCCGCCATCCCCGTGCTTCTCCTGGCCGGCGTCGTGGTGCTCGCTTATACCTTTCGTTTGCGAAAGCCCTTAGTCGACGTCGCGACGGTGGCAACACCCAAAGCGTCTGGCGGCCAGACTCTCCTCAACGCCAGCGGCTACGTCACCCCCCGTCGCCGCGCCACCATTGCCGCCAAAATTACCGGCCGCGTCACCGGGGTCTTTTTCGACGAGGGCACGCACGTCCACGCAGGCCAGGTTCTCGCCAAGCTCGACGATTCAGACGCCAGGCGCGCTCTGGATGCTGCCAAAGCCGACCGCGACGCGTCGCAAGCCGCTATTGCTGACTATGAAGTACAGCTCAAGAATGCGGAAATTGAGCTTTACCGCGCGCGCGAATTGGAAAAGGCCGGCATTCAGACGCAGCAAGCGCTCGACAACGCAACCATGCAGGCGGACAGCCTGAAGGCCAAAATCGCACTCTCCAAGAGCCAGGTCGCGGCTGCCTAAGCCCGCATTGGCGAAGCCCAGCAGGCCGTCGCTAATTGCACCATCTCGGCTCCTTTCGACGGTATCGTGGTCTCAAAGGACGCGCAGGTCGGTGAGATGGTTTCGCCTGTTTCCGCAGGCGGTGGATTTACGCGAACCGGCATCGCCACCATCGTTGACATGAACTCGAATGAAATTGAAGTGGACGTCAACGAATCCTATATTGCCCGCGTGACGCCCGGCCAGAGGGTAAAGGCTACTCTTGATGCCTATCCCGACCGAGAACTCGACGCTAAGGTTCGCACGGTTATCCCCACCGCGGATCGTCAGAAGGCGACGGTGAAGGTACGCATCACCTTCGACAAGCTCGAAGATTTCATTCTTCCCGATATGGGCGTCAAGGTCGCTTTCCTGGAGGAAGAGGAACAGAAAGCAAAAGGCATGGAAAAAGGTCCGCGGCCACTGGCCTTCATTCCAAAGAGCGCGGTGCGAAGCGATTCCGCCTCTTCGTTTGTGCTGCTGGTTCACGACGGCAAAGTCGAACGTCGGGCAATCAGCCTGGGCACGGACCGTGGAACAGATGTCGCGGTGTTGGCGGGCCTGTCGCCCGGCGACTCGCTTGTCGTAAAAGGGCCCGAGAGTTTGCAGGATGGTGACAAAGTCCAAGTCCAGCAATAGGAGTTGCACATGATTCGAGTGGATGGTCGCTCCGATTCTTCGAGCCTCATCAAGGTTCGCGGTTTGAACAAGACCTATCGCCGCGGCGGTGAACAAATCCAGGTGCTGCAAGGGCTCAACCTCGACGTAGACAAAGGCGACTTCGTTGCGTTCATGGGGCCCAGCGGCTCCGGCAAGACTACCCTGCTGAACCTGCTCGGGGGTCTCGACGTGCCCTCAGCCGGCAGCATTACGGTCGATGGCGATGAGATCACCCACATGTCCAGCGGCAAGTTGACGCATTGGCGCGCGCGGCACGTGGGCTTCATCTTCCAGATGTATAACTTGATCCCTGTGCTGACCGCATTTCAAAACGTTGAGTTGCCGCTGATCCTCACCAAGCTGTCGAAAGCGGAACGGCGCAAGCATATCGAAACGGTGCTCAGCGTCGTCGGGCTAGCGGACCGGATGAATCACTACCCGCGGCAGCTCTCCGGCGGGCAGGAGCAACGCGTAGCCATCGCTCGCGCCATCGTCTCCGATCCCACTTTCCTGCTCTGCGACGAGCCCACCGGCGACCTGGACCGCAAAAGCGCGGATGAAATCATGGAACTCATCCATCGGCTGGTCAAGGAGCACGGAAAAACAGTGTTGATGGTGACGCACGATCCGGTAGTAGCGAATCAAGCCGACACCACGCTCCATCTGGAGAAAGGGGTCCTGGTGGAGTCAAGAGAGCAACAACGCGTGGCTGCGGGAGGTATGGCATGAAATTTGGCCGCCTGATCTTCGCTAATCTTTTCCGCAAAAAAGTTCGTCTCATGCTCACCATAGGCTCCTTCGCAGTGGCCTTGTTCCTTTTCGCATTTCTCGCCGTTGTGAAGGATGCTTTTGGCCGAGGCGCAGACATCGCGGGTGCGGACCGTTTGGTCATCATCAATCGCGTCTCCATCATCCAGCCGCTGCCGCTTTCCTATCGCGACAAAATTCTGCGTATCCCCGGTGTCAAGATCATTACCCACAACAACTGGTTTGGTGGCGTTTATCAGGATGAGAAAAACTTCTTTCCGCAATTCGTCATTGACGTCGAAAACCAGCGCCAGGTCTTCCCCGAGCTCCTCGTGCCCGATGACCAGTGGGCCAACTTCGTCAAGGACCGCCAGGGCGCCGTGGTTGGCGCCGGCCTTGCCAAACGCTTCGGCTGGAAAATCGGTGATCACATCCCGATCAAGAACTCCCTGTTCGGAGGGGCGGCTACCTGGGATTTCAACATCGACGGCATCTACCACGGAAAGCGGCCCCAGGATGACGAAAGCCAGTTCTGGTTCCAGTGGGACTATTTCGAAGAGCGCATGCCGCAAAGCTTCAAAGGAAATGTTGGCTGGTACATCCTCAGGCTGGACCAACCGGACGACGCCCCGCGCGTTGCCAAAGTAATTGACGATATGTTTGCCAACTCTCCGTATGAAACCAAGACGGAGACGGAGTCGGCATTTGCCGCCGGCTGGGCCAAGCAATTCGGGAACATCGAATTCCTTATCCTGAGCATCGGGGCCGTAGTATTTTTTACCCTGCTCCTGGTTACCGGCAATACAATGGCCATCTCCGTCCGTGAGCGGACCGGGGAACTTGCCGTTCTAAAGGCCATTGGTTTCACCGACCGGTCGGTACTCTTTTTCGTTCTCGGCGAAGCGCTCCTCATCGCCCTTTTCGGCGGCCTCATCGGTCTGGCTCTGGCCATCTTCGCGGTGCCTTTGCTGGCTACGGCGCTGAACGGTTTGCTACCGCCACTGATTCTTTCCTACACCCTTCTGGCGGCGGGGTTAGGATTTGCTCTAATCGTCGGCGCCGCCAGCGGGCTGCTTCCCGGCATTGGCGCGATGCGCCTGCGCGTTGTCGACGCATTGCGGAGGGTCTGACATGGCTATTCCCGTTGTCTACAATTTCCGAAGCGTGAGAGCCCGCTGGACTTCGTCAATCGTCGCAGTTGCCGGAATCGCAGGAACCGTTGGTGTCTTTATCGCCATGCTGTCGCTTGCGCGAGGCTTCAGGGCAACACTTGTGTCTTCCGGTTCTGAGGACAATGCCATCGTCATGCGTGCCGGAGCGACGGCGGAAATGATGAGCGGTGTCGACCTCGACGCCGTAAAAATCATTCAGGACGCTCCGGGAGTCGCGCATGATTCTGCCGGCCCTCTCGTAACTTCAGAGGTAGTTGCGATCGCGCCGTTTCCTCTGCGCTCGACTGGCACTGATGCCAACGTACAGGTTCGCGGAGTTTCTTCGAATGTGCTCACCATCCGCAAGAACGTAAAGATCATTGAGGGGCGCATGTTCCAACCGGGTCTTTCCGAGCTGGTCGTGGGCCACAATGCCTCGCGTACTTACAGCGGGTTGACTCTCAACAACACGGTTCGGTTTGGCGGCGGCAACTGGACCGTAGTGGGTATCTTCGATGCGGGCGGAAGCGCCTTTGATTCTGAAGTGTGGAGCGACGCGCGTGTGCTCGATGATGTTTACAAGCGGCCTACCAATGTCTTTCAGTCAATCACAGTGCGTCTGACTTCTCCCCAGGCGTTTCAACAGTTCAAGGATTCCGTCACATCCGATCCGCGCTTGAACGTTCAGGTGAGCCGCGAGATCGATTATTATGCCAAACAGTCGCGCACCATGACCACACTGATCACCGTGCTCGGCGGACTCGTCGCAGGCGTCATGGCAATTGGTGCTATCTTTGGCGCCCTCAACACGATGTATTCAGCAGTTTCCGAACGCTCCCGCGAAATTGCGACTATGCGCGCTCTAGGCTTTGGTGGACCTTCGGTTGTGATCTCGTTCTTGATCGAAGCGCTTCTTATTTCTTTAATCGGCGGCGTCCTCGGCTGTATTGCGGTCCTGCCGTTGAATGGCTTCACGACCGGCGCGATGAACTGGCAAACGTTCTCCCATCTAGCGTTCGCCTTCCGTATCACATCTGGACTGCTGGTCGGCGGCATCATTTTCGCCTTGCTCATGGGCATCCTGGGCGGTCTACCGCCGGCCATCCGCGCCGCGCGCCGTCCCATCGCGTTGGCGCTGCGCGAACTCTAGACCTTCTGGGGGCCTCGATTTCTGCCGGGTGATGGTACTACCCACGAACTACTCGTAGCGCAGAGCAACAACGGGGTCGAGCGATGCCGCCTTCCAAGCCGGATAGATACCGAAGAGACGACCGATCGCGCAGGAGACGACAAACGCAGTCGTGGACCAGGCCACGGACATTTCGGCTGGTAGCACTGAGCCCAGGATCAGCTTGAGCAAGAGGGTAAGCAAACCACCGACGATGATGCCGATCACTCCG
>Ga0182024_10019992_pt1 | contig 12274 bp, 10 predicted proteins | sample P32metaG_FD_120480 | JGI IMG/M metagenome (GOLD analysis project Ga0182024, IMG submission 120480) | Permafrost microbial communities from Stordalen Mire, Sweden - P3-2 metaG (Illumina Assembly) | ecosystem: Environmental > Terrestrial > Soil > Wetlands > Permafrost | place: Sweden: Stordalen...
CAATCCCGCCTATAACCGCGACCGCGGCCCCCTCTCGGTGATCGGCGCGCAACTGCATGCGCAGTTTTAAACCTTTGCTTTTTCCTCCATGGCCGGCCTTGAGCCGGCCATCCGCCTAGCTTTTCTTGTGAGCGAAGCGAACTAGAAAAGCTGGCGTCCCCGCGCAGGCGGGGACCCAGTGGCTGCCGCTCGCCCAAGCTCGCGGCGTTCGCCGCTCGAAATGGTCCACCGGACCATTTCGTCCGCTTCGCGGTCGCGGCTCAAGGTCAAGCTCGCCCATGGTGAAGAATTCTATGCGGTATGAAACGACAGCGAGAACACCGCGCCGCCGCCATCGCGGTCGGTGATGCCCAGTTTCGCGCCGTGGAGCTCGGCGATGCGCGAGACGATGGAAAGTCCCAGTCCCGCGCCATCCTGGTCGCGCCGGGCGCGCCAGAAACGGCGCACCATCAGCGCCCGGTCCGCCGGCGGCACGCCCGGGCCCTTGTCCAGCACCCGGACCGTACCGTCGAGGGCCACGTCCACGATCACTTCGCTGCCTCTTTCGGTATGCTTGATGGCATTGTCCACCAGATTGCGGATGGCGCGGAAGATCATGGCGCCGTTGCCCTTCACCCACACGCTCTCGCCGGTGAGCGCCACTTCTTTTCCCTGGGCGATGGCGACGCCCGCAATCATGCTCACCACGTCGGACGAAACCGCGTAGAGATCCACACGGTCGTCGATCCGCAGCGTGGGATTCTCCAGTTCGGCGATTTCCAGAAGCTGGCTCACCACATGGCTCATCACCTCGATGTCGGATTTGAGCGCGGCGAGCCCGGTCTGGCCGGGCAGGGAGTCGATGCGGGCGCGCAGCACCGCCAGGGGCGTGCGCAACTCATGCGCCGCGTCGGCGGTGAATTCCTTCTGCAGCTTCATGCCCTTTTCCAGGCGATCAAGCGCCTGGTTGACTGCCACGATCAAGGGCATCAGCTCGCGCGGCAGATCCTTGACCGGCAGGCGCAGATCGGCGCGCTTGGGATCGATCGCGCTGGCGATGCGCGAGGCCTGCACCACCGGTTGAAAAGCACGGCGGATGATCCAGATGTCCAGCGCCAGGAGCAGCGCCAGGATCGCCACCGTGAACCAGCCGATGCGGGAAAGGTAATCGGCCACGATGTCGTCGAAGATCACGTCGGGATATTGCGCGTTCTGCGCCACCGTCACCCACAGGCGCGAGCCCGGATCATTCACCGCCACGCCATAGACCTGCGCCCCGCCCCGCGACATTTCGCTCAAAGCGGGCCGGGCGGGGACCAAGGCGGCGTCGCTGTCCTTGGCCGAACTCAGCAGCAGATGCCCGCTGCCATCCTTGACCGCATAGGATAGGCCTTCCAGCCCATGGCCGTAGAGCGCGGCGAGATCGGCGGGCAAGGCCAGACGCCATTGTCCCTGGGCGTCCCGGCCGAGATAGCGCGCCACCTGTTCGGCATGGTTGCGCAGGATGCGGGTTTCGAACAGATTGGCCGAGCGGTTGATCACCAGATAATTGGCCAGCGGCACCGCCACGGTGGCGAATACGATGGCCAGGAGATGGAACAGGATGATGCGCGATTGAAGCGAGAAACGCGTCAATTTTTCCGCTCCGTCAGGATATAGCCCACGCCCCGCACGGTGTGGACTTCGACATCGGCGCCGGTCTCGCTCAACTGGCGGCGCAGGCGGTGGACATTCACTTCCACGGCGTTGGAGCGGACCTCTTCCGAAAGGCCGAAGAGATGGTCCTCGACCATGCGCTTGGGGATCACCCGGCCGGGGCGGCGGATGAGGATTTCCAAAAGCGCCATCTCGCGGGCCGAGAAGCTCACCGGGGCGCCCGCGACAAAGACCTGGCGCGCGCCCGTGTCGAACGTGACATTGCCGGCGCTGATGCTGTTGCCCAGAAATTCGCCGGGCCGTCTGAGCAGCGCCCGCAGCCGCGCGATCAATTCCTCGAAAGCGAACGGCTTGACCAGATAATCGTCGGCGCCCGAGGCCAGGCCCGCCACTTTGTCTTCCAGCCCGTCGCGGGCGGTGAGCATGAGCACGGGAATGGCGTCGCCCTTGGCGCGCAGGCTGGTCACCAGCGCGCGGCCGTCGCCATCGGGCAGGCCGAGGTCCAGGATCATGGCGGCATAGCGGCTGGCGGCGAGCGCCTCTTCGGCCGCGGCCAGGCGTGACACACGGTCGCTTTCGAACCCCGCCGCGGAAAGCCCCGCCGCGAGCAGTTCGGAAAGCTTGGCATTGTCTTCAACGACCAGGAGCCGCATCGATCTGTCACTATAAGGCTGTAAGCCTAGTGTAAGAATAGGCCGCTATAACCCAGCCTAAGCCCTTTCTCATACTCGGAAAACGGCTGGAGCAGGAGTCCTGGAGGCGTGTCCGCTCTTCGAGCGCACCTCTTCCCATCCTTCGAGACCATCATGAGCGAGCATCACGAGAAATCTCCTCCTCACGCTTTGCCGCGACAACAGCAATTCCTGATCGTGGGCGCGCTGGCGGCGTTGGTGGCCGGCGCGGCCCTCTTGCTGGTCCTGGGCGGCGTGGGGCGCGAGGAAGCGGCCGCCCAGCCCGCGCAGCCGCAATTGTCGCGCTTCATTCCGCCAAAACAGCAACTGGCGGCGCTGGAGATTCAGCCGGTGAGCTTGCGCATTTTCCATACCGAGATCGTCACCGATGGATATATCGCGCCCAACGGCGGATTCGCCGCGCCGGGCGCCGGCGCCGCACTCCAGGTGCAGAATGGCTCGCCCATTCTTCCCGGCCAATCGTCGGACCTGCTGCAGGCGCAAAGCGATCTTGGCACCGCGCGCGCGCAATATGAACTGGCGAGCCGGAACGAGAAACGCCAGCATGCGCTCTATCAATCCGACGGCGCGGCGTTGAAGGATTGGCAGCAGGCTGAGGCCGATCTTGCCACCGCTTCGTCTCAAGTCGCTTCGGCGCGCAACCGCCTGCGCCTTTTGGGCAAGTCGGACCGCGAGATCGCTTTGTTCGAGCAGGCGCAAAGCAAAAGCGGCAGCGATGCGATCTTATCGGTGGGAAGCGGCGCCCGCGTCTGGCTGATCGCCAATGTGCGCGAGGAAGACGCGCCCAAGGTGCGTCTGGGCGACGATATCGAAGTCCGGGTGCCGGCCTATCCCAACCAAATTTTCAAATCCAAGCTGGGTTATATGGCGTCCCTGATCGACCCCAATACCCACCGGCTGGTGGTGGGGGCGCTGGTGCCAAACCCCGACGGCATGCTGCGCGCCAACATGTCGGCCACCGTAACCATCAAGGGCGGTCCAGCCGGCGCCGCCCCCGCCATTCCCGCCAAAGCCGTCATCTATGAAGGCGATACTGCCCGGATCTGGGTGGCGGGCAATGACGGCAGCCTGGCGCTCCGGGACGTGACCCTGGGTCGGACCAATGGCGACCAGCTGGAAGTGACCAAGGGTCTCGCCGGCGGTGAAAGAATTGTCACAAGTGGCGCGCTATTCATCGACCGGGCCGCCAGCGGCGAGTGAAGGGGCACGGGGCTCGCCATGAATCGCATCGTCGAGTTTGCGCTGCGCCAGCGCGTCCTGGTGGTTGTCCTGCTGGGGGCATTTATCGCGGGCGGCGTGGCCGCGTTCATGCGCCTCAACATCGAGGCCTATCCCGATCCCGTGCCGCCGTTGGTGGACATTGTCACCCAAAGTTCGGGCCAGTCGGCGGAAGAGATCGAGCGCTACATCACCATTCCCATCGAGATCCAGATGGCGGGGATTCCCAACGTCACCGCGGTCCGGAGCGTCTCGCTGTTCGGGCTTTCCGACGTCAAGATTCAGTTCACCTACGACTTTACCTATGACGAAGCGCAGCAATGGGTGATCAATCGCCTGTCGCAGCTTTCACCGCTTCCCAACAGCGCCCAGCCGCAGATTTCGCCCGAAAGCCCGATCGGGGAAATCTATCGCTATCGCGTGGTGGGGCCGCCCCGTTATTCGGTGCTGGACCTGAAGACCATCGAGGGTTGGATTCTGGAGCGTCGCTTCAAGGCGGTGCCGGGAGTGATCGACGTCACCGGCTGGGGCGGCAAGACCAAGACCTATGACGTGACGGTGGATTTGCACAAACTGGAGGATTACGGCGTCACCTTGCCGCAAGTGCTCCAGGCGCTCAACAACAGCAACATCAATGTGGGCGGCCAGACCATCGACATTTCCATGCAGTCGGCGGTGGTGCGGGGCGTGGGCCTGATCCATTCCATGGACGATATCAGCCACACGCTGCTGGCCGCCCATAACGGCACGGCGGTGGAATTGCGCGATGTGGCCAATGTGACGGTGGGCAATGAGCCCCGCCTGGGCATCGCCGGGCAGGATAATGACGACGACATCGTCCAGGGCATCGTCCTGATGCGGCGGGGCGAGCAGAGCATGCCCACCATCAAGCGCATCGAAGCGGAAGTGCAGGAGATCAACACCACCGGCATCCTTCCGCCCGGGGTGCATATCGAGCGCATCTATGACCGCAGCGACCTGATCAACGTGACCACCACCACGGTGCTGCGCAACATGATCGCGGGCATCCTGCTGATCTTCCTGGTGCAATGGGCGTTCCTGGGCAATCTGCGCAGCGCCCTGATCGTGGCCACCACTATTCCCTTCGCCCTGTTCTTCGCCATCGTGGTGATGACGGCGAGAGGAGAGTCCGCCAATCTCCTTTCGGTGGGCGCGATCGATTTCGGCCTGGTGGTGGATGCCACCGTGATCTTGATGGAGAACATCTATCGCCGCATCGCCCATGCCCGCACCGACCGCGGCCGTGTGGCGACGGTGACGGCGGTACAGCGCGCCTCGGGGTTTCGGGGCAAGATGGCGGCCATCGCCGAGGCCGCAACCCAGGTCAACCGCGCCATTTTCTTCTCGGCGGCGATCATCGTGGCGGGCTTTATTCCCCTGTTCACCATGAGCGGGGTGGAAGGCCATATTTTCGGCCCCATGGCGCGCACCTATGCCTATGCCATCCTGGGCGGGCTGATCGCCACTTTCACCGTCACGCCGGCGCTGTCGAGTTTTCTTCTGCCTGCGCGATTGAGCGAGGCCGACACCTTCGTGGTGCGCTGGATGCGGAAGGTCTACAGCCCGGTGGTCGAATTCGCGCTGGCCAACCGGGTCCTCGCCCTGGGCGTGGCGGTCATCATTTTCGTGCTGGCTGCGATCACCGCGCGCGGGCTGGGTTCGGAATTCCTGCCCCATCTGGAAGAAGGCAATCTGTGGATCCGCGCCTCGATGCCGGCCTCGATCTCGCTCCAGGCGGGTGATTCCTATGTCAACAAGATGCGCCGCATCATCAAGAGCTATCCCGAAGTGGAAACCGTGGTGTCGCAGCATGGCCGTCCCGATGACGGCACCGACGCCACCGGTTTCTTCAACGCCGAATTCTTCGCGCCCTTAAAGCCGTTCGGCCAATGGCCTTCGGGCGTGGACAAGGCCAAGCTGGTGGACGATCTCACCAAGCGGCTCAGCGGCGCCTTCCCGGGCGTGGATTTCAATTTCTCCCAATATATCGAGGACAATGTCGAGGAAGCGGCTTCGGGCGTGAAGGGTGAGAATTCCGTCAAGCTCTACGGCAACGACCTCAACGCGCTGCAATCAACCGCCGAGAAGATCGACCGGGTGATGAGCAACGTGCCGGGCATCGCCGATCTCGCCGTGTTCAATTCGCTGGGCCAGCCGGCGGTGCGCATCGACGTGGACCGCGACAAGGCGGCGCGCTATGGGCTGGCGCCCGGCGACATCAATGCCGTGGTCCAGACCGCGATCGGCGGGCAGGCGGCCGGCAATCTCTACGAGGAAGGCAGCGACCGGAATTTCCCCATCATGGTGCGGTTGGCGCCGCAATATCGCGCCAATCTCGACGCCGTCCGCCGCATCACCGTGGGGGTGCAGAATCCCGCCGGCACCGGGATCATGCAGATTCCCCTGTCCGATCTCGCCACCGTCAAGCTGGTGTCGGGCGCGTCCTTCATCTATCGCGAGAACCAGGAGCGCTATATCCCCATCAAATTCTCGGTGCGGGGACGCGATCTGGGCGGCGCGGTGCTGGACGCGCAGCGCCGCATCGGCGAGCAGGTCAGGCTTCCTTCCGGCTATCGCCTGGAATGGGTGGGCGAGTTTGGCGAGTTCGAGGAAGCGATCCAGCGCCTGGCGGTGATCGTGCCGCTCTCGATCCTTTTGATCGGCTTCATGCTCTATATCAATTTCGGCACGCTCACCGACACGTTGCTGGCGGCCAGCGTGATCCCCATGACCCTGGTGGGCGGGATTTTCGCCCTGCTGTTGACCGGGACGGCGTTCAGCGTGTCGGCGGCAATCGGGTTCGTCGCCCTGTTCGGCATCGCGGCGATGGACGGCATCATCGTGCTGACCTATTTCAACCGCATGATGGACGAGGGGCGCGACAAGGCCACCGCCCTGTACCGGACCTGCGAAATCCAGATGCGCCCGGTGATGATGACCTGTGTGGTGGCGTGCGTGGGCCTGTTCCCCGCCGCGATTTCCACCGGCATCGGCTCGCAGGTGCAAAAGCCGCTGGCCCTGGTGGTGGTGGGTGGCATGCTGCTGGCGCCGGTTTTCATTCTCCTGGTGCTGCCGGTCTTGATCCAGATTTTCTCCAGGCGCGGCCACGCGCCGCCGGAAGATACTGCGCCCGCAGCAGCGATGGCGGCGGAGTAGGCGATGAGAAGGGTCCTTCCTCTTCTTTCCGCGATCGGGCTTCTGGGCTGCACCATGGGCCCGGATTTCAAGCCGCCCGCGCCGCCGGCCGCTAACGCCTATACCAAAGCGCCGCTCACCCAGACCTCGGGCGATGCCTCGGTAATGGGCGGCGCCCCCCAGGCCTATGCGATGGACCGTGACATTCCGGCGGAATGGTGGACGCTGTTCCGCTCGCCCGAACTGGACGCGCTGGTGCGCGCTTCCATTGCCGGCAATCCGAATCTGGTGGCGGCGCAAGCCTCGCTCAACGCGGCGATGGAGAACGTAAAGGCGCAGATCGGCGCTTATTATCCGCAAATCTCGGGCGGCGTGGCCGCCAGCCGCCAGGGGAATTCGGGGGTGCTGTCGCCCACGCTGGCGTCCAGCACGCTGTTGTTCAATCTCTATCAGGCGCAGATCGGCGCGAGCTGGACGCTGGATCTGTGGGGCGCCAACAAGCGGCAAGTGGAAGCGCTGCGCGCGGAAGCCGAGGCCCAGCATTATCAGCTGGAAGCCACCTATGTGGCCTTGACTGCGAATGTGGTGGCGGCTGCCGTGCAGGAGGCCTCGCTGCGCGACCAGATCGCTGTCAACCGGCAGATGCTGGCGGCGGAAAAGCAGATTCTGGTCATCGAGCAGCGCCAGAAGGAGCTGGGCCAGATCGCGGGCGCCGATCTCGCCGCCCAAGAAGTGATTGTGGCCCAGACCGAAGAAGCGTTGCCGCCGCTTGAGAAGCAATTGGCGCAGCAGCGCGATCTTCTGACCGCGCTGGCCGGGCGGCTGCCGGCGGACGAGATTCCCCAGAGCTTCGCGCTCGACAAGCTCACCTTGCCCCTGGAGTTGCCTGTGAGCCTTCCCGCCAAGCTGGTGGAGCAGCGTCCCGACATCAAGGTCGCTGAAGCCAATCTTCACGCCGCCAGCGCCGAAGTGGGCGTGGCCATTGCCAATATGCTGCCCAATATCACCTTGACCGCCAGCGGCGGCACGGTGGGGACCGGGCTCGGCCAATTGTTCGGCCCGGGCGCGGGCTTCTGGAGCATCGGCGCGGGGTTGACGCAGCCCGTTTTTGACGGCGGCCAGCTTCTGCACAAGAGCCGCGCGGCCAAGGAGACGCTCAACCAGGTGAGCGCGCAATATCAGGCCGCCGTGATCGCCGCGTTGCAGAATGTGGCCGATGCGCTCCATGCCGTGCAGTCCGACGGCGACGGGTTGCGCACCGCCGCTGCGGCGGCAGCAGCGGCGGAGAAATCCTTCACCATCGCCCAAAAACAGATGGAGCTGGGGCAGATTGATCGACTCTCGCTGCTCAATGCCCAGCAGGCCGCTTTGCAGACAAGGTTGGCGCTGTCGCAGGCCGAGGCCACGCGCTTTGCCGATACCGCGGCCTTGTTCCAGGCGCTGGGCGGAGGGTGGTGGAACCGCACCGACGAAACAGCCGCCAACAAGGAAGCCCGCAGCGGGAATTGATTTCCCCTTTGCGGGAAGCAGATCGGCGGATGGCATAACTTAATTCTGGACAATATAGTCCAATATGCTAGATTGCGACATGGCCAGACCGAAGGAATTCGAACGAGATACCGCGCTGGACGGCGCCATCTCGATATTCTGCGAGCATGGTTATGAGGGCACCTCCACCGATGTTTTGCTCGGCAAGATGGGTATCAGCCGGCAAAGCCTCTACGACACCTTTGGCGACAAGCGGCGCCTCTTTCTCGAGGCGTTGCAGCGGTATGTCCAAGGCAGCGTCGATAGCCAGATCGCAACGCTGAATTCCCCGAGTTCCCCCCTAAAGGGCGTCAAGGCAGTGCTGCTGGCGATGGCGTCGAAAGCGGCTATCGCCGGTGCGCCCGGCTGCATGGGAATTGGTGCGACCTGTGAATTTGGCCAGTCCGATGTTGAGATTTCCGCTTTGATCGATGCGAGCGGAAAGAGGCTGTTGTCCGCGCTCGAGCGGCGACTCGTCGAGGCCAGTGGCAAGGGGGAGATCGGCAAAGACGTTGAGCCTCGTTCGGCCGCCCAGTTCGTCATGGCTACCCTTAGCGGCATGAAAATCGCGGCGCGGGGCGGCGCGTCTGCGGACACGCTGCACAACATCGCGCGCATGGCGCTGCGCAGCCTCAAATAGCAACTCCAATCCCGAAGGACGCGAATTTTTCGCGCCTAATTATAGACTAAACAGTCCAAATAGGAGCCTGACAATGACGAAATCCCTTTCCGGCAAAAGCGCCCTGGTCACTGGCGGCTCGCGCGGTATTGGCGCCGCCACGGTACGCCGCCTGGCAAAAGATGGGGCCGCGGTCGCTTTCACTTATGCGGCATCGGATGAAAAGGCCGCAGCATTGGCCGCCGAAATCGAAGCCGATGGCGGGAAGGGGCTTGCGATCAAGGCCGACAGCGCAGATCCCGGGGCGGTGCGGCGCGCGGTGGCGGAAACAGCCAGCCGCTTCGGTCGCCTTGATATTCTGGTCAACAACGCGGGCATTCTGCTGCGCGGCCCGGTCAACGACTTCAGCCTTGCCGATTTCGATCGCATGCTTGCGGTCAATGTCCGTGCCGTCTTCGTCGCCGTGCAAGCCGTCATGGCCCATATGGGTGAAGGCGGCCGCATTATCACCGTTGGCAGCGTCACGGCAGACCGCAGCGGCTTTCCGGGTGCGTCGGTTTATAGCATGACCAAAGCGGCGGTCGCGGCACTTACCCGGGGCTTGGCGCGCGATCTGGGATCGCGCGGCATCACCGTCAATACGGTGCAGCCTGGGCCGACCGAGACCGATATGAATCCGGACGAGAATGTCCGCGCCATGCTGCGACCGATGCTGGCGCTGGGCCGTATCGGCAAAGACAGCGAAATTGCCAGCCTCATTGCCTATCTGGCTGGCCCAGAAGCGAGTTTCGTCACGGGCGCGGCGCTCACCATCGATGGCGGCTATCTGAGCTGAGGCCTTCATTTGCGCCTAACGCGACCGTTCCGGCACGGACTGCGGACCAAAACACATCGACGATTGACAACTGCGCCCGCTGGTGCGCGGTTTATGCTTGGTCAGGTGGAGGGGGAAATCATGCGCATGAGAATGATGGGCGCCGCGACGCTGGCTTTGATGTTGGTTTCGGGAGCGGTGGCGGCAAAGGATCTCCCTGCCGGCGGGTTCACGACAGACGACGTTGTCGCCTGGCTGCAGAGCGACGGTCATCAGTCCGAATTGGTGCCGGACAAAGACGGCACAAGCCATGTCCGGTTTGCGATCGGCGGCGCCCGCGTCGGTATCTACATGTTCGATTGCAATAGCGGCCGCTGCGGTTCGATCCAGTTCAGCGCCGGCTTCGCCACGCACGGTTCTTTTAACGTGGCGCGAATGAACGAATGGAACCGCGACAAGCGCTGGTGCCGAGGCTACTTCGACAGCGTCAACGATCCCTGGGTCGAATACGACATCGATCTTACGCCAGGCGGCACGTATGAGCTCTTGAACGACGAGTTTGCGATTTACAGGAAGATGCTGGGCGACTTCCGCGCGCTCTACGGAGTGTAATAGCGATGGTCACACAATCCGCTCAACTTCAATGGTGATATGCGACAAGGAACGGAAGCGCGTGAGGAGGCCGCGATAAAAAGCCGGACCGCGCGGCTCAGTGGTCATCACCGAAATGATCGCGCCAAGATGACTGGGGCCGAGCCGCCATACATGCAGATCGTTGAGCCGGTCTCCTTCGCTCTCGACGGCGCGGCGAATTTCCCGTTCGACCTCTCGATCGGGGCACATGTCCAGGAGAATGGCTCCCGTGTCTCTGATCAAGCCATAGGACCAACTCGCGATCACCATGGCACCCACAATGCCGGCCAGCGGGTCCATCCAAACCCAGCCGAAGGTGCGGGCCAGCAACAGTCCGGCAATGACCAACACCGAGACCGCCGCATCCGCCATCACATGGATGATGGCGGCGCGCATATTGTTGTCGCGATGCGCGGCATCATGCCCGTGCGCATCTTCTTCGAAGGTCACCGGGTAGCTTTGGCCGGCCAGATGAAGATGGGCGACAAAAGCATGCGGTTCGGGGATTTCCTCGGGACTTTGCAGGTAGCCATCCCGTTCCTCCATCGCAAAGACATGGCGCGTGCCGTCTGGCCGCACCGTCTCGATAGTGACGTCCGCGGGGGGAATGGGGCTATCGGCGGCGCGCAGCCGGAAGACGGGCGGATGATCCTTTTCAAAAATACCGAGGATCACATCGCCATTTGAGGTGGCAATGCGATGATCCTCATCTCCGCCATGCGCGTGGGCGTGTCCAAACCCATGATGGCGATCGCCACCCCTGGTCAGCAGCCAGGCCGAGGTCACATTGACCGTCAGACCGAGAATGGCAATCGGGATTGCCTCGCGAAAATGGATTGGCACGGGCGCCATCAACCGGCTGACGGCCTCATAGCCGATCAAAAGAGCAATCATCGCCAGGACAACCGCGCTGGTGAAACCGGCGAGGTCACCCAACTTGCCCGTTCCGAACGTAAAGCGCGGATCGCCCGCATGCTTGCGGGCGTAGCTGTAGGCCAAAGCGGCCAGCAGCAACGCTCCGGCATGGGTGCTCATGTGCATGCCGTCGGCGACAAGGGCGATGGAGCCGAAAAGGCTGCCGCCCACGATCTCGAGCAGCATCATCGCGCCGCAGAGCCATATCACCGCCCAGGTTTTTCGTTCGCTTTTCTCGTGCCCTTCACCCAGGAACACATGGCTATGCGGAAAGATCTCAACAGCCATCAAGGCACCTTATTTCAAATAGGAATGGACGACTTCGATCAGCTGTTCCGATCCCTTCGCGCGCTTCTTGTCCCGGTCATGGGCCGGGTCGGAGACATGGAAGCGGATGTGATCTTCCATCAATTCCGCCATAAGGCTGCTTGCGGCGCCACGGATGGAGACTACCTGCTGCATGATGTCTATGCACTCCGTTTCCGCTTCCAGAGACCGCTCAATCGCTTCAATCTGACCGCGCAGGCGGCGCACGCGATTGAGAAGTTTGGCCTTTTGCCGGACCGTGTGACTCATGCGACCTCCTTGTGACGTGATATAGAATACCCCCCTATACTATCGTGGTCAAAGAAGGCGCCGCCATTTCCATCATCACGATCCAAGATCCGCGGAGACGATTGGCGATGAGCATAGGTGACTGGTTGCTATTATTGGCTTTCTCGCTGCTCGTGATGGGTTGTTGCTTGCTGTCGTTCCTTGTGTTCAGGGCGTGACGGACCGAAAACTGACAATCGTTCGATAGGACGCAGTCCGGCATGCGCTTTGGTCCGGCCTCTTCGAGGGCGCCGTGCCCATAATTGCCTGAAATTTGGGCGGCTCAAGGCGTTGGCCGCGGTCCCAAGGCTTGATTGGGGGTGAGGCTTGGGGGCATAGTTCCGGCCCTCGGGATCAGGGATTCATGTGAGCTGCGGGGAAAGACATTTCGGGCCTGCCAGGCGGTTTATCGCCGCCCTGATTGCCCTCTTTTCCTTCACGCTTCAGACCTATGTGGTTCAGACCCACTTC
>Ga0182024_10019993_pt1 | contig 12273 bp, 9 predicted proteins | sample P32metaG_FD_120480 | JGI IMG/M metagenome (GOLD analysis project Ga0182024, IMG submission 120480) | Permafrost microbial communities from Stordalen Mire, Sweden - P3-2 metaG (Illumina Assembly) | ecosystem: Environmental > Terrestrial > Soil > Wetlands > Permafrost | place: Sweden: Stordalen...
TCATCGAACCTTTGCGCTCGAGCAGGTGCCAAACTTCGCCAGCCAGTTCGCCGATTTGAGATACGACGCACATTGTGTCCGTTGCCATGAATTTGTCCTCCTATGTTTAACGATGGCAGGGTCGTGCTTGCTCAGCTGGGCTTCGGGCAATTATAGGGGGCCAGGGGTCAGGGGCCAGGGGTCAGGGGGTCAGGGACGAGGGGTGCGGGACGAGGGGCGAGGGAGGATGGAGACAAACCCCCGGATGGCGGGTCGGGAACATTGCCTTAGCGACGACGACGACGGCCTTCCGTGGGTCGGGCGGCGCAAGAAAAGCGCAAGCCCTGCCACCGATTTTTGCAAAACTTACAATGCTAGCTTGGTAAATTGAGGTAAAATCCGGCTGCTCGATTTCCCATATTTGCAATTTCGCGCGACTCTGTATGGATTCTGGTAGGGTGGAAACGCAATTTCTAATGAATCGCGTTCGAGATGCCGACATTGGCACGCCCTGTGCTATTCATCGCTCTCGACTTCCATGCGACCCAGTTGGCCCTCAAGACAGCCCCGCAGCGTCTTGAGGGCCAAACCGAATAAGATCGCATGACAAGTTGCCGTGAACCTTAATTGTCGCGTCGCCGCGATATGGCGACCTTTGCCCACTACGGGAGCGCATGTTTTTCACGGTCCGAGGGCTCGGTCGGCTCCCCGCGAAGCCGGCCGAGCCCTTTTTCTTTTGAGGGGCTAGGGATTGGGGACTAGGGACAAGGGGCTAGAGACGAAGAAGACTCGCGAAACCGCAAGCGAACCTCGATGTCAAACGACGCGTCGTCGCTGGCTTGCGGTTTCGCGCGCTCTTCAATTCAAATACTGGCCGCCAATCGTCTTCATCGCTCCGCCGACGCTTGCTCGCGCGCCTTCGCCAGCACTTCCGCAAGCGCGACCGGCTTGCCGCCTTGCCGTCGGCTTTCGTCGGCGGCTTCCATGAACGCCATCATCTCGAGCGTCTCCCGCACATCGACGGGAGACTGGTGAGTCTTGAAAAACTTCACGATCTCGACGACCAGCGGCCGGTAACCCTCATTGTGGCCGACTTCAGCGATTCCGGCTTTGCCGAACACCGTCGCTCCGTAATCCTCCTTGCCTTCGCGGAGGCCGCGGAAGATGCCGACGCGGCCACCCTTCCAAACGCCGACGGCAACGTCGGTGCCGTCGGTGTGCGTGCGCGCCACCGTTTCGCAGCCGGTGCCCATGATCGTATACAGAAGTTCCACGGCGTGGATTCCGTACCAATAAAGGTCTGCGTGAGTCGGCTCCAAAGTGCAGGGGCCCCACACAGTGCAGCCGGTGATCTCGCCGATCTTGGGATCGGTTCGCGCGCCCTGGGTGGCGGGACCAAATCGCAACGACGAACTGGTGAACCAGGGTGTCTTGGATCGTTCGCCCAACTCGACGATGGCAAGGGCATCCTTCAGCGACCCGGCCAAGGGCTTGTCGATGAACACTGGTTTTCCCGCCTTGAAGACCGGCCGGACCTGCTCGAGATGCGTTCGTCCATCGACGCTCTCCAGCAGTACCACGTCGACTTTATCCAGCAGCGCCGGAATCGAATCGACGATTTCGACGCCCATCCCCTTGATTTGCTCGGTGAATTTCGCGCGGCGATCGCGGCTGGCGGGAATATCGCTGCCGGCGGGAAATGCCGCGACAACCCGCACTCCCGCCAAATCGGCCGCGGGATTGGGGCTATTCATGAGTTTGGTGAATTCGCCCACGTGCGACGTGTCGAGACCGATGATCCCAACCTTCAAAATAGGAGCGGGCTCCGATGGCTCCGCGCCGAACGCGCTCTCCGCGGCGAAAAACAGCGAAGCCGCAACGAACATCATCTCGATCAACGGCAAATTGGATATTCGCGGCAACATGGATGTACGTCCTTTCGACGGGTTATGTGGATCGCAAACGGCGAGCGAAACAAAAGGGTTATTCTACTCTGGTTGAAGGTGCAAATGGAACGATTCGTCCACATTGCTCGCGGCGAACAAAACATCATCGCGAAGGCGCGAACGACGCGAAGAAAGGCAGGGCCGTGAAAAATCAGTGGTTTACCAACGGCAATTCGTAGCAGGCGGCTTGTTCGGAATTGCGAACCAGCAAATGCCGGCCCCAGAGGCAAAGCGTGTTCCAGGTTTGGCCTTCAATCGCCTCGAAGCGGCCGAGTTCGACGAAAGCCTCGGGAGATGCTTCGACCAGCGCGATTTCGCCCTGTTCCGATTCGACCAGCAACAGATCGCCGACGCGGAAGATCTGGCCGTGGCCGAAATGGCCTTGTTTCCAACGGCGCGTGCCGGTGGTTAGATCGGCGCATTCGAGAATTCCATCCGACAGGCCGTAAACCGATCCGTTGTAAACGGCGACGTTGGTGAATTTCGTTTTGAGGATGTTTGTCTTCATCCAGCTATTCGGATCGGCTTTCCAATTTCCGTTGTCGTCGTGGCTGATGTGGAACAGCGCCGCGCCGCCGGTGTAGCCCTTCGAGACGAACAAACGGTCGTCGCCCACCGGCACGACTTGGGAATTGTTGGCGCTCCGCTTGCTGCTCCCTTCGAAATCGTGGCGCCAGAGAACTTTGCCGGTGAGCGGATCGTGGCCCGTAATGCTCGATTCGTTCACGATCAGGATCTGCCGCACGCCGCCGAGCACCGCGACCGCGGGCGAACTGTAGCTGACCTGCTCGTCTCCACCCTGCCAGACAAGCTTGCCGCTGACCTTGTCGAACGCCAAGAGCGAAATCCAAGGGCCGGTTCCAGGGCCGCCGCCGGGAACGATCACAAGATTGTCAACCACGAGCGGCGAAGCGGCCCGGCCCCAATAGACGTTGTTCAGATCCTCTTCGACCGTCGTGTTGCATTCGGCCAGGATGTCGCGCGACCAGAGCAGCTTGCCGTCGGAGCCGTTCAAGCAGCGCAGAATGCCGGTCGCTCCCAGGGCGTAGACTCGGCCTTCGTTGATCGTCGGCGTGCTGCGCGGGCCGATCCCGCCCATGGGCGTCTGATGCCGTGCTTGAATTCCGTGCGACCATTTGGCCGCGCCGGTAAGAGCGTCGTAGCAAGTGACCAATTCCTCCGGGCCGCGTTGCTCCATCGTCACGGCAAAGCCATTCACGACGACGAATCCCGAATGTCCCGCGCCGATCGGCTGCTTCCAAAGTTGGCGGGGCGGTTGCTTCGCCCAATCGCGCGCCAACGAAATCCGGTCGGTGCCGGCGGTTCGCGTCGGGCCAAGAAATTGCGGGAAGTCGTCGTCCGTGGTCTGATCGAGCGGCACCGAGGGAGCGCCGGCTGCGACCGGCACCTTGGCGAGCATCTCGTCGGGATGCTTGGCCCAGCGAACGACCCAGACCGGTTCCAATTCGCCCGAAAAATGATCGATTCGATGCGTGGCAATCCACAAGCCACCAAGGGCGAGCGCGACGGTCAACGGCGTCCGACGGATCGCCAGCCGATAACCGCTAAAAAATGCCAGCCAGATCAAGATGGTCGCAACCGCGATGAATGTCGAGGCCATCAACATAATGTTGGCCACGGCGTGATCGAAGAAGTTGGGCAGATGAGTCCAAACATTCACGCCGACGAGCACCAACAAGAATATCCAAATCGTCGTCGGTGGCCAGAGACGGCGCGGTCGCGGAGGCTTTGCGGCGGACGGCACATCGACGCCGGCGGATGCGTGCGATTCGAGTTCGTTCGACATGCAATCCTCCGTGGTGTCTATCGCGAAACCGCAAGCGAGCCTCTCAACGCCGTTTGATACCGAAGCTCGCTTGCGGCTTCGCGTTCTTCGTCCCCTAGCCCCTAGTCCCTATTCCCTTCCTCCCTACTCCTTCGGCCCCAAATCATCCTCCATCCCCTGGATATACCGCCGGAGCCGTTCCAGTTCGTCGGTCACATGGCGGAGCCGCAGCATGTTTTCCACCCGCTTGAGCAGTTCGACTTTGTTGACCGGCTTGCTCAAGAAATCGTCGGTGCCGGAATCGACGGCCCGTTCGATATCGCCCAGTTCGTTCAATGCGGTGACCATCAGGATCATGATCGCCCGCGTGGTCGGGTCGCGCTTGATCTTCTTGCAGACCTCGAAACCGCTCAGCTTGGGCATCATCACGTCCAAGAGAATCAGGTCGGGCTGGAAGCTAGCAACTTTGTCGAGCGTGTCGCGGCCGTCGACGGCGATGGCGATGTCGCAATCGACGCCGGTCAAAAAGGCTTCGAGCAGTTCGACATTTGGTGGGTTGTCGTCGGCGATGAGAATCCGGCTTTTGCGTTTCGGGCTTGGTTTGCTAGCAGCCATTCAGAGAATTTTCCTACACGGGGGCCGACGGTTGATTCAGCCGTCGATTATAGGAGTGGGAAGGGGTCAGGGAACAGGGGACAGGGAACAGGGGGACGAAGAACGAAGACAGACGTAGACATCCGCTTGCGCGTCCCTGACCCCTGACCCCTGATCCCTCGCCCCCTTCCTCCCCCAACTGCCATAGCGTCAAAGCCCTGATTTTCCTATTATTTCGCCGCTTGTATGGCCGCTCGGGTTAAGGAGAACCGTCGTGAACTGGCTCAAGGCGATGCTGCTGATGGTCGTGCTGGGCGCGATCTTGTACGGCGTCAACCTCGTGCTCAACAAGAGCGCGCCGGCCGAATCGCCGATGCCCAACGGAGCATGGTCCGGCGCCGACGGCCCGATCGCCCCTCCATCGGTAACACCCGGCTCGAATGCGCCGCCCGCTAACGGTCCGCCTTCCTACGGCCAAGCGCCGCCCGGACCATCCGCCTACGGATCGGGCAATTATCCGACGACAAATCCGCAGACAGGCTACGCTCCGGCCAGCAGCTATCCATCGAGCCCGCCATCGAGCAATTCGAGCGTCTATGGTCCGAATGCAACTCCATCGACCAGCGCTGCCGCGTTGAGCGGCAATCCAAGCAACGCCACGCCGCCGGTCGCCACTTCCGATCCGCCGCATTCGAGCATTCCAGCCACGCCCGTCGGCTTGATGACGACCAACGCGAACACATCTTCTTCCGGCTCGGGCAATGCGGGCGGGGGTGCGGCGTTCGCTTCGGCGATGGACCTCGTCACCGCAACGCTTCGAGACGGGCATTTGGCCGAGGGCCTGCAGCGGCTCACGTTGTTCTACGGCGATCCGCAACTCAAGCCCGAAGAGGCTCAGCAACTGAACGACCTGCTGGGCCGCCTGGCCGGCACCGTCGTCTATTCCCGGCAGCACTTGATCTTGCCGGCGTATGAAATCAAGCCGGGCGATCGCTTGGAGACGATTGCCAACGAATATCAGGTTCCCGCGGCCTTGTTGGCGAAGATCAACGGCGTCGGCGATCCCGATCACTTGACGGCGGGCGACAAATTGAAAGTGATTCGCGGCCCGTTCACCGCGCTGGTCAGCTTGAACCAGCGAGAAGTGACGCTGCTGGTGCAACAGTGCTACGCCGGGCGGTTCAAATTGTTCGGCATGGGCAAAGAAGCGGCCGCGTTGAGCGGCAGCTATAAAGTCGATCGAAAATCGCTCGACCCGCGTTATCATCTCCCTTCGGAAGCCGCTCGCCAAGGCCTGCCGTTGATCCACCATTGGGTCGATTTCGGCGACGGCTTCGGCTTCTGCGGCGTCTCGGACCCCAACGTCGCCGACGACCCTCGCGGCCTCACGCTCAATTCTCGCGACGCCGAAGACCTGTTCGACATTCTTTCGGTCGGCTCGAGCATCGTCGTTCGGCAGTAGATTTACGGTTTGCCACCAATCAGCGTTGGTGTGCGACGATCGAAACGAGTAGAATCGAATGGTTCTCGCGATTCATTTGTTTCCGTGTTCGAACAGGAAGCTGTATGCGGCAAATCACCGTCGAATCCGCGTTGGGGCGGAAGCTGGGCGCGCTGGCCGGTCAGACGATCTTGTGCGATGAACAAGGGCGCGTGTTGGGATTTTTCTCGCCGACGCCCGATCGACCGTCCCTCGAGGAACTGCAACTTGAACCCCCGCTCTCGATTGCCGAAGTCGAGGCGTTGCGCAACGTCCGCACGGGCAAGCCTCTCGAAGAAATCCTCAATCGATTAGGCTATGGATGAAGTACCGGGTGCTGTGGTCCCCTTTTTCCGAGCAGCGCCTCGAGCAGATTCTTCAAAACGCCCTTGACCCCTTCGCAATCGCGGCCGCCGCGCGGCAGATCGATCGAATTCTGCTCGTGGCCCCTGTGGCATTCGGCGAATCGCGCTACGATACCGTGCGGATCGGCTTTGTCCGACCGCTCGGGATCCATTTTGAAGTGATGGAAGACGTTCGCACCGTCGTCGTTTACGACGTGTGGCAGATTGACCGATAACAAGCGGACGCGGTGCGCATGCTTAAGCCGGTGGAGAGTCGCGGATGAAAGGGACGATTCAATGAGGTCGGGAGTCTTTGAAGCGGTCAGCAAGCATATTTAAGACTCCAGACCGTGTTGAATTCGCCGATCCCTTTGAATTCGCCTATTCTGCCTTGTTCTTCTCCTCTTGCAAGCTGACTTCGGGATACCCCGTACCCGCAATGTGATGCTGGGCAACGCCAGAGCCACGTTTCTCTGCTGGTGTCGATCCTCGCGGAAGGGGAAAGGGCTTCCGTTGGCCGAGCAGGAAGTTACTAATCAAGAAGTCGAGAAGTGCGAGATCGTATTCGTCTTCGACACAAGGGTACTGATCAGGATCGCGGTTGACTGTGACCCGCTGCACCGCCACGCCTTTTGGGAGAGGGGATCCCTGCATTTCGTATATGCAATAGCCCGTCCAACTACGGTGGAAATGCACCATGTCACCTTCCACGAAGATGAACCACTTGTCCTCCATTTGTAGTGGGACCACGCCGCGACAGATTCGCTGCCACTCATCAGCGCTGAAAGTATGTTCAAGGGCGAGTTGCGCATGCGCAAGCGGCATAGGTTTGCAGCGCCGCTTCCAACGCTCCATCGAGGCATGTCGCTTTTCACTGTCCATCGGTAGACCCTCGACAAAGAGTTGGAAGACGGGACGCAGCTATCAGTTGCCTATCGTTCCTGTTTCACGCGACGGCGCGGCGGCAGGATTGTGGTAGCGATGGCATTCGGCGCAATCGAAGCGCGCGCCGCCGCGCGATGATGCCGCGTCTTCTTGCCGTGGGCTGTGGCATTCGCGGCATTTGTCTCGGTTGGCGATCATCAACGACGACTCGTTCGGCTCGGAATCGGAAAGTTTGTCGCCTGAAGATTTCGCGGGATAGGCATCTTGATGACAAGCCGCGCAGTCGACGGCTCGATGGGCCGCGTGGTCGAAGCGAGCGTGTGCCAAGAGCTTCCGCGGGATTTCCACCGGCGCGACTCGGGGGATGATCGCGTCGATCAGTTCGTCGGCGCTGGCCGGGCGTTGGCGCGGCTGCTCGCGGGCCGCTTCGTCGGTGAATTGATGGCACTTGCCGCAAACGCGATTCAGATGCGTTGCCGATTGCCGGCTTTGTTCGCGAACCCAATCGCTGGCGTCTTGGTATTCCACATCTTGTGAACTGCCCGGCAGAGGCAACAACCGCCGCTGTAAGGTCGGATGATCTTTGAAGTATCGATCCTGCCAATACTTTTCCACTTCCTCCGCGAGTTTGGCAGGCGTCAGCCGATGGGGAACGGTGTCGCAGGGCTTCGCCGCATCGTCGGCACACGGCTCGATCGTCAACGGATGACATGCGCGGCATTGATTTTCATACACGACGGGCAACATATAAGCGCCGGAAGAGTTCCCGGGCGGCGAGGCGTCGGACGCTTCGCCAGTCTTCGTTCGTTCAATGCCGCGGCTTTCTGATTGATGACAGGATCCGCATTCGAGTTGCACCGGTTCGGAAAGCGATTGCCCTTTCTTGGCATATCGCGCCCGATCGGCTTCGGCAAGCTGCCCGAGCGTCCAAACGGCCTGGTGATCGCTGTCGCGCGCCATGCCGGGCATCATGTGCAATTGATGCGAGAACTGGGCAAACTTGAGCTTTCGCGGAACCTGCTTCGGCGAGGCCGGGCCAAGCTCGGGATCGCCGAGCGAACGAAAGAAGGGGTGCCCGGTCGCTGAGAATTGCGTCACGACTTTCAGATCGGCGACGGCCGGCGTACCTTTGACGAGCTTGGCCAGATCATCGCGCGCGTGGCACATCGTGCAATTGCCATCGGCTGTCCGTGCGAGCGACTGCGAGGTCCCGCGATGCTCTTGATGGCATGTCGTGCAGCCGAGTTGGAAATCGTTGCCGGTCAAAGCATGGTGTCCGAACGGACCGAGCAGGTCATCCTTGTGCGCTACGGCATGGCACTTCTGGCATTTTTGGTCGGCAACCGCTCGCGCATCGCTCGATGCCAGCAGCGCATCCCCGCGAATCGCCTGGTAGTCGGTATGGCAAGCGTTGCAGTCGTTCGCCCAGGTTGCATGAACGGCCGCGACCGGACCGGGCGAAGTCCAAGCGTCGGCTCGGCGAAATGTCATGCCCAATCCCCACCAGCCGATGGCCACGATTGCCGCGACGCCCGCCAGCAGGAATCGCCCCCGTTCGAGCCATCGAGAGCCATCGAGCACTCGACCGTCGATTCGTTTGGCTCGTTGCTTGGCGGTTTCACGGAGCGGCATGGCTCAATCTTTCGTGGTTGCGGCAAACCTACCAGAACTTCAGCGCGACGACGACATGCACCAGCATCAGCACTACCAGCGCGGCCGACAGCGGCAGATGGATCCACAACCAATTGTGCAACCAAAAATGCAACCTCGCTTGCAGCGCGAATTGGCGTCGCTGCTCGCAGAACGTTTCCAGACGATCGATCGTCGGATGGACTCCGATCGGAAGCTGATCGCGTAGCCCGCGAAAAAAGTTCACGGCGCGAGCGCCGTTGGCCAGCAGGGAACCGCCGCGGGATGCGGTCGATAAATAAGGCTCGATCACCGTCGCAAACGCATTCTCCAGGACCGCGAAATTCGCCGCCACGGTCGCAGTGGCGCCCGCGCCGCTCTCCGCCGACAATTCGCCACGGACGCCCGTCACCAGAAGCCGGGCCTCCTGGCGAAACCCCTCGATGACGCCGCCGATTTGCGTGTAAATCGTTTCGGCGGGCACTTGCGCGAGCATCGCGCGCGGCAGAAACTGTTGGACGACCAGCCCCCAAATGCCGCTGGCGATCACGACGGCAAATAGCGCGACGAGCGTGGTGGTCAGCGCTCCGCCCAATTCGCGCCAGGAATGCAACACGATCAGCGGCACCGTCAGAAGCCCGAGCCAGATGTGCGCTCGCATCCAAACCTGCGTGCGTCCGATGCGCCAGACTCGAAACAAAGTCTTGCGCGGCCAGAGCAGGAATTCGAACAGAATCAGCAGTCCCGCAATGATTCCAAATGTCAGACCCGGCGCACTAGCCCCGCTCGGCCAATCCATCGCGCCGCGACTCGCGCTTGCATACCAGGCCATTGAGGCGAGACTGCCGAGCACGAACAGGATGACCCAATTCCGATGCGCGCCCAGATTCTTGAAATCGACTAGCAAGGCATCTGCTTCCAATGGCGCGTTGGGCGGTTTGATCGAATGATCAATCGTGTGCGCGGCAGCACTCGATTCCGAGCCGACTGACAAGAATAGCCCAGCATCAATTCAATCGGACAAGACCACGCCGACAGGGGGCAACCAACGTGGCTCTTTTCTAACATCCATGCAAAAACTTGTCAAACTTCCGAGCCGTCAAAGATTGTACCCGAGGACATACCGCGGATTCTCTGCCACACGGGTATTCCCACCTACGATACCGTCTGCGACCTGACAAAATCGCTCATTTACTGTACGGTACGGATCATGAACGATCCTAACCGAACGGTTGCCCCCGATCCGAACGACCCAAGAACGATTGCCGTCCGATCCGCCCCGATCGGTCAGCCCGAGCGGATCGGCCGTTATCGGATCGAGAAAGTGTTGGGCGAGGGTGGCTTCGGACGGGTCTATCTGGCCCAAGATGAGCAGTTGAATCGGCCCGTGGCCATCAAGGTGCCGCATTCCCGATTCGTCGCTCAGGCCACCGACGCCGAATCTTATCTGGTGGAAGCACGGACGGTTGCCAGCCTCGACCATCCCAACATCGTGCCGGTATACGATGTCGGAAGCAGCGAGCAATTTCCTTGCTTCGCAGTCTCGAAATACGTGGACGGCACGGACCTCGGCACTAGACTCAAGCAATCCCGGTTGTCGCTGCGCGACGCTATCGAAGTGGTGGCAACGGTGGCGGAAGCGTTGCATTACGCTCACAAGCAAGGGCTGGTGCATCGAGACATCAAGCCCGGCAATATCCTGCTCGACAAGAGCGGCAAGCCGTTCGTGGGCGACTTCGGGCTGGCGCTGCGGGAGCAAGATGTCGGCAAGGGGCCACGCTACGCGGGGACGCCCGCCTACATGAGCCCCGAACAAGCCCGAGGCGAAGGGCATCGCGTCGATGGCCGCAGCGATATTTTCAGCCTGGGCGTCGTCTTCTATGAACTATTGGTCGGACGGCGACCCTTCAAGGCGGACTCGCAGGAAAAGTTGTTGGAGCAGATCACGAGCGATGAGGCCAAGCCGCCCCGTCAGATCGACGATACGATTCCAAAAGATCTGGAGCGCATCTGCCTTAAAGCGCTGTCCAAGCGAGCCTCCGATCGGTACACGACGCAAAGGGACATGGCCGACGACCTCCGGTATTTTCTTGCCCATGCAACGGCGAGCCAGTTGGCGAACACTCCGAGCGGCGTGGGCGCCGTCTCTATTTCAACCCTCACGCCGGGCTCCATTCCCACCGAAACTCCTCCCGTCACACCAGCGCCGACGACACCGGCCAGCGCGTCTTCCGACGCCCACCACGTCAAGATCGTGCCGAAGGGCTTGCGGTCGTTCGACGCGCACGATGCCGACTTCTTTCTCGAGTTGCTACCGGGCCCTCGTGACCGAGAGGGATTGCCCGACAGCCTTCGGTTCTGGAAAACTCGCATTGAGGAGACGGACCCGGATCACACCTTCTTCGTAGGGTTGATTTACGGGCCGTCGGGTTGCGGCAAATCTTCGTTGGTCAAAGCGGGCCTGCTACCGCGTTTGTCCGACGATGTGTTGGCAGTCTACGTCGAAGCCACGGCCGAAGATACGGAGCGTCGCTTGCTGATCGGCCTGCGAAAACGCTGTCCTACCCTGTCGGTCAATCTGGACTTGAAGGAGACGCTGGCGGCACTGCGCCGCGGGCAGTGCATTCCCGCGGGCAAGAAAGTGCTGATCGTTCTGGACCAATTCGAGCAATGGTTGCACGCCAATCGGGAACAACCGGAGACGGAACTGGTGCAAGCGTTGCGCCAATGCGATGGCGGCCGTGTGCAATGCATCGTCATGGTACGCGACGACTTTTGGATGGCGACAACCCGATTCATGCGGGAATTGGAGATTCGCCTCATTGAGGGCGACAACTCCGCAGCCGTCGATCTGTTCGATTTGAGCCATGCCAAGCGGGTATTGGCTGCGTTCGGCCGTGCCTTCGACCGACTGTCCGAGAATTCCGCCGACGCTAGTAAGGATCAAAAGCAGTTTCTTGAACGATCCGTATCGGGTCTGGCCCAGGAAGGCAAGGTCATCTGTGTGCGGATGGCCCTGTTTGCCGAGATGATGAAAGGCAGACCTTGGACGCAAAACTCGTTGAAGGAAGTGGGGGGCACCGAGGGTGTCGGCGTCACGTTTCTTGAGGAGACCTTCAATGCGGCCACGGCTCCGCCCGAGCACCGCTATTATCAGAAAGCCGCCCGAGCCGTCCTGAGGGCCCTGTTGCCGGAATCGGGCACCGACATCAAGGGCCACATGCGGTCGTACGCCGAATTGCTGGCGGCGTCGGGCTACACCGAGCACCCGAAGGAATTCAACGAACTGCTCCGCATTTTAGACGGTGAAATTCGACTCATCACGCCGACCGATCCGGAAGGGGCGGAGATGGAAAGCCAACAACGACGGTCCGCTGCTCAAAAATACTTCCAACTGACCCACGACTACCTCGTTCCATCGCTACGAGAATGGCTTACCCAAAATCAAAAGGAAACGCGGCGAGGCCGCGCCGAACTGCTCTTGGCGGATCGAGCGGCGGTCTGGAATGCGCGGCCGGAGAATCGGCAACTGCCGTCGGTCTGGCAATGCCTCGGCATCGGGTGGCTGACGCAGAAGCGGACTTGGACGTTGCCGCAAGAAAAGATGATGCGGAAGGCAGGGCGTTACCA
>Ga0182024_10019994_pt1 | contig 12273 bp, 8 predicted proteins | sample P32metaG_FD_120480 | JGI IMG/M metagenome (GOLD analysis project Ga0182024, IMG submission 120480) | Permafrost microbial communities from Stordalen Mire, Sweden - P3-2 metaG (Illumina Assembly) | ecosystem: Environmental > Terrestrial > Soil > Wetlands > Permafrost | place: Sweden: Stordalen...
CGCCGGGCTGGAGCATCGGCAATATCTTTTTTTCCTTCGGCGCGCCAGTCAGCGCTCTCTCCTTCAACGACAATTGCATCACCGTAACCATTCTGCCCGGTGCAAAAGTTGGTGACACCGCGAGTATCATCGTCGAACCGGCAGCCGCTGCAGAAACTTTCAGCCATGCCATTCTCACCGTGGATGCGGTGGCCAAGTCCGAAGTCGGCGTAGTCCGTCAGCCCGGCGCTGATTTCTTGCTCCTGCACGGCTCAATTCCTCTCGGACACGCCGCACTCAAGCTCGAGCTCGCGATGACAGACCCGGCACGCACTGCGGGAGCTTCGCTGAAGCAAATTTTTGAATCTCGTGGCGTGCGTGTCACGGGAGCCGTCCGCGTGCGCCACGCGGCCCCTCCGGAAATCTATCCCGATGCGCCGGTTGTACTCGGGCCTCCGCCAGCCGCACCCGATCCGAATACAACGGTTCTTGCTGAGCATCTTTCCTTGCCCTTGCTGGAATCCATTAGGCTCATCAACAAAGTCAGCCAAAATCTTCACGCCGAGTTGTTGCTGCGTGCCGTGGCCTGCGAAAGAAAAGGTTTCGGCGTCACCGATGCGGGCTTGTGGGTGGAGCAGGATTTCCTGAAATCCGCGGGAATCGCGGATGGCGACGTCGTACTCACCGACGGTTCCGGCCTCGCGCGCGATAACCTCGTCACTCCTCGCGCCACTGTTCAGATGCTTCGTTTTGACGACCGCCAGCCCTGGGGGCAGGACTACATCGCCACGTTGCCGATTGCCGGCGTTGACGGCACTCTGACCGACCGCCTGCAGGGTGGTTCCGCCACAGGCCGCATTCAGGCTAAAACGGGCAGCGAAGATCACATCCGCAGCATGTCCGGTTTCGCCACCACTCTCGGCGGCGAGCATCTGATCTTTTCGTTGCTCAACAATAATAATCCTCAGCATGGTCGCGACTCCGCCGTGGCCATCGATGCTCTCGCTGTGGCCATGGTGGAAACGCTTGGTTCTAAAGCGCCGCCGCCCCCGCACAAAAAGAAAAAATAAACTTGCTCCTACCTATGTGCGATTCGCCGCGACGCTGCCTTCGAATCGCAAACCAGCTACAATATATTGTTCATCACTCACTGAGGCCACCGTGTCCCGCAGCGCAATCCAGGTCCTCGAATTCGACCGCCTGAAGGAAATTCTCAGCGGCTACTCCACCTGTGCCCCGGGCCGTCGCTCCATTGCAGCGCTTGAGCCTGGGCAAGACGTAGCTGCGCTCGACGCCGAATTCACGCTGGTCCGCGAAGCCGTCGCCTATCTGCGTCCCGGCGCTGAACTTGGTTTTGGTGCGCTCGCCGATTCCGATGAGTGGCTCTCGCGCCTTTCCGTCCCTGCGTCCGTGCTCGCCGTCGAAGAATTCCTGGCAGCCACAACTTTAATGGACGCAGTCCGGTCCGTTCGCGAGATCTTCAAACCCGATGGCCCGAATCATCCGCAACTCACCGCCCGCGCCGCCGCGCTGGCCGATTTTCGTCATCTGGCTACCGCCATTCGTCGCGCGATTCTTCCCAATGGCGAAATCAGTGACGACGCTTCGCCGCAACTCCGTCGCATCCGCGTCAACATCGGCCAGGGACGCGACAAAATTCGCCGCTCCCTCGAAAGCATTCTCGCTCGCAGCGGCTCTCCGGCTGAAGACTACGTAACTTTGCGTGGCGATCGTTTCGTCATTCCGGTGCGCGCCTCCGATCGCCGCACCGTTCCCGGCGTCGTCCACGGAGCCAGCGCTACCGGCCAGACGGTTTTCGTCGAGCCGCTTGAAGCCATCGATCTGAATAATCGCCTCGTACAACTCTCCGAAGAAGAGCTCGTCGAGATTTCGCGCATTCTCGCGGAGCTCACCGCGCGCCTCCGTGGAGATCGCGCTCCGCTCGCCTTTGCCGCGCAGGAAATCGCGCATCTCGATTCGGTTTTCGCTCGCGCCCGGTTTGCTCGCGCGCTCGATTGCGTGATGCCTGCTTTCAGCGCTGGAAATTTGTTGCGCCTCGATTCCGCCCGCAATCCGGTTCTTGAGGCCAAACTTCGCCCGCTGGGACGGAAAGCTATTCCGCTCTCGCTCTCGCTTGGCGGCGATGAGACGGTGATGGTCATCAGTGGCCCGAATACCGGCGGAAAAACCGTGGCTCTCAAGTCTGTGGGGCTCGCCGCTCTTTCCGCGCAATCTGGAATTCCAGTCGCCGCGGATCGCGCTGATATGCCGGTGTTCGATCACGTTCTCGCTGATATTGGCGACGAACAGTCGATTGCCGCCGATCTCTCCACTTTCTCCGCGCACGTCATAAACCTGAAATCAATGCTCGAAACCGCTACGGATCGATCATTAATTCTCGTCGATGAAATGGGAACGGGCACGGCTCCGGAAGAGGGCGCGGCGCTCGCCGTCGCGCTGCTGGAGGAGTTTCGCAATCTTCATGCGCTGACGATTGCCACGACGCATCACGATCGCCTGAAGTCATACGCCTCCACCACTCCGGGCATCGTCAACGCCGCCATGGAGTTCGATCAGGAACATCTGCGCCCCACGTATCGCCTGCTCGTAGGTGTTCCCGGCACTTCCAGCGGAATCGAAATCGCGCGCCGGCTTGGCCTTCCCGAACGAGTCGTTCAATTGGCGCAAGCCAGTCTCTCTCCCGAATCCCGCGAGGCGCGCGATCTGATTGCCTACCTTCATCGCAGTCGCGATGAGATGGAGGAGATCAAGCGCCAATCGCGTGAGGAATTGTCGCAGCTCGAAGCCGAGCGCCGGTCACTGCGTGGTGAATGGGTAGACCGCCAGAAAAAACGCATCGTCGAGCTGGAGCGCAATTTTCAGGAAACTGTAAAACGCCTCGAAGGTGAGGTCGCTCGCGTCACCGCCGCCGTCCACGATCGCATCCTGCAAGCCCAGCTTGAAAAACAATCTGGTAAACGTACCGCAAAATTTTCCGCCGATGCGCGCGCCGACATCAACGCCGCGGTCGTTGAGACGCTTGCTTCATCGCAAGCCGATCTCGGCGTCGCCTCAGCGGCAATCCCGAAACCCGTATCCGCCGATGAGCTCTCGGCCGGCATGCTCATCAACGTAAAGAATTTCAAACAGCCCATCATTTTCCGCCGTCACGATGGCCGCATGGCGGAAGTCGAAGCAGGACCGTTGCGAATGCGCATTCCACTCAGCGACGTTATAAGTGTTTCGGCAGACAAGCCCAAACCCTCGAAACCGCAAATCGGTGCCGCCACGCGCTCGCAAGGCGTTACTGTACAGTCGCGCCCCACCGAAGAACCCGCGGAAACTGAAATCAACGTCATCGGCAACACCGTCGAAGAAGCCACCGAGCGTGTAGACAAATTTCTGGACGTAGCCGCGTTAGCCGGCCAACCCTCCATTCGCATCATTCACGGCCACGGCACGGGCGCCCTCCGTCGCGGCTTAGCGCAATTTTTATCCGCGCATCCGCTGGTGGAAAATATTCGTCATGAAGCCGAAGATCACGGCGGCACAGCGATCACCATCGCTGAGTTGAAAGGATGACCGGATGGTGTTAGAGATGCTTCCAGAAATTCCGAATCTCATTCTTCGGGTTAAGACCTTTGGCTGAAGCTGGATCATTCGCGGATCGCGTCAAGCAGCAGTCGGACATCGTCCGAGTCATCGGCGAATACGTGCGCCTGAAAAAAAGCGGCCAGAATTTCAGTGGCTTGTGCCCATTCCATCAGGAAAAAACACCGTCATTCAGTGTCAGCCCCGTTAAGCAGATGTACTACTGCTTTGGTTGCGGCAAAGGCGGTGACGTTTTCCAATTCGTAATGGAGTTGGAAAAATCTCCATTCCCCGAGGCCGTCCGCACCGTCGCCGAGAAATGTGGCATCGCGATTCCTAAGCCACGCGAGCGCTCTCCGGAAGAACGCCGCGAAAATCAGCAACGTACTTCGCTCGTCGACATGCATCGCGAAGCCGCTGCGTTCTTCTCTAAGCACTTGCTCGGCAGTGCCGAAGGTAAAGCCGCACTTGGCTATCTCGAAGATCGCGGTCTCGATCGCGAATCGATCGCCCGGTTCGGCATTGGCTTCGCGCCATCTGGCGGCGATATCTTGTATCGTGCCTTGAAACAGAAATTCGCGGAAAAGGATATTGAGGTTTCAGGCTTGGTCGGAGGCGATCAAAGCGGCCGATTCTACGATCGTTTCCGTCGCCGCATCATGTTTCCCATCTCGAATGAAGCAGGGAAGGTCATCGCCTTCGGTGGCCGCGCCATGGGCGACGATATGCCCAAATACATGAACTCGCCCGAAACGCCCATCTACTCGAAAAGCAATACTCTGTACCACCTTGACCGTGCCAAGGAAGCGCTCCGTCACAGCGATTTCGCGGTGCTTGTCGAAGGCTACATGGATGCCATCGCCGTCGCTCGCGCCGGAATCGGCAATGTCGTCGCCAGTTGCGGCACCAGCCTCGCCGAACCTCAAATTAAATTTCTGAGCCGTTTTACGCAGCGCATCGTCGTCAATTACGATCCGGATACTGCCGGGCAGGCCGCCACCGAACGCTCGCTAACGCTGCTCCTCGAAAAGGAATTCGATGTGCGCGTCCTGGCTCTACCGGGCGGCGCGGATCCCGACAAATTTATAAAAGAGCAGGGTGTCGACGCGTACGCCAAGCTGTTGACCAATTCGCCTCCCTATCTCGATTACCTGATCAGCCGCGCGCGTCAAATGGACCGCACCACCGCGCAGGGAAAAGTTGCGGCGCTGAATTTTCTGATGCCCTATGTCCAGCGTTTGCCCAACCGCCTGCTTCGCTCGGAGTGGGCCACCCGCATCGCGTCCGAATTGCGCGTCGATGAGCCGGTTCTCCGCGAAGCCCTGCGCATCGCTGCCAACGAACGCCGTAGCGAAGTGAAACCCAAAGCGATGCTGCTGGCCCCCGCCGTCAAACGCGCTGAGCGCCAGTTGATCAAAATGCTGTTCGAAGCCGCCGATTTCCGCCAAAGGCTGGCGCAGGAAATTGCCCAGGCCAATCTCCACCACGGTCTCGAGACCCGGAATATTTTCGAAGCCCTGATTGCCGCGCTGGCGGCCGGCGAAACCCCCGACGCCTCCGTACTCAGCAGCCGCCTTGACGATAAAGACCGCCGCCTGATTTTCGAAATCTTGTTCGAATCGCTGCCGGAAGGAACCTGGGATGATGCCGAAAGCTGCCTGAACTTCTTGCGGAATTTGCCGATTACCGAAGAATTGGCCGCCTTACAGCGCCAAATCGAAGCTGCTCCGCCGCCCGGCGAAATGAAGCGTCTCATCGTTCGCCGCATGGAGTTACTGCGCCAGCTCTCCAGCCAGCGCGAAGTCGACAAAAACCTGCCAATACAGTAGCTTAGAGCCGGTCATTTGACGTCGGGCCTCCGCATATTGTATATTCGTAAGGTTTTGTATGAAACGGGTGGCGCCCGTCGAGCATCATATAAATTGTCCGGCAGCATGCGCAGCGGGGAATCGGACGCGAGACCGGCAACAGGTTTGGAAATCGCCTAAATATCCAGTTTTAAATGCTGTTTGACAGAAGCCGGGCCGGGGTGTCTAAACGCCGGCCAATTTCTATTTGCAATTCTGCATTTCTGAACGTGTTTGGCGCATTGCCTGACCTCTCGGCAAGGGGGAAAGTGTGACGGTAGCTCTCGAAGAAAAATATGACCAGGTACGCCAGCTCATCGCGATGGGCAAGGAGCGCGGCTATCTTCTGTACGATGAAGTGAACGATATTTTGCCGCCCGAAGTGCACTCCTCGGAAGAAATCGACGATTTACTTTCTACATTCGAACGTTACGGCATTGATGTTTACGAAGATCTTTCCAGCGCTAAAGCCGCGCTCGCAGCCGCCGATCCTTCGGATTCCGCTGAGCCTGTCAAAGAAGTTGAGCATGCCGAGTCCGAAGATGGCGCACTCGACCTAACGCCCGGCTCGCTCGAAAAGACCAACGATCCCGTTCGCATGTATCTCCGCGAAATGGGCACCGTTCCGCTTCTTACCCGTGAGGGGGAAGTAGCAATCGCCAAGCGCATCGAGCGCGGGCAATTACTCGTGTTGAAAACCATCACTCGCGCTCCGTTAATCTTGAAAGAGTTGCTCCAGGTCGGCGAAGACTTGCGCAATGGTTCCCGCTCCATCAAGGAAATCGTGCAGTTCGACGACGAAGAGCTCACCGAAGAGAAAATCGAAGCGAAAACCAAAGCCACCCTCAAGCAGATTGATGGTGTTGCCAAGCTCTACCTGCTCGCACTGAAGCAAGCGGCGAAACTCGAAAAAATGGCGAAGTCCAAGAAGCGCCCGTACCTGCGTGCTCGCCATATGCTCGCTCGCACGCGTGTGGAAATGTCGATCCGCATGCGCGAGCTCGAATTCAACCTACTCGAAAAGAAACGCCTTATCGAGAAAATTCGCCACACCGTGGAGCGCGTCCATTTTCTCGAACGCGAAGTCATCAAGCTCGAACGCCGCGTGGAAGCTTCCAAGGCGGACGTGCAGGCCGAGGCTCGCAAAGATCTAAAAGCCCGCAAGCAGGAACTCGCGGAAATCGAGCTCTCCAGCGAAGTATCCCCCACCGAATTGAAGCGCGGGCTTCAGGTGATTCTTCGCGGTGAAGCCGAAGCCGAACAAGCCAAGAAAGAATTAATCGAAGCGAACCTTCGTCTCGTCGTCTCCATCGCCAAGAAATACACGAATCGCGGTTTGCAATTCCTCGATTTGATTCAGGAAGGCAACATCGGCTTGATGAAAGCCGTCGACAAATTCGAATGGCGCCGCGGTTATAAGTTTTCTACCTACGCCACATGGTGGATTCGGCAGGCCATCACTCGCGCCATTGCCGACCAGGCCCGCACCATTCGCATTCCGGTGCACATGATCGAAACGATCAACAAACTGGTGCGCACCCAGCGCCAGCTCGTCCAGGAACTGGGCCGCGAAGCCACTTCTGAAGAAATCGCCAAGCGCATGGATATTCCCGTCGCGAAAGTTCGCAAAATCTTAAAAATCGCGCAGGAACCCATTTCGCTTGAAACTCCGATCGGCGAGGAAGAGGATTCGCATCTCGGCGATTTCATCGAAGATAAAGCCGTCGTCTCGCCTTCTGACGCCGTCATCAATCTCAGCCTGAAAGAGCAAACCTCTTCGGTGCTGAAGACCCTCACGCCGCGCGAGGAAAAAGTCATCAAGATGCGTTTTGGTCTCGACGACGGCAGCGAACACACCCTCGAAGAAGTCGGCCAGTCGTTCGCAGTCACTCGCGAACGCATCCGCCAAATCGAAGCCAAAGCGCTGCGCAAGCTCCGCCATCCATCGCGCTCGCGCAAGCTTCGTGCTTTCCTCGAAGGCTCCTCGAACGATTACTAAACGATTACCGAAGTGCTACTAAATGCCAAGAGGGCCGACACCCAACGCAGGGTGCGGCCCCCTTCTTTATCCACTCGGGCAATTTCAGCGAGCTTTTGGTTTTTGCGAACTCACGTCCACGTCTGAATCCCGTTCCAGCGCTTTGCGATCCCATTTCGCCAGATTAGCGGCGGCCGCGTAGCTGCTCTGCAAAAATTCCAGCACCGCATCGGCGGGAGAAGCCGCGTTCCTCACGTCATCGTACTTCAGAAGAAACTCTCCTAATTTTGCGTCGAAATAAGCCGCATCAGGCCGGATTTTCTCTTTATCGAGCCCCGCAGGTGACGGTGCCGCGTAGCAGTAAAATGCCGGCGCGCCAAAGCCACCGTTGCCGGGCCAGAATCCCGCACTGATCACCTCATGCGAATAAGCCTCGCGCGTGATCGCGTCGGCGTTCGCGCGTGGCGGCGCAGGACGTCCTGAAAATCGCGTCACGGCCAAATCGAAGCTGCCCCAAAAGAAATGGAACGGGCTGATCTTACCGAGGAAATCCGTCGAAAAAACCCGGAACAATTGATCCGTGTACGAAAGAATCCGCCAGAACCGGTGCGCGTACTCCGGGTCGTACGAAGCGTGCGTCCGATCTTCGGCAAACGGAATGGGATTTGGAATTTCCACCGGTACCGGATGGATTTCCACCGAAACTCCCAGCACCGCCAGGCAGCTTTCAAATTCTTTATAGAAATCCGCGACGGTCTGCGGCCGCAACGGAACTGAAACATTCGCGCCGGAGCTGAGCCGAAAATGCAGATCGTGGCTCACGAAGTCGAACTCGATGTCCAGCAATTCGTCTTTATAAGACATCGCGGAAGTCGTCAATCCGCGCGCGCTGACGTAAAGCGGCACGTTCCACCAATGGTTTTGCAGCGGCGTCAGCGCCAGCCGCGTCTTGCCCACAATTTGTGTCCACATATGCAGCGTGTCGGCCGTTGCTTCCCACTCGTTCCACGGCAGTGCTGGCCATTTACCGGATATTTTCTCTTCAGTTGTCATCGGTCTCGCCTCGGATTCTTGCTTATCTCAAATGACGCTAGGCTTGTCGGCAGCAGATACGTTTCCAGCCGGTTCAGCGCCTCGAACCAATACGTTTTCATTTTCGCGCACTCTTTCGAATTCGCAAGCTTCATGTGATCCACAGCCGCCTGGCATTTCCCCGCGCCCTTGGTGTAAAAATTTACGCTCAGCCGGCTTTTCCCGTCGTCCCATTTTGCGCGCAAGGATTTATTGCGTGTCGCGGTGGTAATTTCGATTTTCGCGTTGGGCAGCCAGCGTCCCCGCAGTTTTTCGTTGGTCCACGCCCCGTAAAGTTTCGCCATCGGCACATTCAATGTTCGGCTTCCGGATGCCGCAAACTCACCGCTGCACTTCTGGAATTTCTCGCGCAATCCTCGCGCGTGTTCGTAGGGCACGGCGATCATTTGCCCCCACCACGGGCCCACCTTATGCTCGTCGGTCAAGTACGCCGATATTTCCTGGTGCCGCCACTTCCTCGCGCCCGCCCGGTCCAGAATATCAAACCATTCGGCCCAGACCTTCCCCGTCCGCTCCTTTACGGCTTCATCGCTCATCTGCTTCTGCGTTCGCGGTTTCTTCATCGCAATTTCTCCGGCATCGCCCTTGAGCGCTCAACCTTTCTTACAACAGCGCTTCGCAGATTCAAAGTAAAATGGTGACGCACGCCGCGCTCCTAATGGGGAACCAGCGTTTTCAAAGAAACACAAAGATTCTGAATCCATGCCGCCAAAGAAATCATTGAAGCCTCGTTCGCCGGAACGCGACTACTCCCATCGGCTGCTCGTCGACAAGCTCGGCATCAAGGTTGGGCAACGAATTTCTGTGATGGGCGTGGAAAGCGCTGTATTTCTATCGGAACTCGCAGCTCGCGTCGCGGATTATTCTCGCGGCAGGGCTGTAAAGAACTCCGACCTGATATTCTTCTCCGCCGAATCCAGGCAAGACCTCGTGCACCTGAAATCTCTCGCTAACTCAATCAAGAGGACTGGAGCGATCTGGGTTGTCTACCCCAAAGGCCAAAAACACATCCGTGAAATCGACGTCATCTCCGCCGCAAAATCTGCAGGCCTGGTCGACAACAAAGTTTGCAGCTTCTCCGCAACTTATACAGCCCTACGCCTCTGCATCCCCATCGCGCAGCGCTAGAAGAATTGTTTGTCCGCGCACTGGATCTCCAGGCACGCCCAATCCAAAAAAATGTCCGCAGTGGCGGCGCGCGAACTATCATGTCGATGATGACGATCGTTCTTGATGTGCGCAACCTGACCGTCGAGTTGCCGACCACCTCCGGCTGGATTCGACCCGTCAACGACGTGTCGTTCACGTTGGCCGAAGGCGAAACGCTAGGTATTGTCGGTGAATCTGGTTCAGGCAAAACCATGCTCTCGCTGGCCTTGATGGGCCTCGAACCTCATGGTGCCCGTCACAGCGGCGAAGCGCGTCTCGACGAATCTGGTGCGGTAACACGAAATCTTCTAGCCGCCTCGCCCAGCGCGATGCGCGCCATCCGCGGACGCGAAATCGCTATGATTTTTCAGGAGCCGATGACCGCCCTGAATCCCGTACTTCGCGTTGGCGAACAAGTGGCTGAAGCCATCCGCGTGCACGAGCCGCGTACCCCCGAAACAGAAATCCGTCGCCGCGTCATCGAATCGTTTGAACGTGCCGCGCTCCCCAATCCTGAAATCCGCGTGCGCCAGTATCCGCACCAGCTCTCGGGCGGCTTGCGCCAGCGTGTCATGATCGCCATGGCCCTCGCCGCGGGCCCGCGCATTCTCATCGCCGACGAACCCACCACCGCGCTCGACGTCACGGTTCAAAAACAAATTCTCGAACTGCTCGCAAAACTTCGTCGCGACTTACAACTCTCCATGCTTTTCATCACGCACGATCTGGGAGTGGTAGCCCAAGTCGCCGACCGCATCGCCGTAATGTACGCCGGACGCATCGTTGAATATGGTCCGGTCATGGAAGTCCTCCGCGCCCCGCGCCATCCGTACACTGCGGGTCTCTTGCGCGCGGCGCCGCGCCTCGTCCGCGAAAAATTGGTTCCCATTCCAGGCAGCGTGCCTTCGCTATCTTCGGTGCCGCCGGGCTGCTCGTTCTCGCCGCGTTGCGCCCTGCGCATTCCTGAATGCGACGCCGCCATGCCGCAACTTCGCGCCGTAAACACAAATCACGATGCCAGGTGTATTCTCGTTCCATGAGCTCCACGCCCGATCCTGGCCAGGCGCCGCCGCAACTCAGCGACGCTGAACTGAAAGCCTTCGTTCGCGAACGGTTCACAAAAACGGCCGAGGTGTTCGGCGATTACGCGGTCGCCCATCGCGTTGCCGACGCAGAAACCTTGGCGCGGATGGTTTCCGCAAGCGCAAACGACCGCGCCGTCGATCTCGCCTGCGGGCCCGGTACACTCGCGTTGCGTTTCGCGCGCCACGTGCGGTGGGTTTGTGGCCTCGATTTCACCCCCGCGATTTTGCGGCGCGCGCGCGATGCCGCCGCTCACGATGGCCTGCTCCAGAAAATCACTTTCGCGATTGGCGATGCGCAGTCCTTGCCGTTTGCCTCAAATTCGCTCGATCTCGCCGTCACCAGCTACAGCCTTCACCATATTTCTAATCCCGCTCGCGTGATTTCCGAAATGTCGCGCGTGGTAAAAAAAGGCGATCGCGTCGGCTTGATCGATATTGAAGCGCCCGAAGATCCCCAGGTGCGTGCCTTGAACCACCGCATCGAATTCATTCGCGATCATTCTCATGCCAAAACCATGACCCAGCGGGAATTTGAATCGATGTTTGCTGCCGCCGGCCTGCGAATTATCGAAATAGAGCACAAAGGCCATCCGCGCACGTTCGAACACTGGATGCACGTCGCAGGATGGAAACCTTCGGATCGCGAATACCAGGAAGCGCACGCCCTGATGGTCAGCTCCATCGAGGGCAACACCGCCAATTTTCAGCCGCGCTTCGAACCCCTGGACGTCTGCCCGCCCGGAAAAGCTCCCGACCTCTATATGATCAATTCCGGCATTTCCATCGCCGCCGAGAAAACCTGAGCATGCCGCCGGAAATACTTCTCGAAGCGCGTAACCTGCGAAAATCCTACCCTGTTGCGGGCAGCGCTCTTGCGAAATCCGGCCGTCACGCCACGGCTGTCGATGGAGTCAGTTTCTCGCTCGAGCGCGGCGAAACTCTCGGGATCGTCGGCGAATCCGGTTGCGGCAAGACGACCCTGGCGCGCATGCTCTTGCGTTTGATCGAGCCTGATTCCGGGGAAATTTATTTTCAAGGCGAAAACTGGCTCGGCGCACGCGGCGGGGAACTTCGCAAGTTGCGTCGGCGCATGCAAATGGTTTTTCAGGATACTGTCGCCTCGTTGAATCCCCGGATGCGCATCGCGAGCATCGTCAGCGAGCCGCTGGCGATTCACGAGCCGGGCCTTTCTTCCACGGAGCGCCGTTCGCGCTGCGGCGAAATCATCGAAGCGGTCGGCCTCGACCGCGAAACGCTCGATCGCTATCCCCACGAATTTTCCGGGGGCCAGCGCCAGCGTATCGACATCGCTCGAGCTCTGATCCTTCGTCCCGAACTCGTCATCGCCGATGAACCCGTCTCGGCGCTCGATGTATCCGTCGGCGCGCAGATTCTCGATCTGCTGGTTCGCCTTCAACGCGAATTTTCGCTTACTTTGATTTTGATTTCGCACAGCTTGCCGGTCGTTGCGCAGCTCGCCTCGCGCGTGGCCGTAATGCAGGCAGGGAAAATCGTCGAGATGGGCCCGGCTATCCAGGTCCTCCAATCGCCG
>Ga0182024_10019995_pt1 | contig 12273 bp, 13 predicted proteins | sample P32metaG_FD_120480 | JGI IMG/M metagenome (GOLD analysis project Ga0182024, IMG submission 120480) | Permafrost microbial communities from Stordalen Mire, Sweden - P3-2 metaG (Illumina Assembly) | ecosystem: Environmental > Terrestrial > Soil > Wetlands > Permafrost | place: Sweden: Stordalen...
AGCAGGCCATCTCCCGCCGCGGCGACCGCGGCCAGGTCAGCGAGATGAACCCGCGGGATGACCAGGATGTGCACAGGCGCCTGGGGATTGATGTCACGGAACGCAATGGTGCGATCACCATCTAGCACTCGCTGCGCCGGAACGGCGCCGGCGACGATGCTGCAAAAGAGACACTGGGGCACGGGAGGATCTTATTGCGTGTGCTCCGTCCGGCGCCCCGCTGACATATATGGTGACAGTACTGCGAACCCATGATCGCACCACCCCTCTGGTGCGCGGTCTCGCCATCTCCTGGCTTTCCGTCGCCGCGAGTGCGAGCATGCGGTTCTTGCGGCGAGGCGTTCCAGGGTGTGGACAGGCATGGGGGGAAGTGCGAGCGTTGAGTTACGTCGGCGCCCGAGCCGTCAGCGGCGTAGGGCCGCCATGACCGCGGGTGAACGTGGATCCGCCATGACTGCAGGTGAACCTAACGACATGGCTGAGCGTCCAACTACCGTGACCGAGACCCTGATCGCGGATGTCGCCCTGGGGCCGGTTCACGCCGAGTGGGATGCCGACCGTGCAGTGACCGCCCTTTACAGCGAGCATTACCGCTCGCTGGTGCGCCTGGCGGCCCTGCTGGTCCGAGATGTCGCAACTGCGGAGGAAGTAGTGCAGGACTCGTTCGTCGCAATGCACGGCGGATGGCGCCGTCTTCGCGACAGCGACAAGGCGCTGTCCTATCTTCGCCAGTCGGTCGTGAACCGATCCCGATCGGTCCTGCGGCATCGCGTCGTCGTGGACCGTAACGCGCCCAAGCCAGCGCCGGACATGCCCAGCGCCGAGCATGGAGCGATCGCCCTGCTGGAGCGGTCTGCCGTCGTGGCAGCGCTCCGGACGCTGCCCCCGCGGCAGCGAGAGGCGCTCGTGCTGCGCTATTACGGGGACCTCTCCGAGGCTCAGATCGCCGCGGCCATGAACATCAGCAAGGGCGCGGTAAAGAGCCACACCGCCAGGGCCATGATCGCCCTGCGCAGCGTGCTGGAGCGTGAGGCATGAACACCCTGAACCGCGACTACGACGAGGTGCTGCGCCGCGCGCTGCGGGCCGCCGCCGAGAGCGTCGAGCCGTCCGGCGATGGGCTGGAGCGGATCAGGGCCCGGCTGTCCGGCCCGCCGCTGCTGTCGTTCGCCTCGGCCGCGGCCTGGTACTCCGATGGCGCCATGCGGTTCACGACCTGGGCCACGCCCGCCATTGAGTCCACCGTGAAGGCCTTCCGGTCTGTCTTCGACCGCTTCAAGCCCGGCGGCACCTATTACCGCCAGAGCGACCGCCGGTTTGGCTGGCTCAGGCCACTGGCCGCGATGGGCACGGCCATCTTCGTGGTCGCGGCCGGTGCCTTCGCGATCATGACGCTGCCGCAGGCCATCTCCTCCAGCGGCTCGAGTTTCACGATCTTCCCGTGGACGCAGCACTCCCACCCGGGCGGCGGCTCCGGGAAGTCCGGCCTGGCCGGCTCCGGCTCGCTCCTGCCCGGGCATTCCAGCTCGCTCGGGCCGTCCGGCGGCTCGTCGACCACGGCCCCGGCGTCCGCCAAGTGCAAGTCCAAGATCTCGAAGACCGGCAGCGCCACGCCCTCGCCGACGATCTCCACGAGCACGTCGCCGTCGGTGCCGATCAGTAGCAGCCCGCCGGTGTCGGTATCGCCGAGCGTCACCCCGACGCCCACCGTGACCCCGACGCCGACCACGAGCGGTAGCGCGTCGCCCAACCCCGGCTCGGCTGGCACGCCGACCGCGCCGACGACCCCGGCGGCAGGCAATGGCGTCGTGGACTCGGCGGCCACGAACCCGCACGCGGCAGTGATGGTGCCGTCCAGGTCCTCGACTCCGACCCCCTGTCCCTCCCCCACGGCCAAGAAGAAGAGCAGCCCGCCGCTCACCTGAGCAAGCGGGTAACCGGTCCAGGCCCGGCGCTGGTCAGGCCCAGCGGCCGGAGGAACTCATGATCAGGGCGGCCGCGACCGCGCCGGCCGAGGAGGCGCGGAGCACCGTCGGCCCGAGCCGCGCGCCGGTTGCGCCGGCCTGCGCCAGCAGTTCGGCCTCCGGCTCGGAGATGCCGCCTTCCGGCCCGACGACCAGGACCAGGTCCCCGGCTCCGGCGGCCGGCGGGGCGACCGACCCCAGGGCGCGGCGCGCATCCGGGTCGAGGAGCAGCGCCAGGCTCGCGGCCTGGACCAGCCCGGCCACGGCGGCGGTCCCCGCTACGGCCGTGACCTCCGGAAACCAGGACCGGCGCGACTGCTTGGCGGCTGCGAGCGCGGTGGACCGCCAGCGGGCCACGCCCTTGTCCGCGCGGTCACCCCGCCACCTGACCACGCAGCGCTCAGCCGACCAGGGCACCACGACGTCCACGCCGACCTCGGTCATCGTCTCCACGGCCAGCTCGCCCCGGTCACCCTTGGGGATGGCCTGGACGACGACCACCCGGGGGTCGGGGGCCGGGTCCGTGCGGCGCGCCAGTACCGCCAGCTCCAGCGCGCCGGGCCGGACGGACTTGACCACGCACTCCGCGATCGTTCCCACGCCATCGGTGAGATCCGCGCGCTCGCCTGGAGCCAGCCTGCGGACGGTCGTGGCGTGCCAGCCCTCGGCGCCGGCGAGCACGACCGTGTCGCGCGCGAGCTCGGCGCCGTCAGCGAGAAAGACAGGCGGTCTCAGGGCTACTCGTTCCGGGTATCAGCGCCCGTTAAAGGCGTCCCGGATTCGCGAAAAAAAACCTTGCTGCCCTGGCGCGAATCTGCCCGGCGGGGCTTCCTCCCCGCGGAGTTTGGCCAGCTCGCGCAGCAGGTTTTCCTGGTCCGGCTCGAGCTTGCTGGGCGTTTCCACGGTGACGTGGATCACCAGGTCACCGCGGCCGGACGAGTTCAGGTGCGCAGTGCCCTGGCCGTAGAGCGGGATCGCCTGGCCCGACTGGGTGCCCGGCCGGATGTCGATGTCGGCCGGCCCGTCCAGCGTCTCCACCTGCAGCGTCGCGCCCAGCGCCGCCGCCACCATGGGGATCGTCACCGTGCAGTGCAGGTCATCGCCCTGGCGCTCGAAGATGGCGTGCGGCAGCTGCACGATCTCCAGGAACAGGTCACCTGGCGGCCCGCCGCCCGGCCCGGTCTCGCCCTCGCCGGCCAGCTGGATGTGCGTGCCGTCCTCGACTCCCGCCGGGATCCGCACCTTGATCGTGCGCCGCGTCCTGACCCGGCCGTCGCCGTCGCACTCCGGGCACGGCCTGCGGATCACGGTGCCGAATCCGCCGCAGCCCGGGCAGGGCCGGGAGGTCATCACCTGGCCGAGGAAGGACCTGGTGACCTGGCTCACCTCGCCGCGGCCGTTGCAGACCTCGCAGGTGGTCGGGTGGGTTCCGGGCGCCGTGCCCTCGCCCGAGCAGGTCGGGCAGACCACGGCCGTGTCCACCACCAGCTCCTTGGTGGTGCCGAACGCGCATTCCGACAGGTCAAGCTCGACCCGGATGGTGGCGTTCCGGCCCCGGCGGGCCCTGGTGCGCGGGCCGCGCGGCCCGCCGCCACCGCCGAAGAAGGCGTCCATGATGTCGCTGAACGGGAATCCGGCGGCATTGCCGAAGCCGCCGGCCCCGGGAGCACCACCCGGCGCGAACGGATCAGCGCCCAGGTCGTACATCTGGCGCTTCTCCGGGTCGGAGAGCACCTCGTAGGCCTGCGTGATCTCCTTGAACCGCTCCTGAGTCTGCGGGTCGGGGTTCACGTCAGGATGAAGTTCGCGCGCGAGCCGCCGGTAGGCCTTCTTGATCTCGTCCGCGTCCGCGTCCCGGCGTACGCCCAGGACGCCGTAATAGTCGTTCACGACCGGCATAACCTACGCCCCTGCCAGGATCTGACCTACATACCGTGCCACCGCGCGCACCGCTCCCATCGCCGTCGGGTAGTCCATCCGTGTCGGGCCAAGCACTCCGAGCCTGGCCAGTGCCTGCTCCCCGGAGCCGTAGCCCGCCGCCACCAGCGAGGTGCTCCGCAGCCCCTCGACCTGGTTCTCCGCGCCGATACGCACCGTCACCAAGGCCTGATCGCCCGACTCGCCCAGCAGGCGCATCAGGACCACCTGTTCTTCCAACGCCTCCAGGACCTCGTGCAATCCCTTGGAGAAATCCGCCGAGGCGAGGTTCGCCGCGCCCCCGACCACCACGCGCTCTTCATGCCGCTCGACCAGCGTCTCCAGGATCACGGAGAACACCGCCGCGGCGGTCGGCCGCTCGACGGGATCGACGCGCTCAGGCAGCTCGTCGACCACCGACGCCACCTCGGTGAGCCTACGTCCGTCCAGGTAGGCGTTGAGCACAGCGCGCAGATGGGTGATCGAATCCTCCCCGACCGGGCTCGGCAGCTCCACCGCCCGCTGCTCGACGCGGCCGGTGTCGGTGATCAGCACCAGCAGCAGCCGCTGGTCGGTCAGCGGAACGAGCTCGATGTGCCGGACCGCTGACCTGGTCAGCGACGGATACTGGACCACTGCCACCTGCCGGGTGAGCTGCGCTAGGAGCCGGACCGTCCGCATGACGACGTCGTCGAGGTCGTAAGCGCCGGCCAGGAACGTCTCGATCGCCCGGCGCTCCGCCGAGGAGAACGGCTTGACCCCCGACAGCCGGTCCACGAACAGCCGGTATCCCTTGTCGGTGGGCACCCGGCCCGCGCTGGTATGCGGCTGGACGATGAACCCCTGCTCCTCCAGCACGGCCATGTCGTTGCGGATGGTGGCCGGAGACACATCCAGGCTGTGCCGGTCCACGAGGTTCTTGGACCCCACGGGCTCATTCGTGGAGACGTAGTCCTCCACGATGGCGCGCAGGACAGCAAGTTTCCTGTCGTCGAGCACGCTGCCACCTCCCTGGCACTCCCGCATCTAGAGTGCCAATTCTATTGCGCGAAGAATACTGTGGCGGCGGCTCGCTGGGCAGCTCCCCAGCGCGTCCAATCGCCGCGCACCGGCTAGCGTGTGCGCAAGACACGATGAACGAGGGCGGATGACTAGTTTCTCACCTCTTCCGGAGCCGCGGCGACCAACTGGGCCACCCGGCGGTGGCTGGCTCACGGGACCCGACGAGGACTGGCATACCGCGCCGCGGCCGGACCAGGCGCCCGGGTCGCTGCCGGAGCCGGCCAGCGGGCCGCCGGCGCCTCCGGCCTGGGCCCGTGCCGGCGACCCCCGGCCGGCGGCGGCGAAAGCGGGCAAACCGGTCCGGGACGGCGACGAGGCCTGGGCCATGCTCAGCTACCTGGGGGTGCCATTCGTCAGCATCCTGGCCCCGCTGGTGGTCTTCGTCGTCCGGGCCCGCAGCTCGGACTACGTCCGGCAGCACGCGACCCAGGCGCTGAACCTGTCGATCACGATCGCGCTCTATAACATCTGCGCCGTGATCGTGGCCGGGATGCTCGCGCTGGACGCCGTGGGCGTGGCCCTGCTGGTAGCGGTGCCCGCGGCGCTGGTGCTCTGGCTGGTGGCGCTGGCCTACCTGGTGCGGGCCGCCACCCAGGCGAGCCTGGGCGAGTTCTACCAGCTACCGCGCTGGATCTGCGCGACGATCGCCCGCTAGGGACGCTGATCCGGCACGTCGCTGGTAGCGCGATCGGGCGAGGTCGTGGGCCGTGCGAAGCAGCTCCCGGATTGCTGTCTCCGTTCGCGAACTCGGGTTCACCACGGCAAGCCAGCCCAGGTTGCCGTAGACAGGGTGCGCCATCACGGAGTCCGCCACGCTCAGGTCAGGATCATGCGCGCTGCGCACGGGTATCCGACTTCGGACCTGCTAGCCCTCCTGGATGCTGCACACGCTCGACTCGCTGTTGCCTCGGCGTGCGGCCCTCGACATTGCGGCACTGGGACGCCGAAGGGCTCGTCGTGCCGAGCCTCCACACGAGGAACGCGAAGGTACTCGCCTGACGACGTCCGAGACGCGCGGATCGTCCACCAGCTACGCATGGCTGGCTACCGCACTGCCCCACTCCGAACCTTGATGCCAGAGCTGCGTCGCGCGCGCCGATGGGATGAAGTGATGACCACGCTGGCCGCCCGAGACACGAGCATCGATGCCCGCTCAACCGCTCTCCTCGAAGGTGCCGCCGCGCTCAGCGCCCTGCCCCGCAACACCTAGTCGGTCAGGTCGCGGATCACGGCGTCGGCCAGCAGCCGCCCGCGGGTGGTCAGCACCACCCGCCCGGCCGCGTGGGCATCCGGCTGCGCCAGGCCGTCCGCTACGGCCTCGGCGGCGGCCTTGCGCCCGGTCGGCGTCAGCTCCCCCAGCGGGCAGCCCTCCGACAGCCGGGTCGTGAGCATCACCCGCTCCATGGCTCGCTCCGCCTCGGTCAGGATCTCGCGGGCCTGGCCAGGGCTGCGTCCCGCGGTGATCCGCTCGGCGTAGGCGGCCGGGTGCCGCACGTTCCACCAGCGGGTGCCGCCGACGTGGCTGTGTGCCCCCGGCCCGATCCCCCACCAGTCGCCCCCGGTCCAGTACAGCTCGTTGTGGCGGCACTTCGCGGCCGGCCCGGCCGCCCAGTTGGAGATCTCGTACCAGCCCAGCCCGGCCGACGCGAGGTAGGCGTCGGCGGCCAGGTAGCGATCGGCCAGCTGGTCGTCGTCCGGCGCGGCCAGCTCGCCGCGCCGGATCCGGGCGGCCAGCCGGGTGCCCTCCTCGACGATGAGCGCATAGGCCGAGATGTGGTCGGGACCGGCGGCGACGGCGCTGTGCAGCGACCGTGCCCAGTCGGCATCGGTCTCGCCGGGCGTGCCGTAGATCAGGTCGAGGCTGACATGCTCGAATCCGGCCGACCGCGCCCAGGCCACGCACTGCTGCGGGCGGCCGGGCTGGTGCACCCGGTCCAGCACGCTCAGCACGTGCGGCGCGGCGCTCTGCATGCCCAGCGAGATCCGGGTGAACCCGCCGCGGCGCAACTGGGCCAGCTTCTGCTCGTCCACGGTTTCCGGGTTGGCTTCCGCGGTTACCTCGGCGCCGGGCGCGAGACCGAACTCGTCGCCGATCGCCGCCAGGATCGCCGCCAGGTCGGCCGGCGGCAGCAGTGTCGGCGTGCCGCCCCCGAAGAACACGGTCGCCGCCGGGCCCGCGCGCCCGCCGAGCACCCGCCCGGCCTGCCGGACCTCGGCGATCGCCAGCCCGGCGTAAGACTCCCGGGAGGCGCCCGAGCCGAGCTCGGGGGCCGTGTAGGTGTTGAAGTCGCAGTAACCGCACCGGGTCACGCAGAACGGAACATGCACGTAGACGCCGAACGGGCGACGGCCGAGCTGAGCCACGGCGCCCTGGGGCAGCGCTCCGTCGGCGGGCACCGGCTGGCCATCGGGCGGCTGGCCGGCCACCGTCAGCGCGACCCGCGGGCTAGGCGCGGGCCCGGCTGAGGACCCCCGCGCCGATCTCGTCCCACTTCTGGCTTCGCCCTTCCACCTCAAGCAGCCTGCGCATGATCTGCGCGTCGCCGTAATAGGCGCGCATGGACTCTGCCACCGTAACCTGGCACGCCGGCCGGTTGAGCACCTGCGCTGGCGCGCCGGCGCTGATCATGCCCTCGGCCAGCACGCGCAGGTAGGCTCCGGGCCGGGCGGCCGCAGCGAAGCGCCGGACCCAGTGATCCTCGCCGAGCCAGCTCTGGAACGTGACGCACGGCACCCGGGGGGCCGTGACCTGGACGACCGCCGTTCCGAGCTGCCAGGTCTCGCCGATCAGCGCACCGGTGATGTCCAGGCCGCAGGTCGTGACGTTCTCCCCGAATATCCCGTCGGGCAACCCGCGGCCGAGCTGCTCCGCCCACCAGTCCAGGTCTTCTCGCGCGTAGGCGTAGACGGCCTGGTCCGCGCCGCCGTGATTTTCCTGGTCGGCGACGTCGTCGCCGGCCACGCCCGAGGCGGTCACCCTGACCGGCCCGGCCGCGGGCCGCTTGTCGATCCCTGTCCGGCCGGGCTTGCCGCCGATGATCAGCTCGGCCAGCTGCCCGCGATTCACCGATATCACCCGCGCTTGCGCCATATTCGGCACGGTATCCGACCATCCCGGCCCGGGCTAACGCTTAATGCCCCGCCAGCGCGGGTCCGGCGGACCCGCGAGCATGCCGCGCGGCGGGACATCTCCCGCGGCCACGGTTACCCTGGAGGTGCGGTACAGCGCTCCGAAGCAGCGGGCGGAACCCGATCAGGCGGGCACGGGCACGGGGACGATGACAGATCAGACGACATCGGGCGGCTTCAACCAGATCAGGCCGGCGCAGGCACCGGTGGCGCCGATCCGGGCCACCGACCGGGACCGGGACGCGGCGATCGGCATGCTCCAGGCCTCCTACACCGAGGGCCGGCTGACCAAGGCCGAGCACGACGCCCGAGTTGGCCAGGCCCTGCACGCCCAGACCTACGCCGATCTCGACCTGCTGACGGCCGACCTGCCGGGGCGGCCGGGCTACCCGGACGCGCCGGTCATTCCCCAGCCGCAGCATACGAACGGGCTGGCGATCGCGGCGCTGGTGTGCGGCGTGGCGCAGCCTTTTACCGGGATGCTCACGACCATCCCGGCCATTGCCCTCGGACATGTAGCTCGGGGCCAGATCCGGCGCACCGGCGAGGACGGCCGGTCGATGGCCACCTGGGGCATGGCCCTGGGCTGGGCCGGGCTGGCGGCCGTCGTTGCGTTCATACTGGCCATTCTCGCGATTGTCGTCGTGGTGGCTCAGTCGGCGCCGGGACCCTAATGATGGGACGAAAAGATCATGACGTCAGACGACTACGGCCAGGGCGATCAGCCGCGGCCGGCCGATCAGCCCGGCGAGTACGGTCAGCCTGCTTACGGCCAGGCTGACCAGCCGCAATACGGGCAGCCGACGCAGCCCGTGTACGGTCAGGCCCCCCCGTACGGGCAGCCCCCGCAGGACGGCCAGCCCCAGTACGGCCAGCCCCAGTACGGGCAGCCGCCGTACGGGCAGCCCCAGTACGGCCAGCCCGGGCAGGCGCAGCCTGGTCAGTACGGCCAGCCCGGGCAGGCGCAGCCTGGTCAGTACGGCCAGCCCGGGCAGGCGCAGCCTGGTCAGTACGGCCAGTACGGTCAGGCCCCGTACGGGCAGCCCGGCGCGTACGGGGCGCCGCCGCGGACCAACCCGCTGGCTATCGCCTCGCTCTGCTGCGCCATCGGGCAGGTGATCCTGGGCATCCTGGTGGGTATTCCGGCGATCGTGCTCGGCGTGGTCGCCCTCAAGCAGATCAATGCGCGGGGTGAGCGTGGTCGCGGGCTGGCGATCGCGGGCGTGGTCATCGGGGTCATCGGCGTGCTGATCGCCGTGATCGCCATCGTGGCCCTCATCGCCATCGGGGCGCACAACGCGCGCACCAGCTAGCCGCACCGGGCTAGCGCGGCCGCGAGCCGGAGATCAGGAAGAAGGGGTCGACCTTCTGGGCCGCCAGGATGTACCAGGCGGTCGCTCCGGTGTGCAGCGAGGCGTAATAGGTACCGCCGCTGCAGTCACTCAGGCCGTCCTCCGAGGCCGCTGGCACGCCGCGGCCGTCCTGGTGGGGAGCATGCGACTGGGCGTAGTCGATGTTCGCTAAGTACCGGGCCGCCTGCGCGCTGTCGCCGGGGTCGCCGCGGAACTCGAGCGCGTCAGCTAGGTGCGCGGTGCCCTCGAACCAGACGCCGCTGCGGTCGTCCTCGCAGAAGCTCACGCCCCGGAATCCGTCGTCAAACACGGCGAGCTGCCGCACATCCCAGGTGACCGAGGCCGCGTAGGCCGGATCGCGAAGAGCCAGGTACGACCAGCTGTTGACGTCCTCGGGGCTCAGGCTAGGGTTCACGGTGACGCCGTCGGTGGTGGTTCCGACATCGAACCGGCCCAGCGGTGCATCCCACATGCCGACGACGAACCGCCTGGCCCACGCGGCCCTGGCCGACCAGACCGGGTTGCGCGTCTCCTTCGCCAGCAGGCTGAACAGGCCATAGAGGTCAATATTGTGCTCGGTGGACTTCCACTCGATCTTCTGGCCGCCCGCAGTCTCCCCGCCGGTGTACCCGCCAAGGCCCCGCGTGTCATGACAGTGGGCCTGGACCCAGTTCCCGATCGCCTCGGCGCCGGTGAGGTAGGCCTTCGTGCCCGTGGCCGCGTACAGCTGGACCAGAGCCTGGCCGACCCAGGCCATGCTTCCCGTGCTGCTGGCCGGGTCGGTGACCGTGACATCCCGCGGGCTGCGCAGCGGCGTCGGCGCGTAAGCAGCGCGGACGCGCCCGTCATGCCGGGGATCGTGGGCCTGCACATACAGCAGGCCGTTACCGACGACGGCGGCCTGCGACCACTCCGCAGCGGTGGCGCCGGCCAGGTCGGCGTCGACCAGCACCGCGTCGTCGTAGGTCACCGAGACCGTGAACCGCCGGCCGAACGCGCCGCCGGTGTAGCTCCGCACGAGGCGGGGGGTGGAGCCGGCGGCATACCTGTCGGTCATCTGGCGCAGGAACGAGTAGGCGGCCGCGATGCTCCTCTGCAGCGCCGCCGCCGGAATGCGGGCCTCCGGGCCGGGGCGGGCCTGATCCCGCGCTGACCCGCATCCTGGCAGGGCCGCGGCCATGACCAGTGCGGCAGCCGTGGCCACAGCGAGCCGGGCAATCCGGGACTGGGCGGTCAGTGCCATCCGCCCTCTATCAGAATCACGGAAAGTAACTTAGTAATTACGTTAGACGTCCACATGAGAATGAGCCAACGCCGGCGCCCGCGTCGCGCCGGAATCCGGAGCCGACCCGCCAGGCCGGCCGGTCAGACCGGGCGCGGTTTAGCGTCTCTTGTCGGAGGGCTGCTCGGTGGACAGGGCAGCGACGAACGCCTCCTGCGGGACGTCCACCCGGCCGATGGTCTTCATCCGCCGCTTGCCCTCTTTCTGCTTCTCCAGCAGCTTGCGCTTGCGGCTGATGTCACCGCCGTAGCACTTGGCCAGCACGTCCTTGCGCATCGCGCGGATGTTCTCCCGCGCGATGATCCGCGAGCCGATGGCCGCCTGGATCGGCACCTCGAACTGCTGGCGCGGGATGAGCTCCTTCAGCCGCGCGGTCATGGCCAGGCCGTACTCGCGCGCCTTATCGGCGTGCACGATCTGGCTGAACGCGTCCACCGGGATGCCCTGGAGCAGGATGTCCACCTTGACCAGATTCGCTTCCTGCTCGCCGTCCGGCTCGTAGTCCAGCGAGGCGTAGCCGCGGGTTCGCGACTTGAGCTGGTCGAAGAAGTCGAAGATGATCTCGGCCAGCGGCATGGTGTAGCGGATCTCCACCCGGTCGGCCGACAGGTACTCCATGCCGAGCAGCACGCCGCGCCGGGCCTGGCAGAGCTCCATGATCGCGCCGATGTAGTCGCTGGGCGCCAGCAAGGTCGCCCGGACCATCGGCTCGAAGATCTGGGCGATCTTGCCGTCGGGAAACTCGCTGGGGTTGGTGACGATGAGCTCGGTCCCGGACTCGGTGACCACCCGGTAGACGACGTTGGGCGCGGTCGAGATGAGCGCCAGGTCGAACTCGCGCTCCAGCCGCTCGCGGAGATCATCTTCGACTTCTTCGACCAGCTCAAGTCGCGCACCCGCGGCTACGCGTCGCTGGACTACGAGGCCGACGGCGAGCAGCAGGCCGACCTGGTCAAGGTCGACATCCTGCTCCAGGGGCAGCCGGTGGACGCGTTCAGCCAGATCGTGCACGACGACAAAGCGCGGGAGTATGGCCTGGCCATGACCTCCCGGCTGCGCGAGCTGATCCCGCGCCAGCAGTTCGAGGTGCCGATCCAGGCCGCCATCGGCGCCAAGATCATCGCCCGGGAGAACATCCGCGCCTTGCGCAAGGACGTCCTGGCCAAGTGCTACGGCGGTGACATCACCCGCAAGCGCAAGCTGCTGGAACGGCAGAAGGAAGGCAAGAAGCGGATGAAGACCATCGGCCGGGTCGAGGTACCGCAGGAAGCCTTCGTGGCGGCGCTGTCCACCACGCCCGAGCGGGCCCGCTGACGCCGGCGGTTACGCTGACGTCAGCCCGGGCCGGGAACGGCGTGTTCCGTGCCGTTCCCGTAGAACACCGAGTGGCCCACGCGGGCGGCGACGACCGTGGCGACGGCGACCACCAGCACGATGATGACGATCGCCAGCCAGCCCAGGATCAGGCCGGTCAGGGCCAGGCCCTTGCCCTGCTCCCCGGTGCGCCGGATCTGGCCGCGGGCCACGTGAGCCATCACGATCGCGGGAATCGAGGTCAGCCCCCCGG
>Ga0182024_10019996_pt1 | contig 12273 bp, 8 predicted proteins | sample P32metaG_FD_120480 | JGI IMG/M metagenome (GOLD analysis project Ga0182024, IMG submission 120480) | Permafrost microbial communities from Stordalen Mire, Sweden - P3-2 metaG (Illumina Assembly) | ecosystem: Environmental > Terrestrial > Soil > Wetlands > Permafrost | place: Sweden: Stordalen...
AGAAACGGCAATCGCGAGGTGCCTGTCCCAAGTTTTCAACACGCTGCTCGACTCGGGGCCCGAGGGAGCGGCGTTGACGTTTACCCGGTCAGGCGGCCTCAAAAGGCTCACGCAATCTTCGATGGCCGGGTCATTTTTTTCGATCGCTACAGTTGGAATGCAGGACGCCATTAAACCGGATCGCAAAATGGATCGAACCTTTAGCGTATCGCAGCTTGGCCGAATGGGACGTTTCGGCAACTCGGTCTTTCAGTACATGTTTGCCAAGACGTATGCCAGGCGATTCGACTTGCAAGTCGAGTACCCCACCTGGATGGGAAGCTATTTGTTCGGTGCCAACGATCCTCCGGTTACGCGCCGATTTCCCATTTTTCGCGAGAAGGATTCGCATGGCCGAGACGACGCGCTGATTCCGAACAGAGCGAAACCGCTGGTTCATCAAGATATCCAAGGCTATTTTCAGTATCACACCAGCTACTACGCTCCGGACGAGGAGTTTCTGCGAAGTCTGTTTCAACTGGCTCCGCAATTGCATCGCCGGCTGGCGGCCGGCTGGGACCGGATTGCAGTTCGCGGAAAGACTGCCGTTGGTATCCACGTGCGTCGCGGTGACTATGGCTACGGCATTTTCTATCGGACGCCGGTCGAGTGGTATTTGCGTTGGCTCGAGGAAATCTGGCCGGCGCTCGACGAGCCTTTTCTGTACATCGCCACGGACGAGCCCTTGGTGACTGCGGCGTTCGCGAAATACCAGCCTGCCACGATCCAAGATTTCCGCGTACGGCTCGGTCATCGCAAAATGGACTTCTTCCGTGACTGGTACGCGCTCACGTGCTGCCGCTGTCTGGCGATACCGAACAGCACTTTCTCGTTCTCGGCCGCTCTCTATGCCGAGCCGGGCGTCCAATGTTTCCGCAGTTCTTTGCCGGATCGCGGCTTCCTCCGCCTCAACCCGTGGGACGGACAACCCCTGTTGTTAGGACCCGAGGCCCGCGCGGAGAATTTTCCTGAAATTGCTGGTCTGACCGATCCGGGAAGGACCGAGAGCGGCAAAAGACGACCGGTCCGGGCAGCGATGCGGCGGTTCTTTGCCGGATATCCTCTCCGTCGGTTGACGCGGCACATTGCCGGTGCCGGCGCCATCGCCGGGGCGGGGTGATTCCGCCTTGTCCCAATGGCTGAGAACTCATAAAAAAAAGGGCCCCATGCCGTTCCGCGCGACATGGGGCCATTCTACTTTCATCCCTAAACTCCAACGACAGACCGGGTCACTGGAACGGCTCGAATCTGGAAACCTCGCGATAGCCTGCATCGGTGGGAAAGAGGTCCCAAAGGTTGTCGCGAGCGTTCACACCGACTTGCACGGTGCCGCTGAAATTCAGCGTCTTGGATGCTCGCTGCAGACCGTTACCCCGATCGAAGCGGACGACCATCGGATAATTGCCCGAGATCGTCGCGGTTCGATTCGCGGCTACGGTCTTCTCTTCGCCGTTGAGCGAATAGTTGAACGTTTTGGGGTTTTCGGAGTTGTCGAGCACGACGTCGAACCGCTCGCGATACAGATTCCAACCATGTTCGCTGGGCGAAAAATAGTAGGTTCCATCGGCAACCGTGTAAGCTGCGTGTCCGAAATTGCCGCCGCGGTCGTATTCGACGACCCAATTCGTTCCGGCTGGCAGTTTTTGCGACATGCCGGGTTTCATCACATAGCGCGCGCCGTTCACGAAGTAAATCACGTTCGCGCCAGATCCTGTCGGATTGACTAACAAGACGCCCGACTTTACTTCTTCACCTTGTGTGTCTGCCACCGGCTGCGCCGTGACGACGGAAAAGCCGAGAGCCTCGGCGGCGTTGCCGAAAGTCACGGCAATCGGTCCGTGGCCATTTCCGCCGACCATCACCGCGCCGTTCCCCAATACGACGCAGGAACCGAATGGCAAACTGTTGTCATGGATAATGGCAACTTTGCCCGACGGAAGCGAGGCGATCGCGCCCGAGTCGGTCACTGCGGTCTCCACATAACGCCTGACTTGCAGCCAGGTTTTCAGTGGATCGAGAGACTTGACGATTTCGGCGGCCGCCGGCTTCGAGGCCGACAACTTACCGAGCGACGTTTCGAGATCCGCGACGTCTTCCGTGGCGGCGGCGGTCTTTTGAATATCATGCTGCAGACGCGTCACGTCGCGTCTTACTTCGGCCTGGCGAGCAACCGCTTCGGCTCCGGCGGTATCCGTCGGCTTGCCTTGCGTCCAGGCCTCGTAAATGGCCGTTGGATCGCCATTGCGGAGGGCGGCGACGAGTGCGTTCTGATCTTCGGCCCGCCAACCGTTGGTGAGCGCAAGAATACTGAGTTCATCCTGAAGGACCTCTTTCAGCCCGTCTTTGAGGTGCATAATCTCATCGCCCGTGTGCCGATCGATGGCGGCCAGCGCCTTTTCCTGTTCGGCGGCGCTGAGCGGAACCGGCATCAGGATCCGGTTTTCGACCAGATCGGGCTTTGCCGGCGAGATGCTGTTGCTGCGAACTGCGCCGGTTCTGACGTCGAGAGTTTGGGCCTGCAGATTGCCTCGCGCAGTCGCGGCGAGCGCGAAGATCGCGACCGCCCAGATAGCTTTGTGTTTCGAGTTCATGACGTTTAACCCCTTTCTGAAGCCAACGTGCGCAGTGCCGTGCCTCCGCACCCTCGCGCTGCCGGGAACAAGTAATAGGTGCACACCGTCCTTTTGCCGCAAGATTTATGCCATTTACCTATCGCCCTCCAAGGCTCACCGGCTCGCAAACTGCGGATGGCCGGAAACGCTATCATCGGTCGCGCTTCATATCGTCTGTTGCACACCGAGCCCCCCGATCGCGCGATTTAAACGCGGGAGAGGTGAGGTGATCGATTTCGGAACTCCCTGGCCGCGCTGCAGCCAGGGATGAAAAGGTGGCGGGGAAAAAAGAGTGGGCCGGCGCTTCATCGGTCCCCATCGATGGGTTGAGCCGCGGTTCCCTATCCCCCCAAGCCCGGGTTCTTCGACCCGTTTCCGAACGCTCGCGGTCGAGCCTGCTAGGGGCCCGAACGCAAAGTGCGATCGGCCGCCAATTAGCGTACGCGTCCGGCACGAATGTTGCCGGACGTTTTCCCGATCGAAAGAAGACCTCGGATTTGGAGTCCCCCCCGATGCGGTTAGCCGGATTTTCTATCGCTCGACTCACGTAGGCAAAGCCTGGAGGTTCCGATGGCCGAGCAGAATGACTCCGCGGGTGCGATTCCGCAGCGGCAACTCGGTCGAACCACGGTTGAAGTGTCAGCGCTCGGGCTGGGGGGTCATCATCTAGGAGACTGCAAAACGCTGGAGGAAGCCTCACGGCTTGTCCACGAGGCGATCGATGCGGGCATCACATTTTTTGACAATTGCTGGGAATACTGGAACGGTCGTGCCGAGGACTGGCTAGGCTTCGCCTTGCAGGGTCGGCGTGATAAAGCCTTCCTGATGACCAAGGTCTGTACGCACGGCCGCGGCGCGGACCTGGCGATGACGATGCTCGAAGAATCTCTGCGGCGTCTCCAAACCGACCACCTCGATCTATGGCAAATCCACGGCGTCTGCTTCGATAACGATCCCGAATTGGCCTATGCAAAGGGAGGCGTCCTCGAAGCCCTGGACAAGGCGAAGAAGCAGGGCAAAGTGCGTTTCGTCGGCTTCACCGGCCACAAGGATCCCAGCATTCATTTGGACATGATTCACCGTGGCTATCCGTTCGACACCGTCCAGATGCCGCTCAATTGTCTCGACGCGAACTTTCGCAGTTTTGAGACGCAAGTCCTGCCCGAGCTCAACAAGCGGCAAATTGCAGCACTCGGCATGAAGCCCATGGGAGGAACGGCGACCGCTGTCAAAAGCAGTCTGGTCACGGCGGAGGAAATGCTGCGTTACGCGATGAGCTTGCCGGTCGCCACGACGATCGCCGGCATGGATTCATTGGAGGTGCTCCGCGAGAACGTGCGAGTCGCGCGCGACTTCAAACCGCTCTCCTCCGCGCAGATGCAGGCGCTACGCGACCGCTGTAGCCAGGCGGCCGGGGATGGGCGGCATGAGGTCTACAAGCTTTCGCTCCGGTTCGATAACCCCCAGGCCCGACTATCGCATGGTTTCCCGCTGGACAATACCCAGAAGGAAGTCCAGGAAATGTTATTCAACGAAGCCGGCGGCCCCTAGCGGCATCTGCTCGAGGATTCAACCTTTTCAAACTTCAAGCCGCCTGGTGCGCACCGATGGGCGGGCTGCCCGGCACGAAGCAAGGAGCGACTGATTATGAATGATCCCCGTGAAAACCCGATTCAACGTGGTTTCGACCGGCGTGGATTTCTGCAACGTGCCGGTTGGCTGAGCGCGGGAGTGGCGTTTTCCGAGTCGGTCCTGAATGCCCAAACGGCGCGGCCGTTGGAGTTAAGCAATACTGGTCCCGACGATATTCCGCGCAAGCCCTTCGGCCGCACGAAGGAATCGCTATCCGTCATCGGATTGGGCGGATTCAGTTTAGGCAGCGCCCCGACACAAGACGAAGCCATAAACATCGTTCACGAGGCGATCGACGGGGGAGTCACGTTTTTCGACAACGCCTGGGAATATCACGACGGCAAGAGCGAGGAGTGGATGGGCCACGGTCTGAAAGGGCGGCGCGACAAGGTCTTTCTGATGACCAAAGTCTGCACGCACGGCCGCGACAAGAAAGTGGGGTTGCGCCAACTCGAAGAGTCGCTCAAGCGACTCCAGACGGACCACCTCGACCTGTGGCAAATCCACGAGTGCGTCTACGACAACGATCCGGAACGGCACTTTGCCAAAGGAGGCGTCATCGAGGCATTGGACGAAGCCAAAAAGGCTGGCAAAGTACGGTACGTGGGTTTCACGGGCCACAAAAACCCGGCCATCCATCTAAAAATGCTCTCCTATAACTACCCCTTCGACAGCGTGCAGATGCCGCTGAACGCCTTCGACGCCAGCTACCGCAGTTTCCAGAACCAGGTGCTTCCCGAGGTGAACAAGCGAGGCATCGCGGCGCTAGGCATGAAGAGCCTGGGTGGAAATGGGCAGCCAATCATTCAGGGAGTGGCGACGGTGGCAGAGTCCCTTCGATATGCCATGAGCCTCGCCGTGGCCACGACCATCAGCGGCATCGACTCGTTAGCGGTGTTGCATCAGAACCTGGCGATTGCCCGCGGCTTCAAGCCCATGACGGCTGAGGCGATGAAGGCGTTTGAAAAACGCTGCGCCGCGGCCGCCGATGACGGCCATTTGGAGCTCTACAAGTCGACGATGAAATACGACGGCGACCTGGGCCGGGAGCAACACGGTTTGCCCGGGCACAAAGAGCTGCCACTTTAGTAGTTTAGTCGGAGCGGGCGCCGTCGTTCGACGTGGGTGCCACCAACTGGCTGCGAACGGCCTGATGCAAATGGAGGAAGCATCCAAAAATGATCCCCGGTGCGACACCGGCCACCACCATGCTGGCGGCTCCGAGTTGCATCGCCCGGTCGCGAGCGACGACCATCGAGAGGATGCAAACGAAAAAACCAAGGTATTCCCACCAACGAAAGAATCCGCGTCTCATTCCAAGGAAGCATACAAACGGAATCTCGGCGATCACGAAGCAGAAGAGATTGCCGATGCTACCGTGAAGTGGAAACCATCCGGCGAGTGCTCGGCTGACAAAAATCCCCGCGACGATTAACGAGAACGCGACAACCGAATCGCGCAGCCATTCTTTGATAACCGATTGATGGTTCATTGTCGCGTACCCGATTGAGGCCCATCCGAGGCATTTCGATCGCCACACCGCCGGTAGCCAGCTTGCGCCGGCCAATATGCAGTTTAATTGCGGCCGCGCTTCGAAACCAGCAAGCCGAGAAAACAGGGGAGGCAAAGGCCAAAGCCGGTTTTCAAGCCAACCCAAGAGACAGTTGAGTCTGAAATGATTGGGTCGCCCGACTATGCACGGCGGAGCTTCTCTTTTTCAGGGCCATTTGCTACGTTCAGTCGCAATGAGCGACTTCAACACCGCCGGCAACGCTTCACCCAACGATTCTTCGCCTGGCAACTCGCCCGCCGGGGGGGCACGACGCCGATCTTGGGAATGGATGCCCGTCGTTTGGCAAATCGCCCATCGGCGACTCGTCCAATCGCAAGTCCGCCTGTTGGGGCTCTCGCTGCTGGTCGGACTGGTCGCTGGCCTGGCGGCGGTGGTCTTTTACGTGACGACCGTCGCCGCCGAACATTATCTGCTGGGCACGATTGCCGGCTTTCAACCCGAGCCGCGGCCGGGGGGGGAAGCTCCGCTGCCTTGGCTCGCACCGATCGACACGCCCTTTCGGCCTTGGTTGCTGCTGGTGATCCTGCCGGTCGGCGGGCTGCTGACTGGCTGGGTCGTCTATACGTACGCGCCCGAAGCCGAAGGGCATGGGACCGACGCCGTGATCGAGGCTTATCACCGGCGGCAAGGCGTGATTGCGCCGCGCGTGCCGATCGTCAAAATCATCGCCAGTGCCATCACACTGGGGGTCGGAGGATCCGGGGGGCGCGAAGGCCCGATTGCGCAGATCGGTGCCGGCTTCGGCTCATTCCTGGCCAGCATGATGCGGCTGCGGCCAGCCGAACGGCGCGTACTCATGGCCGCGGGCATGGGAGCCGGCATCGCCGCGATCTTTCGCGCGCCGTTGGCCGGTTCGCTTTTTGCCGCCGAAGTCCTCTACCGCTCGCCAGAGTTCGAGTCGGAGGTGATCATGCCGGCCGCGCTAGCCAGCGTGGTCAGCTACAGCACGTTCGGCATCATCTTTGGCTGGAAACCACTGTTCACCATTCCGCCGCTCGAATTCAACGATCCGGTGGAACTGTTGGCTTATCTGTTGCTGGCGATGTGGGCGGCGTTTTTGGCGATGCTCTACACGCGGTCGTTCTATGCCATTACGCGCTGGTTTCGCCGGTCGCCGCTGCCGCAGAAAACCCGGCCCGCCGTCGGTGGACTTTTAACCGGCGTGGTGGCGCTGATCCTCTACTTTGGCTTCGGCCGGAATCCGAACGTGCTGGGCGTTCTCGGCTTTGGCTACGGAACCTTGCAGTGGGCGCTCGAGGCCGACGGGACCCAGACCTTCGCCCTGCTGTTGGCGATCGCGCTGGGTAAAATCCTCACCACCGGGCTGACCATTGGCAGCGGCGGATCGGCCGGCGTTTTCGGGCCTTCGATGGTGATCGGCGGTTGCGGCGGCGGAGCGATGGGACTGTTTTTCAACAGTTCGTATTGGCCGCTGGCCGCTCCCTCGCAAACGGCGTGCGTGCTGGTCGGCATGGCCGGATTCTTTGCGGCGGCCGCTAAAACCCCCTTCTCAACCCTGGTGATGGTCAGCGAGATTACCGGCGGCTATCCGCTGTTGCTACCGGCGCTGTGGGTCTGCGTGCTGGCGTTCATGCTTTCCGACACGCAATCGATCTATAGTCAGCAGGTCGAAGGCCGCTCGCGTTCGCCGGCTCACCGGGGCCGTTTTGTCCGCGAGGTGTTGGCCGGAGTGCACATAGAACAATTGATTCCGCGCGAAGAACATTTTTTGCGGCTCGCTCCCGGAGATTCGTTGGCAGTGGTGATCGAGCGATTTCGCGCCTGCGACTATCCGGTCTTGCCGGTGGTCGATGGCGGACAGCGGCTGCTGGGGATCGTTAACCTGGAAGATATCGGTCGCATGACGCAAACGCCCGAGATGGCGTCGCTGCTGGTGGCCGCCGATCTGGCGGTGAATGACGTCGAACCATTGATGCCCGACGATGAACTCGATCTGGCAATGGAGCTATTCGTCGAGAACGATCTGTTAGCGCTGCCGATCGTCGACAACCGGGTCGACCGGCGGGTGATCGGCATGATTCGCCGGTACGAAATTGCCAACACTTATCTCAGCTATCTCCACGAAGCCGACCGGCGAGCCGGGAAAGACCTGGCCAGCGAGTAATCGCACCCGTAGTGCGCACGACGTGGCGCCGCACGCGCGATCGAGCGGCGGCGAAACCTCATCGCTCACTCATCGCCGCACTCACTCATCGCCGCACTCACTCATCGCCGCACTCACTCATCGCCGCACTCACTCATCGCCGCACTCATTCATCGCCGCACTGTCGGGCCAGCTCGCGCACGCTTTCGAGCGCGTCTTCCAGCTCGGGCACGGCCATGCCGCAAGCGCGGCCGAGGCGATCGCATTCGTGGAGCAACATCAAGTCGTCAAAACTCTCATTTGCCTTCAGCCGGCGCCGCGAACGAGCACCGAGGCTGCCGTCGCGCAGGGCCGCGGCGTGCGGCTGATGCTCGATCAGCCACGCTGTGCGCGGCGTGATATGGCCCGACAGAGCCTCGAGGCCGGCAGCTACCGGATCGCGCGGCTCGATCGCCTTGCCGACGTCGTGCAGCAAGGCGGCGAGCTGGAACTCTTCGTCGTAGTGGAATTGGCCGTGTGCCAGCTCGAAGACCTGCAAGCTGTGATAAAGCGCGTCCCCTTCGGGATGGTATTTTGGGTTTTGCTTGACGTCTTCCAGCGGTGCCAGCAGCATGTGATAAACGCGGAACCGATCGGGCGAATCGGCCTCCGCCTCTTCGCCGCCCGTCGCTCGGCGGGAGAACTCTCCGCCGGGCCAGGGCTCACATGGGCCAGCCTCGAGTGGCATGGCGTGGGCAGCGTGCGCGCGATGCGAGGTGTGTGGGCCTGGACCAGAATCGCCCGAAGATGATCGGCGGATGGCCTGTAGCTGGGCACGGATTTCGCGCGTCGAGGGCAAATCGCCGGGCGCGACCAAGCCTTGGCAAAGTCGCCGCGCGGCCTGAAGCTTCGCCCGGTAGTATTCCGACTCTTGGTCGACATAAATCAGTCGAGCGGCTTCGAGAGCGATCTGGCGCCGCAACCTGGAACGGACCATGAATGTCTCCGGCAGGCGTTTTTGGCCGGGAAGCCGTGCATCGACGGAAGCGCAGGCAGCGGCTAAGCCGTTGCGAGGGACCAGGGGTTTGGGATGCGTGCCGTCGACGCACTAAAAGTATAGGCACAGTGGTCGGTCTGGGGCAACTCGGATTGGGCCCCTTGGCAAAGTCGGCAGCCAGGCAGGCCCCGCTGGCGCGCTTTGACACTTTGCGACGGACTGACTTATACTCGGCTGCAGGTCGGGGCGTGTCGCGAACAGGCGGGCGGCCGAGACGTAAGAGAGAAGACGCAATCTTCCGCGGGGATCGGTTCATGCATCGCTTTGGTTCCTACAGTTCGCTGAGCGACGATTTTTACGTCAACATGAACCTCAGCACGGAAATGGAGCTTCCCCATAATCGCGAAACCGTCCTGCACTTCTTCGAGCGATTGCAGAAAAAATATCCCACAATGCGCAATTTCTATTGCCGTGACAAAGGGGATTTCGTGCTCGAAGAGGATAAAGACCAAGGACATTATCGCTGGGGCACGATCGAGCCGCGGCGGGTGTCGTCGGGCCACGTGAACCCAGCCACGGTGGAAGACGCCCTGGAGCAACACAAGCTGGTGCTGGAGTTGGCCCCCTATCTGCTATCGGTCAGCCCGTTGGATTGCGAAGCGCTCGACGTGATGTTCGGGTTCGATTTTACCTACCGCGGCAATCACAGCCAGTTGGTGGCCGAAGCACTGGGATTAAGCCCGGCGCTGGAAAAGATGCTGGAAGTCCCCGGTGCCACGGTGATCAACTACGAACCGACGGTCACCCTGGCGCTGGATGACGAATGCCGGCGGCAGTGCCGGGTGAGCATGGAAACCCGGACCAACGCCTACCAGGTGCGGACCGGCGATTATCCGGAAGAGCAACTGAGCGTTTACGTCACCGCCCGCCAGTACGGCAGCCTGTCTCCGGCGATCACGTTCGTCGAGGCGCTCGACAGTCTGGCCCAGGTGTGTCACGACATGGTCGAGCATTACGTGATCGACAACGTGCTGCGGCCGCTGGCGCAGACGATTTCGTTGAAATAACGCGACGCTTCACGGAAGTGACGCCCGCCACAACCACCAAGGAGGGTGTCATGGAAGTGCATCAAGGTTCGCCGGCCACGAGGGTACTGGTTGCCGGAGCCGGGCCAGTCGGTCTGACGATGGCGGCAGCGCTCGCCAAACAAGGCCTGACCGTCCGTATCATCGACAAGGCGCCCCAGGCGAGCGACAAATCGAAGGCCCTCATCGTCTGGAGCCGGACGCTGGAATTGCTCGACAAGCTCGACCTGGCCGATCGATTCGTCGAGGCCGGTTTGCCGGCCGAAGGAGTGAGCATCTATGGCGCCGGCAAACTTCTGATGCACATCGCGGTCGACAATTCCAAGTCGCCTTTCGCGCGGCCGCTGATGATCCCTCAATGCGAAACCGAACGCCTCCTGGCCGAACATCTGACGCGGCTCGGGCTCGTGGTCGAGCGAGGGACCGAGCTGGTGTCGTTTGTCGAACAGCCCGACGGAATTGTGGCCACGCTCAGGCGCGATGGACAGGAAGAAGTCGCCACGGCGGCGTGGCTGATCGGTTGCGACGGAGCGCACAGCACGGTCCGGCACATTCTGGCCACGCCCTTTGTTGGCACGACGCAGCCAAGCGAATGGATGCTGGCCGACGTTCATTTGTCGGGGACACGCGCCAAAGTCGAAATCGAAATCTATTGGCACGAGAAGGGGATATTGGCCCTCTTTCCCATTACGCGCGACCGGTACCGCATGATTGTCGACTTGGGGTCCATCACGAGCACACCCGCCGTCGAGCCGACCTTGGCCGACGTACAAGCCAAGCTCGATGAGCGGGGTCCTGGCGGCATCCAGGCCAGCGATCCGATCTGGTTGGCGAACTTCCGGGTCAACGAACGCAAAGTCGCCGAGTATCGCCACGGTCGGGCCTTTCTGGCAGGCGATGCGGCCCATATCCATAGCCCGGCCGGAGGGCAGGGGATGAACACCGGCATGCAGGATGCCTTCAATCTGGCCTGGAAGTTGTCGCTGGTCGATCGTGGCCAGGCGCGCACCGAAACGCTGCTTAACAGCTTTTCGGTCGAGCGTAGCAAAGTGGGTGATCAAGTGTTGCGCGGTGCCTCCTTGGTCACCGACATCGCCACGCTGCGCAATCCGCTGGCTCAGTTCGTCCGCAATCACACGGCCAGCTTGCTCGGCTCATTCAGTTTTGTACAAGACAAGATCCGCGATACACTGGGTGAATTGTCGATCAACTATCGCGCGAGCCCGCTGTCGGTGGAAGAGTGGTCGGCCGGTCGAAATGTTTCGGCCCCGGATCACGGCACCGTTCATGCGGGAGACCACGGCACCGTTCACGCGGGAGACCACGGCACGGTTCGGGCGGGGGACCGCCTTCCCGACGCACCGCTGGTCGATCCGGCCAGCGGTCAGCGCGTGACGCTGTTTGATTCGACCGCCGGTCCGCTGCACACGCTCATCTTGCTCGCCGGCGACGGCAGCCAGACGTCGATCGCCGCGCTGCGAACGATCGCCCAACAGGTTGAGACCGCGTTTCCCGACATTCTGGTGCCGCTGCTGATCGTGCCACCGGGGACGCAGGCAGCCACGGGAAATACCGGCACCAAACTTCGCGTGCGGATTGACAGCGAAGGAGCGGTCTGCCGACAACACGGGGCACACGGCGCGGCGGTTGTGGTCGTGCGGCCCGATGGATACATCGGCTATCGCGGCCAAACGGCCGCTTCGGACCGGTTGCTCGCGTATCTGGACAAATATCTGGTGCGGGGCACCTCGGCCGGCTGACGACTGTGACGCGTGACCGATGCGCAAAGCAGTCCGCGGACGATCGCGAGCGCAAAAAAAAGCGAGCCGCACGGTCCGAGTTACCGGCGGCTCGCTGAAACCTGAGAGTCACTTGGCACGTAACTCACGCCTGACTTATCGACGGCCGGCGGGAGAACAATCCAGAGCCGGTTGGACTTTTTTTCTTTCCGCCGCGCACGCGCGACTCAAGGGGGACATCGCAAGCCGCCGCCGGGTGCATATGTGACACGATGCGGTGACGCGTGTGTCGGTGGGTCGCGCTCGAAAGGTCTCGATTGCGGCAACCGGCGCCGGCAAGGGATTGCTCGGTCGAATCCGAAAACTCCGCGTGCGGCAATGAAATCGAAATCCGCAACGGCGCAGTTGTGTCGCGGTATGCCACGCGAAGAACAAATATTCCTCGCCGCACTTTGAGAAGCAAATCAACTTCCGAAGCCGCCGGCACCACCGCCAACACCGCCACCGCCGCCG
>Ga0182024_10019997_pt1 | contig 12273 bp, 11 predicted proteins | sample P32metaG_FD_120480 | JGI IMG/M metagenome (GOLD analysis project Ga0182024, IMG submission 120480) | Permafrost microbial communities from Stordalen Mire, Sweden - P3-2 metaG (Illumina Assembly) | ecosystem: Environmental > Terrestrial > Soil > Wetlands > Permafrost | place: Sweden: Stordalen...
AAGGCCAGTCAGGCCCCCCATGGTGAATAGTCCAATGAAGCCTATCGCATAGAGCATCGGTGCGTCGAACCTAATGAACCCTTTGTGCATCGTTCCGATCCAGTTAAACACTTTGATCGCGGACGGCACGGCAACCATAAAACTCAGAAGCGAGAAGACCAGGGCGGAGTAAAGCGACGTGCCGGCGACGAACATATGATGCCCCCATACAAGGAAGCTGATCACCGCGATCGCCATGCTGGCCCAAACCACGAATTTATAGCCGAATAACTGTTTGGACGAAAAAGCGGGAATGATCTCGCTGATCACCCCCATGCCCGGCAGGATCATCACATAGACGGCAGGATGGGAGTAGAACCAGAATAGATGCTGGAACAAGAGCGGATCGCCTCCGATTGCGGGATCGAACACGCCGATGTGAAAAATGCGCTCGAACGCCAGCAGCAGAAGCGTCATTGCCAGGACCGGCGTTGCAAGCACCAAAATGACGCTGGTGCCATAAAGCGTCCACAGGAACACCGGCATCTTGTACCAGGTCATGCCGGGTGCGCGCAGGCGGTGGATGCTGACAATGAAGTTGAGGCCAGTCGCGATGGACGAGAAGCCTGCGATAATGATCGCCGCAACTATCGCCACCACATGTCCCTTGGAATAGGCGGTGGTGAGAGGGGTGTAGAAGGTCCAGCCGGTGTCAACACCGCCAACAAACAGGGCGTAAAGCGCGATCAATCCGGCAAAAACAAAGAGATACCAGCTCAGCAGATTAAGCCTTGGGAAGGCCAAGTCCCGGGCGCCCAGCATCAGCGGAACAAGGAAGTTTCCTAATGTCACCGGGATGGCTGGAACGAGGAAGAACCAGACCATCACCACGCCATGCATGGTGAATAGCCGGTTATATGTTTCCGCCGACCCAATCATTCCCTCTGGCACGATGAGATTATAGCGCATCAATGCCGCCGCCACGCCTCCCACAAAGAAAAAGATCGTGATCGAGGCGAAATACAAGATCGCGATGCGTTTGTGATCGGTCGTCAAGAGCCAACTGCGGAGGGTGAGGCCATCGGTCAGGTAAGAGTTTGTGACTTCCGGAACTTCGGTCGCCGTCATGCTCATGGCTGCTTCTCCGACGTCAAGGACTTGATGTAAGAAATGATTTTCAGAAGGTCCTCTTCGCTGATCTGTCCCGCGAAAGAGGGCATGACGGGCGGATAACTCGCCACCCGACGCTTCTCCGGTATCAGTATGCAGTCGCGGATATAACGCTCGTCGGCGGTAACTATCTCGCCGTCAGCCATCGTCACTGGGCTGCCATAGAGCCCTGCGAGCGCGGGAGCGGGAATAGTGCTGACCGATTGACCTCCACCCGCGCCGTTCCCGCCATGGCAGCCGCTGCAGCCATAGCGCATGAACAGAGTTTCACCCGCCTTCGCCATGGTCTCATCAGCGCCGTTTTGCTCCAGCCATTGCTGATAATCGGGATCGGACATTGCCACGATGTCGCCCACCATTTGGGCATGGCCTGTGCCGCAGAGTTGCGTGCAGAACAAATGATATGTACCCGGCGTAACGACCTCGAACCACAATGTTTCGTAACGGCCTGGAAGCACATCGTGCTTGACCCGGAATGCCGGTACGGAAAAGTCGTGGATCACGTCCTCCGACGTCATCACCAGCTGGATAGGGCGGCCAATCGGAAGATGCAATGCATTAATCTCACGTTGGCCGCCCTGATGCTCGGCTTTCCACATCCATTGCTTGCCGATGACGTAAATCTGGAGGCCGTTGGAGGGCGGTTGAAAGAGCCGGACGTAGAGATCCGCGCCCCACACAAACAAACCGAAAAAGATCAGCAAGGTAACGACGGTCCAGCCTATCTCCAGCCGCCACGTTTTCGTGGCCAGGACACCACGGTCAATGTCGCGGCCGGCGCGGTACTTGAATAAGTAGAGGAAAATCAGCCCAAAGACGAGCGCGAGGATCACGCAAGAAGTCAGAAGCAGTGCGATGATCAAATAATCGACTTCCGGAGCGCTGGTTGTCGCCTGAGGGAGCCAGAATTTCATGCGCGCCGCCTTTCCCGGCGAAAGGCGAGGAACAATATGCCGACGATCGTCACAACTGTGATCGCCGCGGCCAAGCGCAAGAGCTTCATAATGGCCAGCGTGTACCCCCCTGTTGTCGGATCGTAATCGTAGCAAAGCAACAGGACCGGCAATGCCGCGGGAGCGATGCCGCCCGACGTGGCGCGCGTCACGGCGAGCCGCACGTCGGCCGGCCGATAGCCGACGCCGAGCAGATAGCTCGACACGAGACCGTCTGGCGTCGCGAAAACGGCCCCGGCGGGATGCGCGAATTGCTTCCGCTCCGGGTCGAAGTGATCATGAAAGCCAACCGCATCGGCTAGGGCTTGCACTGCGTCGGCGGTCCCCGTGAGGTAATGCCAATTCCGCGGCGCGCCTGGGGCCGGAAAGCGCTCCAGATCTTCAGCCTTGGCCACAGCTGCGTCCGCGCTTGTCTCCGATGGATCAATGCTCAGTGCGATCAAAGAATAATCGCGCCCAGCCACCAGTCCCGACACGCCGAGCGCCTTCAACAGGTCGCCGCGGACGATGCTGCAGAGATTGGAGCAATGGAAGTAACCAAGCACAAGTACCAACGGCGTACCTTCAAAAAGCTCGTCCAGACGCACCGTGCGACCGGTGTCGTCGCGATAGATGTCTTGCCGGGGGAGGCGGGCGCCTGGCCTTTGTTCGAACACAATGCCGGTGAGCGCCGGCGCTGGCGCTGCAATTGCCAGCCGAGGTGCCGTGAGCAGCAGCACCAAAAGAAGAAGCTCGCGCAGCCTCATGTGGTTTCTCCGTCGGTGCGGGCCAGGCGGGAATTTTTACTTGTGCGGCGGGGGGCGTTTCAGGCAGTCCGGGCCAGTCCGGGATATTCTCCTGGGCAATGATGCGCATCGCTGCCGCGATGGGGATGTGCGCGATGCCCTTCGCCTTATCGACCCAGCCCGTGCCATTGAGCCATTGCATTTCCTGGGCGTAGAACCGCGCCATGTTCGCGGCTGGATTGGGTTGCAGCCGAGGCGGCGGATATTGGGCCAAGGGCAAGCGCAAGGTTCGGTCCGTTGTCGCACCCGGATAAAGCCACAGGACGATCAATGCCAAAACGAACACCGACGCCAGCAGCAGCGCCGGGCCAGCCCAGATGAGGCGGCCGCCGACATCGGTCGGCTCATGTCGTGCGGGGTCAAGGAGCTTTTCAGACATGCCGTCGCTCCGTCCCTGGAATGCCTGGCAACAGGGGTGCACGTAGCGCCAGCGCGGCGGCAATTCCAGTCACACCGAGCATTGCCGAAATGTCGACCATTCCCAGGCCTTGTCCGGATGCGGGTAGGACAAGCCACCATCCGCGGATGACCTCGCTCACTATGAGCAGTGCTGTAATGCAGGCGATCCCGAGCCGCGAGCGTTGCGCCCGGGGTGATAACAGGACAAAGAAGGGCAATATGAAATGGCCTCCGGCTATCAATGCGGCCGTGACGCCCCATCCGCCCCTTGAGCGGAGGATGTACCAAGATGCCTCGTCTGGTAGGTCGGACTGCCAAACGATAAGCGCCTGCATGAAGTCGAGATAGGCCCACAGGATAAGCAATGCGAGCAGCAGCCGGCCAAAATCGCGCATCATGTTTCTGTCCAGAGGCTGTGCGATAACGGCGGCGCAGATGGACACTGCCAGCGCCAAAAGCCCCATTTCAGCGATTGCGATCATGCCGTAGGCGCTGGAAGCAAAATGTGGATCGAGGGACATCGTTGTGTCGATCGCCGCGAAAGTGACGGTGATAGCCAGGAGGATCAGCCCGGCGGGCGCGATCTGAGCGAGCTTTGCGTTCGATCCGCTTTGACGCAAGGCTCTCAAGATCAGCAAGCCTAGCCCAAACCAAACGAGGAGGTAGGCAATGCTGCGCGCGATGAAAAACGGCAAGTTCAAGTAAAACCCATTGTCCAAATGAGACGCCACCTCAGGCCGTAGCCAGGGGTAAACGGCGGGCAGCACCATTGTCAGGGGAATCAGCGCGGGCGGCAGCAGGACCAAAGTGATCATGCCCGCGACAAGCTGAGGCCGGGTCGCATGACCCCACTGACCACCAGTTAGCGCGTGGATCAGGAGAAGCCCCATGCAGCCAAGAGGCCAACCGAGCCAGGTCGTTAGCGCCGCCAGCCAGGCATGCGGGAATGTCCCTGGCGCGACAATCGATCCGACCGTGGTGCCGGCGAGGCCGGCGCCCCCCGCGATCCAGGCAGCGCGTTCCGCAAGGCGACGCGTCATTGTAACGCTCCTCGCTCATTTACGGGCACATCTGCTACTTCGGCGTGCTGGCTGCGCTGCAAGGCACGAATATAGGCCGCGATCGCCCAGCGATCCGAGGGTTGCACCCGACTGGCAAAGGAATACATCGCGCCATAGCCGTTCGTTATTACGTCATAGAAATGCTGCACGGGCGCCTGGCGCAAACGGTCGGTGTGATAGGAGGGCGGTGGTGGGAAACCGCGCTGCACGACCATGCCGTTTCCATCACCTAGTTCGGAATGGCAAGGCGTGCAGTAAATTCGAAATCGCTCTTGTCCGCGCTGGATGAGCGCGAGTGTCACCGGAGGCGCACTCGCCTGCTTGTTATTATATTCCACGATGCCAGGCGGCATTTGCACGGGGCCGACGAGCGGCGAATAGGCCTTCTGTTTGGGCTGCACGCTCATGTCGTCGCAGCCACCGAGCGCCATTGGCACGGCAAGCAGCAGGAACCCGCACCTCACGCCGGCACCTCCTCGATGAGTTTCGGATGTAGTCCCTCCAGTATCTGGCGGGCTCGCTCACGCACCCGCGCATCGCCGGTATAAATCGCAACAACCCATCCATCGCGCATGGCTTCGCGCAACGACTCGCATTCATCGATCGGATCGTAGAGCCTGGGCATGCCGGCGACGATGAGATAGCCGAAAACTCCGGTCAAAACGGCGAACAGCACGCCGATCTCGAATGCGATTGGCACGAACGCTGGCCAGGAAAATTCCGGCCGCCCGCCAATATCGAGAGGATAACCGATCATGTTCGCATAAACTTCCATCCCAAAACCGGCGAAGGCGCCAAACAGTCCCGCGATGAGAATAGCCGTCGGCAGCGGCGAGTTCGCGCGTCGATCATCATCTAGAAATTTTGGAGTGTATGTTTGGAGCGCGCAGATGTGTTCAGCCTGCAGATGCGCCATCGCGCGGCGTAGGGCTCCCTCCGTTTCGAATGACGCAACAATGGTGCGGCTCATTCACGCTCTCCTTCCTGTGCGCGGCTTTGCAGCAGCGCACGCATCTCGAACATGGAGATCATCGGAAGGAAACGCACAGCCACCAGAATTCCGGCAACGAACAGTCCAACCGTGCCGAAAAGTGTTGCCCAATCCCAAAGCGTGGGGTGGTAATCGCCGAAGGCGGACGGCAGGTGCGTGCGGCGTAGACTCAACACAACGATGTTGTAGCGCTCACACCACATGCCTATGATGACGCCGAAACAGACCAGCATGATGAGTGGCTGATTGAGGCGCAGGCGCCGAAACCACATCAGCTGAGGAATGGCGATGTTGAACAGAATCGTCGCCCAGTAGACGCCCGCCAGGGAGCCCGTGATCTTATCGACGAATTGTGCTTTCTCAGCCCTGTCCGAGCCGTAAAAGATAGTAAATGCATCCATCATATAGGCATAGGCGAGGCATAGACTGCTCACCAACAGGAGCCGGCAGAGCACATCGAAATGCCGGCCGGTAATGAAGTGTTCAAGGCCGAGTAGCCGGCGCAACGGTACAGCCAGAAGCAAGACCGTTGCGAATCCCGATAACAAAGCACCGAAAACAAAAAAGGGGGGGAATTCGGTTGAATGCCATCCGACCGTGGCGGCGCCGGCGAAATCCAATCCCACGATACTGTGCACGGAGACGACCAGCGGCGCCATGATCGCCGCCAGCACACCATAAGTCACATGGTAATGCCGCCACTGATCGTTCGACCCGCGGAAGCCCAGAGCCATCACCCCATAGATGATCTGCTTGCGGCGCGTCGCCGCGCGATCGCGCATTGTAGCGAGATCGGGGATGAGGCCAAAATACCAAAACAGCAAGGAGGAGGTGACATAGGTGAGGATCGCGAAAAAATCCCAGAGCAGCGGACTTCGAAACTGCGGCCACAGGGTCATCGTATTGGGAAAGGGAAACAGCCAATAGAACAACCATGGCCGGCCGAGATGCAGGACCGGATAGATCCCGGCGCAGATGGCCGCGAACACTGTCATCGTTTCGGCGATGCGGTTTAGGGATGTGCGCCAGTCCGCCTTCGTCAGATAGAACAGCGCGGAGATGAACGTTCCCCCCGATGCGATCGCTATCCACCAAACATAATTGATAATCGCAAAGCCCCAAACCACCGGCCAGTCGATACCCCAGATGCCGACGCCAGCATAGAATAGCCAGAGGATCGCGCCAACGAGCACGCCGGTAAGGAGCAAGGCGGGGATAAGCGCCAATATCAACCAAAGAAAAGCGCGTTCGCGCAACGCGATCGAGCAGATTTGATCGGTCATCGAACTGATTGTTGGGGCGGGCAGGACTACTGGATCACTCGCGCGCGGCGATTGCGAATGGCTGCCGGGACTCTCCGGAGGCAATGCGTGTGAGGCCGGAATATCGGTCATCCGCTGCCACCCTCAATCAAAGGATTCGGGTTGCGGATGCGCGCTTCGTAGGTAACGCGCGGATGGGTATTCTGGTCAGCCAGAAGCGCATAATCGAGGGGACTTTGTTTGCGCTTTGCGACTTCGCTTTGCCGGTCCGCCATATTGCCAAAGGTAATTGCCTGAGTCGGGCAGGCAGCCTGGCACGCCGTCCGCACCTCGCCGACCGGCCGGTTCTCGCGGTCGGCGGCAATTCGCGCCTCGGCAATGCGCTGCAGGCAAAAGGTGCATTTCTCCATCACCCCGCGCCCACGTACGGTGACATCGGGATTGCGCGCCTCTGGCGGTCTTTGTTCCTCGTTCGCGAAAGCGAAATAATTGAAACGGCGCACCTTGTAGGGGCAATTGTTCGAACAGAAGCGTGTCCCGATGCAACGGTTGTACACCATCACATTGAGCCCCTCGGAATCGTGCACCGTGGCGCCCACGGGGCAGACCGGCTCGCAGGGTGCCTGCTCACACTGCATGCACAACATCGGCTGAAAGTAGCTGTCGGGCGCGGCAGGGCTTCCTTCGTAATAGCGGTCGATGCGAAGCCAATGCATCTCTCGCTCGCGGATCACTTGTTCTTTGCCAACCACGGGAACGTTGTTTTCAGCCTGGCAGGCGACAACGCAGGCATTGCAACCAATGCAAGCGTTCAGATCGACGCTCATCGCCCAAGCAGCTGGTCCCTCGGGCGTCCAGTGATACAACTGCGGTTCTTGCTTCATAGCCGCGGAGAAACGCGGATCCTTGCCGTACTCGGCGAGCGTGCCATGCCTGACGACTTCGCCGGTTTCGCCGAAGATCAGGTTGTGGTGGTCGGTGCAAGCGAGGTCCATGTGGCCGGCCGCTTTCTGAAGCGATGGCGCGCCAGGCCGGCCGCTGAGCGGATAAACGTCGAAGCCGCGGCCATTTGCGATGTCCCCGGTATGCTGCCGCCCGAAACCAAGAAGCGCCACGACACAGTCCTCTGCTTGGCCCGGCATGATCCAAGCAGGTGCGGTCAGACTCGCCTCGCCGATGGAAAGCCGGACCATGTCGCCGTTGCGGAGCTTCAACTGCTGTGCTCGCTCCGGAGCGATCAGCAGCGGATTGTCCCATGTCAGCTTTGTGAGAGGCCGCGGCAGCTCCTGCAGCCAGGGATTGTTGGCGAAGCGTCCATCCCAGAGATTCGGATCTGGCCGGAACAACACCGTCAACGGATGCTCGGGGGGCTCGGGCAGAGCCTCGCGTCCCACGTCCGAGCGTAAGGACACGTCGACTTTTGGGCTGGCGGTTTGGGGTACGACGCCGCTCGCCAACGCATCGTGCCAGGCTTCTGCAAAATTCTGACCCATCCGGTTCTGCCATGTGGCCCGGACAATTTCGAGCGAGCCGGAGGGGGCAGGTTCGGTGAATAGCGCCAGCATCCCATGCATGCTGATGCCATTATAAAGCGGCAGCGCTTGCGGCTGCAGGATGGTCACGGTGCCGTCATAGGCCCGGGCGTCGCCCCAGCTCTCCCATGTATGCGTCATCGGTACGGCCCAAACGGTCGCCTGGCTGGTCTCGCTAGGTATCAAACTGAGCGTGAGGCTGAAGTCAACATGTGTCAGCGCCTCGGCAAAGCCGAGCGCACCCGGGGCCGTGTAAACTGGATTGCTGTCCATAATCAGCAACCTGTTTACCTTACCACCTCGCATGTCTTGCACGAGATCAGCCAGTGAAGTCTCGTGGCCGCTGGCCGCATGTGCCACTGGCGCGATCAAGTCGAATGTGTTCCCGCGCGCGCCCAACGCCTCGTTCATCGCATGCACGAGCGCATGCGCTTCCGGTGGCTGGTCCGGTCCGATGTGCACGAAAACATGTCCGCGATTTGCCATCAGATCCGCGATCACCTCGCGCACCCAGCTCGGCACTTCCGAAGGGGATGATCCCCCCAGGATTCCTGCAGCCAGCGCCATGATGATTTGGTGAAGCTCATGCGGCCCGGCGATAAAGCGATGATCCGCGACTGCTCCGATCAGCGTCGGCGTTGGCTCGATGGCGTAAATGCGGCTCATCTTCTTCGTGCGCACGGGATTACGGCGTAAGGAGAAATCCCGTGCGAAGCGCAGATGTCCGGGCGCGGAACTCAAGAGATCGCTGTCAATGGCAAGGATGATATCGGCCGCGTCGAGTTTTGGAGCCAATTCCACGGGCTGCCCGTAAGCGAGTACAGCGCCCTTTAAGGCATTAGCGTGCGAGACAGGCACCCACTGGACCCAACGCGTTTCGGGATAGGTTGAAAGGAGCCCATCAAGCTGGGTAGCCATTGTCGGCGACGTGATCGTCCCTGTCAGGATGCAGAATCCTACGCCGCGGCTCTCGGCGATCTTGGTTCGCTGCACTGCTAAAGCTGTCTGCAACTGTTGCTGATCGGAAGGAAGGTTATGCGCCGATACTCCCCAAGCCCGGTCCGGATCGTAGAAATCCAGTAGCTGCGCCTGCGCGAATATGTCTGTGGCGCCGAGGCTTGCTGGATGCCGGGGATTTCCCTCGAGTTTGATCGGGCGACCCATCTGGTGCTCGACGAGGACGCCTGTGGCGTATCCATCCAGCACATGGGCAGTGGCGTAGTAATTTGGCAAACCCGGGACAATGTTCTCGGGTGCCTTCACCGCCGGAATCAGCTTTCCTTCTGGCGCTCCGTCACAGCCGCCAAGCCCTGCCATCGCGAAAGCAGCGGACATCAGCTTGAGCACGCGGCGACGATCATGCGCCGAGGCCAGCGCTTCGGATAGGCTTGGAAATTCCTGCTTCGCGTGCGCAACGAATGACGGGTCGTCCGCAAGCTGCTCCACGCTGCGCCATTGCTTCATCGATGACATATCGAACAATCCGCGAGGTTGCGGCCACCGACCAGGTACTCGGCCAGCAGCACCTCCGCCGAAGGGGTGTCGGGGGTCCTGTGCCATTCCATATTGTAGATTTGATCTTTTGGACGGAGATTCGGGCCGGGATTGCGATGACAGTCCAAGCAGAACTGCATCGTGAGGGTCTTGGCCTTGTAGCTGAGCGGCATGCGGTCCACTTCACCGTGACAATCGGAGCAGCCGACACCTTTCGCGATGTGAATGCTGTGGTTGAAGTAAACATAGTCCGGCAAGTCATTGATCCGGTTCCAGACGATCGGCTTGTCATCCGCAAGACTTTGCCGCACCGGGGCCAGAAGTGCGGCATTTGTCCAGATCTGAGAATGGCAACTCATGCAGGTATAGGTAGGCGGCAGGCCAGCGTTGGATGAAACTTCCACGGAGGTGTGGCAGAATCGGCAATCGATCCCCAAACCGGCCACATGATGTTCATGGCTGAACGGCACGGGCTGCTTGATAGGCCAGGCGACGTGACGTGCGTAGTCGGTTAGCGGCCAGATCCACCACCAGCCAATGCACCCGATAGCTAGCGCCGCAATGGCGGCCAGCGTCAGCGCAGCCACTAGATTCGCGCTGGGCCGGAAAACAGCGGCCATCCGGATAATGCTCCCTACCGTGAGGGGCTGTCTCTAATTAACCCCGGTTAAATCCAAATGCTAAGATTTGGTTCCAATCCAACCTGTGTGATCCCAAGTCCCAACGTATTTGGCGTGGGGTTAGGTGAGATGGCGCTGGGCGTTGAAGGTTGAAGGCGTTGTGGCCCGCTGCATGCAGTCTTTTCGAACTCGCCTTGCACTTCTTTCTCGGCCATCAGCGGAATCGTACGACATATCCGGGTCAGTGTCGTCCCACTCCTTATGAAAATCTGGCGCCGAGAGGCCGTTCCCTATACGTACAATCTACCGTACAAAAAATCACAAACCTTGAGCTGACCTCATTATCGCGAAAATCAGCCAGGAGACGCTTGCGGAGATGATCGGCACGACCCGGTCCCGCGTGAGTTTCTTCATGAACACATTTCCAAAACTGGGCTTCATTCACTACGACGGCCACATCGAAGTCCACAGCTCATTGTTGAATGTTGTTCTGCACGACGAGCCGCACATCGAGACTTAAATGTGCGCATTTAGCCGGGGCGCTGGCATATGAATACGCTCCCCAGATACTGATGTGAGATGTGAGTAATTTAGGTGGGATGTGATCAATTTTGGACAGTCTTCGCCTTTAAATTGGTGTAGATTTCGTAGAGTTCGGTAACCGTCTAAAGTTCGGTTGTGCCGGTGGGGCTTTGGCCGCAATTAAGCCCCCTTGCTGGTCAGAAGCGCCCACCGATCTCTCGCGGCCGCTTTCTTTTGTCCAGCGTTTATCAGTTGATCTATCGTATTTTCGCGCGAGGGCCAGCATGCGAATTATCGCACTTGGAAAGTGAGATGGTCGACGATGACGAAAACGCCTTTATATGTGTGTGTCTCCACCGCCGCGTTGATCGGCGCAAGCTTGTTGCCCTGGAGCGACACGGCACGGGCACAGCGTAGGTCGTTCGAAACGCCGCATGCTCTCGACGGCGTCTATGCTGTCGATATCACCACGCAGCAAGGTGATTGCGATAGTGCCTATCATTGGTTAATCGCAGTATCGGGCGGCCACGTCACCTCGGCGGGGGATACGCCTATGGAAGCCAGCGGTCAGATTAACCGGCGCGGCATCGTGGACTTGGCGTTTCGGCGCATGGACAAAGTCGCGCATGTGACCGGAAGGCTCGCGGACGGCTCGGGCTCGGGTACCTGGTCGTTACCATCCTTGCAGTGCGCTGGTTTCTGGCACGCCGTGCGACATAGCTGAGGTAACTTGCTCGCGCAGAAGTTCGCCATGATTTTTAATGATTTTCGTCATATATGAACCGACCCAGCCGTAACTCAGCCGTTGTTAGCTTAATATAGCAAAATCTTGTTTAGTTCATTCTAGCAATGGGGTTTGGAGATCATAGAATTAAACAGGAACAAATTTGGCGTTGATGCGTTTAAGGGTCAGGTTTTGTGAGACAAAGGTGGTCGACCCCATGATTAGCCTTGAACTTCTGTACAAGGCCGCCGCGATCAACAGCAGCGAACTGGACGGTAGACTGGTCGTCGTCTCGAATCGTGTGCCTTTGCCGTCATCCTCGGCGGCGCCCGCGGCGGGTGGGCTTGCCGTCGCGCTGGAAGCAGCGCTCAAGCCGCGTGGCGGCCTGTGGTTCGGCTGGTCGGGCAAAACCAGCGAGGAAAGTGACCCCGTCCCCCAATCCAGGACGGTTGGACCACTAACCTATGCGGTATGCGACCTTTCGAGCCGCGATATCGAACAATATTATTGCGGCTTCGCCAACCGGGCGCTGTGGCCGATTTGTCATTATCGCCTCGACCTCGCCATTCTGTCGAAATGCAACGCTGCCGCCTATTTCCGGGTGAACGAGCAATTCGCCCGACAGCTCCATAAGCTGCTGCGTCCCGATGATATGATCTGGGTCCATGATTCACTGCCGTCCGGTTAAGAATCGAATAGATTCAACTGGTTATTGGATTGCGGGGATGGATTTTCGGTGTCGACGTCCTGGAAGGCGCGGAAAAGCTCGATTTTTTCGAAT
>Ga0182024_10019998_pt1 | contig 12273 bp, 12 predicted proteins | sample P32metaG_FD_120480 | JGI IMG/M metagenome (GOLD analysis project Ga0182024, IMG submission 120480) | Permafrost microbial communities from Stordalen Mire, Sweden - P3-2 metaG (Illumina Assembly) | ecosystem: Environmental > Terrestrial > Soil > Wetlands > Permafrost | place: Sweden: Stordalen...
GAGGCGAAGTGCGACGTACCACCGCCCTCGCTTCCCGAGCAGCGCAAGATGAGTGTATTCCCGCAATTTTCGACAATGGTCTGCGCCTCGCCCGCGCCGTAGGTGCTTGACACTTGCGCGATTGACTGAAAACCAAGGACGCAGCGGCCGCCGAACTTGCGCAGCCGGGCGAGCGCGTCCTTGAGCCCATCGATCGCACCCAGGGCGTCCAACTCGTCGACGACGAACCATAGACGCTGATCACCCTCGGGATGGCTCATGGCTTCAAAAATTGCCAGTCGAGTCCAGGTAGCAATAATTGCCCGCAAGGCGGCGAGCTGCCGGGCCGATAGGGTATGAACAGGACGCCGCGACCTGCGTTCACCCATTCCCGCACTGAAAACGTCGCCGCGCGCTGCGCCTGTACGTATTCCAGTGCCGCGACGCCGGAGGCGGTGACTGACCGGATCGATCCAAACATGCGCGCGTTATCGGGCTCGAGAAACGGTTGCGCAGGCGTGCCGGCGACGATCGGGCGCAGCTCATCGCTGCTGGCAATGGCGATCAGCCTCCACAGCTCAGTCGAATCGCACCGGGCTGTCTCGCTGCAGCGGCGCACAACTGCGCTTAGAAACGTGCGCGCATAGCCGCGCCACTCCCGTGCCGAGGAATCCTCGGTTGACGGGATCAGGCCGCTCACGAGCTGTTCGACATCGTAGGGATGGCGGATCTCCGCGAATGGATCCCATTTCACCGAGTCCGACTCAAAGGGATTAAGAATGACGTCACCGCGGTAGTGGTCGTAAAAACGCTGCAGATATCCGCCGTCGGGATCAGTGACGATCGCTCGATCCCCGCGCGCGAGCGCTCCACTCAGGAGCTCGCGGATCGCAGTGGATTTTCCAGTTCCCGTCGTGCCGATGAGCTTGAAATGCTTTGTCTCATCCAGCGCATGGATGGCGATGCCCGCGAGCGTCAGGGGCGCGGCCTCGCGCCCCCCTGACAAGCGAAGCGTCTTGCGCGGTGAGCGCCGGTGCGAGACGACCTGTGTTCCTCGCCGGTGCGTGTCCGCCGTAGTCGCCCGCGACGCGAACAATCGACCGCCAATAATGAGCACGACGCCGAGGGCAAGCACAAGCAAGGGCGTTTCCAAGCTCAATACCCCGCTACGACGAGATAGTCTGCCTGTCGCCCAAATGCCGGCGCATTGCGATCCACGCGCACGCAGTACCGCTCGGAATCACCGCAGCGCCGCAGATCTATCCGTCCGCCGCGCTGCTCAAGCCGTGCGACCACCAGTGCGAGTTCGTCGCGCCGTGCAGTGAGTCCTGCGATTTCGGAATGCGATGGCAGTAGCCAGCGAGCCGCGACGATGGTCATCGTGATAGTCAAGGCGCCGCCCAGCGTGATGGTGCCGATGCTCCATAGTGCCGAGCGAATGTTTGCCACGTAGGCTAGGGAGCGCAAAGAGCGCGCCGCGCCTTCGATGTCGCTGGCGAGCGACCGCAGCTCATCGACCAATGTCCGGCGGATCTCGTCGCGCACCACCGCGTCAAGATCCTGGGTATGTGTGCGCAACCTTTGCAGCGCGGCATCCGCGAGGATCTGATGCGTCTGCGCAGTCTCCATTAAAAGACCATACTTCATGGTTTCGTCGTTCACGTGGATGCCTCCGGCGGTTCACTCGCACTGCGATGCGTCGCAGCCGTACAAGTCTGCTCGACGCGCGTGCGCGGGCTCCCGCGCTGCCATTGAGCTGCGTGATTCCTGCTCGCCGGCACGCCAATGAGACCAGTTTTGTTTGGCCTCGGTCTGTTCTTGGAAAGTGGCTGGCGTGCTGCGCCCATATTCGCTGTGCTGTAGGGCAACTCTCAGCCATTCCGGTCGTGAGGCGACTTTGAGCAAGCCGGCAAGATCCGGGAGCTGTTCGATCTCTGAAGGCAACAGCGCAAGCTCCGTACTGAAGTGTTCACTATGGGAAGACGATGCCAACCACTCCATAGGCCGTCGGGATCTTGATTCTGTCGTTCGCAGCACTTCGCGCTCGCCGATGAGGCGGGAGGCAAATCGGGAAGTGCCGCCGCCCTCGCTCGCGGAACACCGCAGGATGAGCGTGTTACCGCAGTTCTCGACGATCGTGTGCGCGTCGCCTTGCCCGTACGTGCTCGACACCTGCGCGATCGATTGAAAGCCCAGGATGCAGCGGCCACCGAACTTCCTCAGGCGAGCGAGTGCGTCCTTCAACCCATCAATCTGACCAAGCGCATCGAGCTCATCAACGACAAACCACAACCGCTGATCGCCTTCGCCCTGGTTCATCGCTTCGAATACCGCGAGTCGCATCCACGCGGAAATTGGCGATCGCAAGGCCGCGATCTGCCCGGCCTGATACGGGATGAATAGCACTCCGCCTGATGCGGAGTCCGCTTCACCGGCACCCCCGTCTCGAACCCACTCGCGCACTGAGAACGCCTTGGCGTGAGGGTCTTGCGCGGCGATGTATTCAAGCGCGCCAACCGCGGAACTCGCCACGGAGCGGATGGAGTCGAACATGCGTCCGTTGTGTTCTTCTAGGAATGGTTGTGCGGGCGTGCCCGCCACCAAAGTGCGCAGCTCACCCGTCGTCGCAATCACCATCAGCCGATAAAGTTCAGCGACGTCGGTTACACCTGCTGCATGAGCCTGACGCGTGACTGCACTGAAAAACGTACGCGCGTAGCCGCGCCACGCGCGGTCTGGGCTTCCGTCATCGGGTATGAGTGCGCGCGCGAGCTGGTCGACATCGTAGGTGCTGGTCAGTTCGCGAAACAGGTCCCATTTGACTGAGCGCTTGTCGAACGGATTCAGAATGACATCGCCACGCCGCGGGTCATAGAACCGAGCCAGATACCCGCCGTCCGGATCAGCAATGACTGCACGGTCACCTCTACCGAGCGCGCCATTGAGCACCTCGTGAATGGCCGTGCTCTTGCCAGTGCCGGTAGTCCCGATAAATTTAAAGTGCTTGGTTTCGTCCTGTGCGGCAAGCTCGACTCCGGCAAGCGTCAGCGCAGCTTCGCAGCCTCGTACGCGTCCTCGTGACTGCATCGCCAGCTTTTGGCTGGTTACAAGGGCTCCGCGCTGGTGAGAGGGCGCCACCGAAAACCCGCCCGCGAGGCGTACTCCGCTGAAATACCCAATACCGGCCGCTAGTGCGCCGCTAAACGCGAGATGCAGCAGGCCTTCACCTGAGATGCCGAGTGCATGAGTGAACGGGTTCGCGAGCGCTATCCCAGCAGCGGCGGCGGTGGTCACTGGAAGTGCAATGATGGGTGATAGCAAGAGTTTGCCAAGCGGCGCACGGCCGCGGACCAGGCCTGCGAGCATCGGCGCTGCGACTGCCGTGTAACCCATCGCAAGACCCCACCATCCGTGAATCAACATCCGAATCCGCACTCGCAGCTGAGCGATTGCATCGAGCTCTTGTGCGGGGTCATGCTGATGCCGCCGCCGCCAGACTGCGCTGCTTGCGCATCGGCTCGTACCAGATTTCTTTGATGTAGCGCTCGTGGCGCTCGACTCCGAACTGGATCACAACATCGACCAGCAGATACAAGAGGCTCTTGATATCTTGCCGGGCAAGCTCGCGACCGCCTGGGCTCTGCTTGACGAGCAGGACGAGCTGCTCGAACGCGAGTTCCGCGCTCGTGGCGTGCACACTCGTGATCGAACCTGGATGTCCAGAATTGACGTTACGCAAATAATCAAAGGCTTCCTCCGACCTTAGCTCCGCCAGCAAAATTCGATCGGGCTTCATGCGCAGGCAGCACTCGAGCAACTGTTTGGGGGAGGTCCGCGCAAGGCCCTGATCATCCTTCGAATAAAACAAACGCACGTGATTCGGATGGCGATCGAGCACGAGTTCCTTGGCGTCCTCGATCGTGATGAGACGTTCGTCTGAAGGAATCTCGCGAATCAGCGCCTTGGTCCAAGTCGTCTTACCCGAGCCGGTCGGTCCCGATACGAGGATGTTCTTGCGGCATCGCACCGCGAGCTGCATAAAGGCGATGTAATCGTGCGTGTCCAGAAGGCGCAGGAGCTCTGTCTCCGCGCCATCGAGAACGTCACCGGCGCGCTGCGTCCGGCGAAAGATCCCGCGCCGCGCGAGGTCCTCAACCGACCAGGCCTCATCGGAGGGTCGACGGATGGTAATGGCGACTGTCGCAGCAGTCGTCGCGGGTGGCAGCACGATCTGCACGCGCTCGCCGCTCGGTAGGGACGCCGACAGTAGCGGTGATGTTTCGTCGATTCGCTGGCGCGTTGAATTCGCGACAAGACTTGCCAAACGACGACACCAGTCGAAGTCTGCAAATCGCAGCGGCTCGCAGTGCCAACCGGAATGCGTCTCAACGAATGCCTCTCCCGGGCGATTGATGCACACTTCGGTAATGTTTGGATTGCCGAGAAGAGGCCGCAGCGCGCGCAGGTTGAGATCAAGCGCCGACGCGTCAACTGGCGCGGCACTAGTGAGTGTGCAGCTCATAAACCGACCGGAAGTCGAGGTCGCGCGCAACGAATACCTGGATTCGATCCCCCTGGTTCTTGATGAGCGTCGGCGGGATGTTGATCGTGCTTTTCAAGACCTCGGTCATGACATCCACTGCAGGGGATGGACCGTAGATTACGGTGCCGCCGCTACCCGAATGCAGCGCTGATTCGAGCGTCTCATCGATCACGGAGATCAGAATCGCCGCGCCGAACCGGTCCCAGAAGTGCCGATTAACTTCGCCGGACAAACCTGATCGGCCAAGTGCGTCGGTTCCCGGGGAGGCGAGCGGAACAATGACTCCCGTCGGTGTACGCGCTTCGGTCCAAAGTACGAACACGCGCGAGGACCCCTGTTGGACCTCGCTCTGCGTTTCGCCGACAAGCTTCGTACCGCGTTCGAGTAGCACGACCTTGCCGTCGACACTGAACGTGTCGGTCGCCGTGATGCAAGTCGTCATGCCAGGCAGTGTGGTGTCGATGGCTGTTTCAAGCGTGCAATCAATAAATGCCCCCTTCGATAACAAAAAGTGCTGCGTAGGTAAGACACGCGCTTGTACTGCGGGGGTGGCGATCGGCGTGAGTAGCGCCGGCAGTGCGACCGGGCGTACGGTGGAGGCGGTCGATACGGCTGCGGAAACGTTACCCGCCTCGCCCAGGCCGCTCGGACTGCCAATAGCCTCGGACGCGATGCGGCCGCCGGATTGATCCGATCCAGCGGACGTCAGCTCGGACTGCCTCGAAAATGCCGGACCGGACAATCGGCGTTCAAAGGCGAGCTGTGCCGGCGTCTTAGTCGGCGCCACGGCAGCCGCTGAGGCACCGTACGTTGGCGCATTGCCGGACATCGGAGCAACGACAGATTCTTTTTCCACAGCCACTTCCCGTAATGGTTCAACTGCAGGTGTTCCCGCTGGCAACTGAGTCAGGCCGCCATACGGCAGCTGTGATGCCATTAGCGGTGGGTCGATCCTCCCAAGAGAGGGCAATGGAGCGTCACCCTGCGCACGACTCTTGGATGCGGCCTGCGCGCTCTGCTGCGCGTGTGACTGGCGAGCAATCGCGTGCGAGTAGTACCAGGCGAGCATGCCTAACCCCAGAACCGACATAAGGCCGATCGCCATGAAGCTGCTCACGCGAGATTGCACCGACCCCGCCCCGCTGACCGTCGGCAGACCGCGCTCGCCTGCGACACCGCCGAAGCTCACTGTGTCGCTCCTCTTCGCTCGCGCTGAACACTAGGCGCCACCGTTGCTGACTCCAACCGTTCGCCGGATCCCGCATAGCCTTTGTTGACAATGCAGCCCGTAAGGCCGCCACGCCGCAGAATCAATCGCTGCGCAACGCGATGCACGACGACCTCCCCGTCGTCCATGCTGAAATTAAGTAGAGATTCGGCGCCGTCTTCGTTGCGAACAAAGATCGCCGGCAATTCCGCATGCGCGCCGAAGCGCAAGCGCGTATGCACGCCGTCATCCGAAGCTGCGACCGGCCGCAGTTCCTCGTGGCCGCAGTACCAATAGTCGGCATTTCTCGCACGACCTGTAGATCCGCGGTTGAGTTCGTCATCCACACGCGCGGCGGCCGCATCCGCGGGCGAATATTGAAAGCGCAGCGCGTAGATCGCGTCGGGCTCGTTTGCGGCAGCTGGGCGACGCATCTGGGCGGTGTACTCAAAATGATAGTGCCGCCGTGTCGTGAGCACGGTCAGGTTTGTCCCAACTGCTACGGCTTTCGGCTTCAAAAAAAGATGATTGCTCTGGGCGACGAAGGACAGTGCGTCGATGTCGCCCGCTGCTAATCCCACAAACTCCTCACCTGGTTCAAATTCAAGATCGATCTCGTACCCGACGCAGCCTCGCAGCCGATACACCTCATCAACCTTGTACGTCGCTACTCGGATTCGCGGATCACCGCCGCCGCCCACGGGATAAACCTCGGCACGCAACGCGGACTCCCGAATTGTCAAAAGCCCAATGAGATAAAGCGCAATGATGCCGGCACGCGCACACCGCCCGTGTCCAGTAATCACGGCTGGAGTCCTTTTCCCGGTACAGCAGCAGCCGCACCGCCCGACCCCGCCGCTGCGGACGTCTCTGCGCTCACCTCCGGTTCGGGGTGGAAATCGATCACCTTGAATCCAAGCGGATTCCAGCTGCGCGTTTGCGGATTCTTGGAGGGTTCCGAGTAACTGTATTGGACAGTTGCAATCCAATGCGTCAACTGTTCATCCGTCGCTCCGGCAGCGCGCCTGCCCTTGACGTAACGAACCTGCGCAAGATCTGCAACGCCATTCCCCCTCTTGAAGAAGCTGACGGAGACCACCTGGGCGCGCACGATCGACCCATCCTTGTAGAGATTTAAGGGCGACGTTGGGCTTGCCGGATTCCACAAGGCGTACCAGCTCTGGTTGCGCAGCGCAGAATGAAATGCGCCACACTCCTGATAGTCGCTCTCGGCGGTGGCGAAATTAAAGCGCTCGCACACGGTGACATAGTGAGTTAACAGATAACGCGTGACCGATTCGGCCACTTCACCATGACCTGAGTATTCCGGGACGACGTCGACGACCCCCGTAGTGTTGTCAACACGCACGATGAAGGGATCGACTCGCTTGAGCGGCATCAGGAGCATCAGAGACGCCGCGCTCATGAGTGCACAAAGCCATCCGCCACCGGCAGTCCACCACGCTACGCGCTCGCTTCTGCGAGATTGGGCCATGCGATCTGCCTCCCAAGAAGCGCTTTCGCGCCAATACGATTCAAGTTCGCCCTCAGTTGTCACGGCACACCGGCGTGGTTTTTCGAGGCCGCAGTATCGGCGAGCGGCCCGGCTGCCACCGGCGCATTAATCGGACGGAGTTTGCTATCGCACCTGACGCTCGCAGCGTGGTGTGCAGTGCACGCCACCAGGCACCCTGTACAACACAGAATCCAGATCAATTTCATATGTCCGCTCTCCTTAATACCGCGCACATTTGGCCGCGCCAGACGACTAGGGCCGCGGAACCTGCATGGTCGATTCGCGCGGCGGCGTGCTCCGTCGATAGGTTGTTGCGTATGCAATGCCGCTTCTTGCCAGCCCCAAACCATGGCGCGCGCCCCAGTTCACCGCGAGGCTGACTGCGCCATAGCTCTGCAGTGCCACGCCGTGCGAGAGCGCGGCTGCGATTGGCATCACTTGACGCATAACGAGAAACGTCAGTCCCGCTGCCATGCAGACTCTGACGGCGTCGGCGATCTGTATTCCTCCGCCTTGATTCGTAGCAGCCTGTGCCGCCGTGCTGACGAGCGTCATCATCAACGCCGCTGCAAGCACGGCGAGCAGCGTAATCAACGCGTAGTTCGCCAACTGCCCGAGCCAAGACATGAAGTAGTGCTTGGTGGACTCAAAGAGCAACAGCACGACGAAGAGTGGCCCCAAGGCCAGCAACACTGAAAGAGCGATCCGCGAGAGCGCCAACAGAAATATCGTGTAGATTGCCGTGAGGCCGACTAATAGATAAACAGCAAAACCGGCGAGATCATAAGAAATGCTGCCTTCGAGAATGCCGCCCTTCTGCATGAGCAACGCTCCCGCGTCACCGCCGAGAAAAATGATCCGGTCGACTGTCGTCACCGCGTCATAGGCTCCGACCACAACTGCGGCGAGCTGCGCCGGCGCATTGAAAAACGTATCGACGACCACGGTGTTATAGAGCCAGAGTCGCAATGACACGGCGAGAACGACCACGAGCGTGATTATGCGTTTCAAGCCAGCGGCAAACGGCTCCTCGATCTTGCCGGTCAGCTGCAGAAAGCCCCAAACCATGAGGTAGATCGTCGCGAGCGCGACGATCGCAGGCTCGAGCGCCGCCGCCACCCGAGCCGTCTGATCGCCAATGTAGGACGCGAGCAGCGAATTGAGCCACGTGCTGAATTCCGCGAAGAAGCCCATAACCGTACTGCGCGTTACAGTCGTTACGAACGCGTCACAGGCCCATCGCGGGCAAGGTTCGCAGTGACCCAATATCTGCTACGGCACGCTCACGCGTACGTTGCCGGCGCGCCCACTCGTCGCCCTGAGCGGATTGTCCGAGCACGTTGAGCTTGGTCTGCTCGTTCTGCAGCATGCCCTGCTCGGCGCCGATTCGGGCCCCGAGCTCAAGAATCCCCTTCTGATCTGTGGCCTGAGAGATAGCGTCGATGAGGAGCTGTATCGCGGAGAAGCGGCTGCTCGCACTCACCAGCGCCTCCTGCGCGACGGCTTGCAGCAGTGCCGCGTTGCGCCGCGCCTCCTGCAATGCGCCCTGTTCGTCGAGTGACAATGCCGCGACCTGCTGCGCACTCAACACCGCATTGCTGTTTACAGCCGCGCTGACGTCGGCTCCCAGAGTGTAACTCCCCGTTCCCTGCTGTGCCGCCTGCAGCTGCGTCGAGTTAGTCGGCAAGTAATTGCGCACGGTACCGGAGAGGAGCTGTTGCATCCCGCGTTGACCGGTCATCGACTGGTACTGCTGTTGCGCCTGCGCAAGATCCTGGCGCGCGGTATTCAGGTCCTGCGCGAGAGTGTTGACCTCCGCCACGAGTTGCGCGATCGCGCCAACGTCGGTCACGGGTATCTGCGCGCGAGCCGCAAGGGAGACCACGCTCAGCAGCGCAATTGCAACCAGTGTCTTGGTAAATTTCATGGCGAACATTGCACACCCCCGGTTTATTGAGTCAGTACAGAACTAGAAAAAGCAGGTAGCCAGGCGGAAGCGTCCGCGCCACATTCAGCCATCAGGCGGTGCATGCGCTCGACGGCGCTTGCTCGGCCTGAAATGACCGCGAGTTCCGCATTGAAGCCCTTAAGATCAAGCTGACAAACGACGCTGTAATGACCCTGCTTTACGAGGAACATTCGCGAGCCGGGCTCGAGCTGCTCCTTGACGAGCTTGAACTCGCGTTCCGTCAACCCGAAGCCCACCATGTATTCCTCAGCATTAGCGTCAACGTTGGGGAAGAAGATCTTTGTCGGCGTCTGTTCGACGATCGTGCGGCTGATCGAACTTTGCAGCACGTCGCTTGCGCCTTGGGTTGCAAGACACATCACGCCGTTCAATTTGCGCCAGGTCTTCGGCCCTTCCTTTGCAAAGTTAGCGAATGCAGGGTCTGCGAGAAGTCGCCAAAATTCATCCATCCAACAAACAAGCCGCCGGCCGTCGAGGAGTCGGCGCACCAGGTGGAACAGATACAGCGTTACAGGTGGACGGATCACTTCATGTTCGAGGAAGTCCGTGACGTCAAAGCCGATGACAGCGCGTTTGCCGAAACGCGTAACAACGGAGTCGTCCTGGTTGTCGAACACCCAGGCGTAGTCTCCTGCGGTACTGGCGCACCAGCGTGCCAGTCGCGCATAGATTCCCTCCGGGTCGGTCGGATCAAGAAACTCGGTAAGTCGTGATAAACGCCGCGCTGATGGCTCAAGTGCAAGAGTCCCGCGCAGTGCCTGATCCAGGTCCGACTGCTCGCGTACGCTCAAGCTGCGCGTGCCACTCGTGCATACCAACGTCCGCAGCCACGATTTCAGGAATTCCTCATTGTCCGGCGTACGCGCCAGTTGCAAAGGATTGAACCCCGTCGCGACGCCATTTTTGAGCGGCAGGTACTCACCGTCGAGAGCGCGCACCAGGATCTCTAGGCCGCGGTCCTTGTCGAATATCACCTGCGTTGCACCTTGCCGCTCGAGCATTGCAACCAGGAACCCGATGAACACCGTCTTCCCTGATCCAGTAGGACCGCAGATGAAGGTGTGACCCGTATCCTTGCGACTGCCGCCATCGGCATCCGCAGGATTGCTGGCATGCAGCGAAAAGTAGTAAGGCGAGCGGGCGCTCGTGATCAGAAGCGTGAGCGCCTCACCCCAATGGTTTCCGGTTGCGCGCCCTGCAGGATGGTTGTGAAATCCAGCCATTGCGCAAAAGTTTCGCGAGGTGATCGGCGCCTTGCGTGGCCGCATTGGAAAATTTCCCGGCAGTTGCGCCCAGAAAGCCGCCTCGATAGCAAGATCCTCGCGAGCCACGGTCATACCCGTATCGGCGAGAAGGCTCCGCGCCAGCGCAACGTGATCATCCAGAACCTTCAGGCGGCGCATTTGCGGACTATCTGCACCGCCTTCAACGACCTCAGCGAGCACTTGCAGCGAAAAGTGATGGTCGCCCATGACAAACTGGTTGCTGGTCAGCGCATCGAGGGCCTCCTTCAATTCCTCCGCCTGCGAGATTGCGAAGTCCCCGGCATTCGCCATGCGATTGAACTGCCGTTGCAGAAGGCCTTGTCCGGCCGCCTTTGTGAGAAACGTGAAGGATTGTGTGAGCACAAATGCAAACGGCGCGGACAGCAGCCGGTCGTACATGCCTACGACGCTCGGTGTCGGATACTCTTTGATACCCAACATGGCGCCCACGCGAGTCGAAGTTGCCAAGCGGTACTCGATCGCCTCCGTTCCGAAAGACAGCCGCGTCGTTGCGAGCACGTCGTGGAGGGGTGCGCGCGGCAAGGGAATGGGTTGGCGTTCGCCATTGATGAGGTAGGCGAGAAATTCCAGGAGGCTCGAACAGACCCGATCGCCTCTCTTGTAAACGCCCAACGGTTCCGGCTCGTAACGGGCGAGCGAGGCTTCGAGGGTCTGCCCGAGCTTCTCGCAGGCGGTAAATGCGTCCCGCAGGTCCGCTTCGGTACCATTGCGCTGCGCCTTCGCGAGCAGCTTGGAAACCAGTCCGGTCGCGGCTCCGGAGGCCGGACGGTACACCACCGCGAGGTACCATTCGTTAACCATCAGCGTCTGTCCGACAAGACGCCCGGTGTATTTCTCATTGAGGATATCGGCAAATCCCGTCGCGCTCGTTGCAGCTCGGGGTGCTACCTCCCGACGACGGACTACGTGCACCCACAGCGCAACCTGGGCGCTGGCTATATTTCGCCACAGAACATTCAGTCGTTCGTGCCAGGTGTTGAGCTGCTCGTCGTCGGCGCTTTCGAAGCTTGCGCCACCCAGGCGAAATATCTGCACGTAATCGCCAAACACAGTCTTGACGAGGTTCCCGGCGACGTGCGCTGCGTATGGAATGCGCTCCGCGGTAATCAGCTCGCGCTTCAGGATCGCATTTCGTTGTTGCGTGAGCACTGCTATGCCACCTTCTGAGCAGCGCCGACACGTACATGCACGACATCGCGACGCCGTGCGCGGCCGTTGGGCAAGTCAAGCTCCAGCGGGCTGTAACTGCTCGCCTTCCAAAAGCGCAGGTTTCCCAGGAGCGCCGAAAATCGTGTGCGGCCCCACAAGAGGACAAGATCGAAGAAGCGCGGATCGCGCGCGCATAGCAGCAAGCTCACCCCGTGAATGGGTGCGGCAAGCAACAGGCCGAAGAGATTTTTCGTCATCAAAAAAATCTCCATCGTAAAGACCAGGTTGAAAAGCAGCGCGGAGTACGTGACTCCCCAGCGCATCGGAGGACGTGTGGCTCCAACAAAGAGCAAATCGGCAGTCACGCCGGCATTGCGAGCAGTCACGATATTCTCCGCGACAGTTCAGACGCCAAACATCCCACGCACCCATGTGACGATCTGAGGCGCGCCGAACGCGATTGCGATCCCCAAAATGGCCCCGACACACCAGCCCCACGACATTCGATTCGCCATCGCCATACCGCCAAGAGCCATGATGAGGATCACCGCGATGGGTGTGAGCCAGGAGATGATGTTGCTCTGAAGCGCCGTGGCTCCGGTCAGAAATGGGGAGCTCTGCGCC
>Ga0182024_10019999_pt1 | contig 12272 bp, 11 predicted proteins | sample P32metaG_FD_120480 | JGI IMG/M metagenome (GOLD analysis project Ga0182024, IMG submission 120480) | Permafrost microbial communities from Stordalen Mire, Sweden - P3-2 metaG (Illumina Assembly) | ecosystem: Environmental > Terrestrial > Soil > Wetlands > Permafrost | place: Sweden: Stordalen...
TCCGCAAAGATGTTTACGATCTAGCGTGTGCCACCATCGGCGGCAAGAAAACCGGTGTTTGGGGGGACGACGATGATGACGACCTGGTCAGGAAACCCTCATGAATCGCAGTCAGGTTGTCCTTGTAAACTGGTTCTACAGCGATCTGTCCGGGGCGAAGGTTCGTCCCGCAGTCGTAGTCCAGGCAGACTTCCTCCATGGTCTGATCGACGATACTATTTTGGTGAAAATCACGGGAAAATGCTTCGGCATTCCGGGCACGGAAGTCGAACTCGATCCGGCACTTGAGCCGGGCTCGGGATTGAGCAAGCTCTGCTATGCTTCTTGCAACAACCTTGTCACCCGCGACCAAGCTACGGTTGACGCCGTGTTGGGTTATCTTTCCGACGCGGCCATCCGGGAGATTGAGGTATGTCTCAAAAAAGTGCTTGACATACGGTAATGCCCGGCCAATCGCGGTGGAAGAAAAGGAGTTAGCTATGCAACCGGCGATTCACCAATGGTACTCGGTTGATGATGCACTCGCGGCGTTCGGAGGCAAGGCGGCTTCCAAGTCGCTCTGCGATGGGCAATTCGTCATCCTGCCAAAGGTCGTTCTTTGTTTTGCATCTGTCGGGGACTCGGCGGAAGAACCGCACCTATCCTGCCCGTCGCGCTTCATGTGGAGACCGCTTCGTCTCGACTACGAACCCGCGGGTGAGATGCCGTGGCTACCCAAAGATGTTCGAGAGGTCTGGGACCGGAGCCAGCGGGAAGTCAAGAAGATCAGGGACCACCATGTTTTCCTCCGCACGCCGAGCGACGAGCAATACTTCTACGCTGGGCCGGCTCACCTGGGCAGCTACGGCGGCGTCGGAAACAGCGGCGGCGTGTGCGCCAATTTCTCCCTCAAGGAACGCTTGCCGCGTGAAATTTGGCTCAAGTTCGGCGGATATCCAGGGTGGCTTGTTGACGTCAATCATCAGGCGCGGCGAATTGGGAACGGCGATCTGTCGGCCTTCGAGCAATTGGCGAATGAGTTGCCACGGCAAGAGTTTTCGCACCTGTGCATGACGCGGTACGAGGAGGACTCGCTAACGGTCCATACCAATGCTCGTCGCGGTTGGCTAATGTATCTGCGGTATCCGGGGCATGGCGGAATCTACACCCGAGACTTGCAGTACACCGGCGACCCGGAGCGTGAAGAGGTATTCGAGTGCGTTTGCGGTATCGGCCTGGAGTTCCAAGCGGATCAAACCCTGCCGCGAGATCTTGCTGTGCGTGCCGCGGTGGAGTTCTTCGTTACTGGCGACTTGCCTCGTTGCGTACATTGGTCCGTGAAATGAGCCGTCGGATGAACGCCGCGGCATCTAGGAGGACACCATGCTTTCCTTCGCCTTGGCCGTGATGATGCCGATTTGGACCTGCACGCAGTTGCCGAATGTCCAGCCCGGCCCCAAGGTCGATCGGCAGGGAGATCCGTTGCCGGCAGGAGCATTGGCGCGGAGCATTGGCGCGGATCGGCACGACGCGATTGCGGCATGGGAGTTGGCTGCAATCGCTGGCCTTTTCTGCCGATGGCAAACGACTTGCCTCGTCGTCCTACTGGCACGAAGACGCTGTCTGGGACGCCGCCACCGGTAGAAGCCTGGCCTTTCGTTGCGATCGGTCCACCACTCCCTGGCACGCGATGGTCTCGCCAGATGGCAGCCTGGTGGCCGGGCACGTCGAGCAGGGCGGCATCGGTGTGCAGGAGCCGGGTACGGGCAAGGAACGATGGCGTTTGCCCGGCAAGAAGAATGCCGTGCATGGGCTGGCGTTTTCCCACCACAATCGCTGGCTCGCTTCCTCCGATGACGACGGCAACGTTTTTCTCTGGGACCTGGGAACGGGTAAGAAGTCCCGGCAATGGAAGTCCCCTGAAAAGGATCGCTACGATCAACTTCATGCCTTTTCCCCTGACGGCAACACGCTCGTTCACACCACCCGGAGCGGACATGTCGTAGTTTGGGACATACCTTCGGGAAATGAGCTGTTTCACTTCGAGCCCAAGGGCGATCGCGATTCGATCTATGGTGTCAGTGTCTCTCCCGACGGCGAATATGTCGCCACCCGCGCCTTCTGGGGACCGATCTACCTGTGGCATCTCAAATCGGGCAAGTTCGCACGTGAGCTCGGCGCCAAATACCGGCTGGAAAGCGGCCCCATCTTTTCGCCGGACAGCAAAACCGTGGTCGCAGGCGACGACCAGGGAGGCATCCATTTCTTCGACCCGGCGACGGGCAAACTCCTGCGCAGCCTCGACGGCAAGCGCGCGGAACGGATTCATTGCCTGGCCTTCTCGCCCGACGGTAAGCGACTGGCCGGCGGCGACGATCGCGTCATCCATCTCTGGAACCTGGACAGCGGCCAAGAGATATTTCCGGTCCCGGATTATCCGGCCGCGAGCACTTCCGCGCAGTTGCTCAGCGATGACAAGACTCTCCTCATTCGCTACCATTACGAGCCGCTCACGAGCCATGGAGATGTGGACTCCCAGCTCGATTTCTGGGACGTTTCCGGAAAGCTGCAAAAACGGGTGAATTTCGACTTCAAGCTGGGGGATAACAGCTTCTTGAGCCCGGTGGCCTTGACGGTTGCCCCAGACGGGAAATCGCTGGTATTTGCCGCTGGAGCGTCGTTCCTTCGTTACCATCGGATCTGGAAAAACGGAGAAATTCAGGCCGACCTTCGCTTTTGCGATGTGGCCGGCGGCAAGGACTGCGCAGCTGGACCCGACTTCCTTGCGAGGTTCACGGCTTGAGCTTTTCCCCCAACGGCCAATTTCTGTCCGCCTCAATCGACAAGGCCGGCCCCAACAAAGAGGGTTATGGTCGTGAGAGCGTTGTCGAACTATGGCATCGCGACGCGCCATCCTCGCTGAAGAAAATCGCCGAACTGCCGGGCGAACATAGCGGCCAGGTGCGCTGGGCGCCTGATAGCCGTTGGCTCTCCGTCGGCGCCGGAAAGGGGTGGGACTTTTTCGATAGCAAAACCGGCAAAGTGTTGCGCCATTGTCCTCTCAACCAATCCATCGGGGCCATGGCGCCGTCGGGACGGCGTCTGGTCTGCTGGAATTTCGAAAAGCAGACGGCGGAACTCGCCGAGCAGGCGACCGGCAAGACCATCTGCAAGCTCGATTGCGGCGGCATCTACATCGTTTGGTCGTCGTTCGCGGTCTCTCCCGATGGCCGAGTTGTGGCCGGCGATTTGACCTCGGAGAATATCTTTCTCTGGGACGCTTTCACCGGTAAGAAGATCGGCACGCTCAAGGGGCACCGCGGCAGCATCAAGTCCTTGTGTTTTTCCGCCGATGGCCGCTTTCTCGTCAGCGGTTCGACCGATACGACCGTGCTCATCTGGGACTATCGCAAGATGATCCAGCAACCGCCGTTCAAGCAAGGCGAACTTTCCGCGGAACGCCTGCAAGAAATCTGGAAGGACTTGCAGTCCAGCGATGCCGCGCTGGGGTACGCGGCCGTCGCCAATCTGGTGCAGGCTCCGGACCAGGCCCTGGCCTTGTTGCGGCAGAAAGTCGTGGCCACGACCGCCAAGGATCATGCCCGCTTTCAGGCGTGGATTGACAAGCTCGACAACGACTTTTTTCAGGAGCGCGACCGCGCCCAGACGGAACTCCATGCCGTGCGCGACCTGGCCGAACCAGTGCTGCGTCAGGCCCTTACGCGCAAGCTCTCGCAGGAGGCGAAAGGGCGCATCGAGTCCATCTTGGCCAAGCTCACCGATTCACCTGCCCCGCTCTGGCTCGGGCTCGCGCACCTGCGCGCCTTCGAAACCCTGGAGTTGATCGGCTCGGCCGCCGCACGCAAGCTGATCGAAGATATCGCCACGGGACTGCCGGCGTCGCCGTTGACCCAGGAAGCTCACCGCACTTTGGACCGGATGCGGCAATGATGATTTATGAGGATGCTGACTTCGACAAAGTCTGATCCAGCCAGGCTTCAAGATCGCGGCCATTCTCTTTCCGGAGCGCCTGCAGTCCCTGTTTGATGTCGCACAATTTCTTGTGGCCCATCATAGCGCCGTCTCCAATCGGGGAAGGGGACAATTCCGGCATGGCGACATTCTATGCCCTCTTCACTTCGACAGGGCGTAGATTTCTTCGCCGCGCCGAAGTATGATTGTCGATAGAACACCGCTACATCGGACGGATTGATGATGAGCCAAAAAATACTGACGCCGCGGCCAAAGCCGATTGTCTACCCGGATAGCGATGGCAAGCCCATGGCCGAGAACACCGTGCAATTTCGCTGGATTGTGACCCTGGAAGGCGGCCTGGATGTGCTGTTCGCCGGGGACGACAATGTCTTCGTGGCCGGGGACCTGTTCTGGTATCCGGTGGAAGGAAGGCCGGACATTTGCCAGGCGCCCGACGCGCTGGTCGTCTTTGGCCGACCGAAGGAAGATCGTTTGTCCTACAAGCAATGGGAGGAAGACAACATCGCGCCACAGGTCGTGTTCGAGGTGCTGTCGCCGAGCAATCGATCCAGCGAAATGATTCGCAACCTGAAGTTTTATGAATTGCATGGAGTCGAAGAGTATTACACGTTCGATCCGGATAACAACGAATTATGCGGCTATCAGCGCGACGGCAGCGGCTTGCGGGAGATCGCGCAGATGCAGGGGTGGATCAGTCCACGAATGAAAATTCGTTTTGAGTTGGCGGACGGACATCTGCATGTTTACGGCCCCGACAACCGCGAGTTCGCGACCTATAGGGAGCTGGCCGCTCAACGAGATCAGGCTGAGCGAGAACGGGATGAATTGCGGGCCCAGCTCAAAGCGCTCGGCATCGAGCCCAAGACATGACCCGTTTCACCCCATGGGTTCGGAGTACCTCACCCATGGGCTTGGGGGTCTGGGAGAGTTTCATGACGGCCCAATCTGCTGCACGACAAGGCATGCCGCGTCTGCTCGTCATCAAGGGGGCGGATGAAGGCAAGCAGTTCGATCTGACCGATCCGGTGATGACCGTCGGCCGCGATGCCTCGAGCCGCATTCGGCTGCACGATACCGAGGTGTCGCGCCGCCATGCCGAGTTTCGCCAGGCGGGGACCGGGTTCGTGCTCGTCGATCGCGGCAGCGCCAACGGCAGCTTCGTCAACAACGTCAAGGTGAAGGAAGCGACGCTCCACGCCGGCGATCAGATCGTCATCGGGCAAACGACGCTGGTCTACTCGAGCGGACGCGGCGACGACGCCCAGGCCGGTCAGGCCCTGGCCGACAAGATCAGCATGATCACGCGGGCCGACGTCGAGCTGTCCTCCGCCATCATCAAGACCATCGGCGAGACGGAAGGCAGCCGCATCCTCAAACAGACCGACCAGGCTTCTCCCTGGCTCAAAAACGCCCTGGCCAATCTGTCGATCATGTACGACGCCAGCCAGGCGACCAGCCATATTCTCGACACGGGCGAGCTGCTCAATCGCATCCTGGAGCTGGTATTTCGCTCGATCAACGCCGATCGCGGCTGCTTCATGCTGGTGGAGCCGGACACCAGCGAGCTGAAGCCGCACGCTCTGCACTGGCGCATGGACAGCGATCGGGAAGAGAAGTTCGCCCTGAGCAAAACGATCACCGATCACGTGCTCAAGAATCGCGAAGGGGTGCTGGTCTCTGACGCCGCCCAGGATGCGCGTTTCAACACGGGTCAAAGCATCGTTCGCCTGGGGATTCGCGAGGTAATCTGCGTGCCGATGAAGGGCCGGCACGAAACGCTCGGCGTGCTCTATCTGGACACGCATCACACCGCCAAGGAAGCCATGGCCCGGCCGACCAAGATCGGCAAGTTCACCGAAGACCACCTGGCCCTCGCCATAGCATTGGCCCACCAGGCAGCCCTCGCCGTCGAGGAGACGCGCTACCATCACGCCATGGTGCAAGCCGAGCGTTTGGCCGCGATTGGGCAGACCATCGCCGCTTTGTCGCACCACATCAAGAACATCCTTCAGGGCCTGCGTTCCGGCAGCGAAATCTTGAAACTGGGTTTGCAAGATAAGAACGACAAGCTCATCCAGCAGGGTTGGAAGGTGGCCGAGAAGAACCAGGCCAAGATCTACGAACTGGTCATGGACATGCTCAGCTATTCCAAGGAGCGCGAACCCGCCGTCGAGCCGACGCAGATCAACGAGGTGGTGACCGACATCATCGAGCTTCTCGCCAATCGGGCCAAGGAAGTGAACGCTGTCCTGGAGACGAATCTGGCGGAGACTCTGCCGATCATCCCTGTGGATCCGGAGGGGTTGCACCGCGCCTTGCTCAACGTGATCGGCAACGCCCTGGACGCCATCGAGGAGGGCCGCAAGCCGCACATCATCATCAGCACCAAGGTGACCGAGGACGGCTGGGTGCGCATCGCCATCGTCGATAACGGCACCGGCATCGCCCCGCAAAAGCTGGACGAGATCTTCAAGCCGTTCGTGAGCACCAAGGGCGCCAAGGGGACGGGGTTGGGTCTGGCAGTATCGCGCAAGATCCTGCGCGAGCACGGCGGCGACATCGAGGTGCAAAGCCAGCTTGGCGTCGGCAGCAAATTCACCTTGCTGATCCCGATCAAGAGCCCGCTGCACAGCGACCTGAGCGGCTCCGGCAGCGACATGCCGATTCTGCCGCCGGAGCCAAATTGATTCCCTCATGAGCCCACGGGTCGAAACCAGGTCTCGCACCAGGCAAGGCAGGCGGTGGTGCTCGGTTTGCCGCCGCGATCCAGCCGCCATGGTTCTCCTTCCGCCCGTTGGCCATGGATGGCAAGCAGCGCGGAGTTCGCCGGGAAGAAGGTCGTTTGCACCCCGATGGGCCGTCCGTCGAAGCCCGGCGGCGCGGCAAAATTGAAAGGCTTGAGAAAATCCGACCAACTCAAGCGGATATCGTCGCGGTCCGATCGAACGAGTTCGCTGGCAGGGCCGGGCGGTAGGCCCTGGCGCTCGAAGGTCGCGGCAATCACCGGAATGTCGGTGGCACCAAACGGCTTGTAGAGCAGATATTCGATCTCTCTCTGCAGGAATCGCGCCAGGGCCACGTTGTCCGCATAGATGCGGATGCCGTCCGTGAAGGGGCTGTCCACGAAGAGGGCATGTCCCGCGCCGGCGGGCGTCCACAGTACACGCCAGTGACTGCAGCGCACGGACGCGCTCTTGCCGCCATCCTTGCTCAGGCGAACGAACGAGTTTTCGCCGATCAGAATCAGCTCATGAGGATTCACTTGCAGGTCCATGGTGTTCACTCCCTAGTACCTCAATTCAGAAAAGGGGGTCTAAATTCGTGGGGCAGGTTGCCAACCTGCCTGTCGAACGGCAGGTTGGCAACCTGCCCCACGAATTCGGACCCCGTGCTGTACTTAGATTACTTCTTACGATGCGTCTCGAACCAGCGCAGCACATAGGCCGTATGCGCGATCAAATGACTCGGGCGCGCGGCGATGTCGTGCGACGCGCCGGGAATGCGGACCAGGGCCGTGTCGATCTTGCGCAGCTTCAAGGCCTGGTAAAGCTGCTCCGATTCGGAGATCGGCGTGCGCTGATCGGCGTCGCCCGTGATGATCATGGTAGGCGTCGTGACGTTGCCAACAAGGGAAATGGGCGAGCGTTTCAGGTAATGCTCCGCGTTCTGCCAGGGTGGGCCTGGGAACCAGTAGTCATTGAAGAACGCGTAGATGTCGGCGGTCAGGACGAAGCTGAACCAATTGATGACCGGCTTGCTGACGACGGCGGCACGAAATCGGCCCGTTTTGCCGACGATCCAAGCCGTGAGGACGCCGCCGCCGGAACCGCCGGTGACGAACAGATTGTCCGTGTCCACGTAGCCCTGGGCGATCACAGCATCGACGCTCGACATGAGGTCGTCGTAATCGTGGCCGGGATAGGCGTGATGGATCAGGTTGCCGAACTCCTCGCCATAACTGGTGCTGCCGCGCGGATTGACGTACAGGACGACATATCCCGCCGCGGCAAAGAGCTGCATCTGCACCGAAAAGCGTGGGCCGTAGTTGGCGAACGGGCCGCCGTGAATCTCGAGGATTAGCGGGTACTTCTTTTTCGCATCGAAGCCCGCCGGCTTGACGATCCAGCCGTGAATCTCCCGGCCATCATGGCTCGATTTGCAGCGAATCTCTTCCACGGTCGCCAGTTTCTTCTGATTCAAAAGACTCTCGGACAGCCTGGTCAGCCGCCGTGCGCTTTTTTCCTTGGCGGTGCGCACGGCAACGTCGGCCGGGTGTAAATAACTCGTCTGCGTGAAGGCAATGGCGCCATCATCGGACACGGAAAACGAGCCGCTGGCATAGGGACGATCCAGGGTGATGCCGCCGACCTGGTCGGCCAGAACATGGGGGATCTCTGTCGTGGCGATCTTGGTGTTGCCTTCGTCGTCAAACTGAAAATAGAGCGAGCCGTTCTTGCTCCAGAGCGGGTTCCTCACGTCGCGATCGAGCTTGTTCATCGGCAAGATGCGCGGCTCGCTGCCGTCGTCGTTCATGACGTACAGCCGGGTGACCTGGTATCCCTGTCGTTTGTCGTCAAAGCCGGTATAGGCAATGCGTTCGCCGTTGGGAGAAACGATCGGGTGGCTATAGGGTCCCTTGCGTTTCGTGAGCGCCTTGATCGCCCCATTGGCCACAGTGACCTGGTAAATCTCCGTATTGAGCGGATCGTACTCGCCTTCCGGATGCCGGTTGCCGGCGACGAGCAGTGCCCCGCCATCCGGCGTCCAGGCGGGAACGCCGACGTGTTCGTGAGGCCCCGACGTAAGCTGCCGGGGCGTGCCGCCGTCGGCCCGGAGCACGAACAGGTGGTGATGGCCCTCCTTGAGATAGCCCTTGCCGTCCAGGCGATAGTTGAGCGAGCGAATCATCACCGGCGGCTCGGCCCATTCCGCGCCCTTGGGCGGCGTCGGTAATTGCACGAACGGCTTGGACGTCTCCGCCACGTGCATCGTGAACGCGATGAACCTGCCATCCGGCGACCAGGCCATCCCCAGCGGCTCGGCCGGCAACTTGGCGAGCCGGCCCATGTTGCCCGCATCCATCCAACGGCACATAAGTTCGTTCTCGGCTGAGAGGTACAAGAGCCGTTTGCTATCGGGCGACCAGCGCGGAGCACGGTCGTTGCCGTCGCCAGTCGTCAGCGGCCGATGGTCGCCGCCTTCGACATTGATGATCCACAGGTTCGACCGGCGTCGATCTTTCTTGATATCCATGAAGGTGCGGACATAGACGACGCGATTGCCGTCCGGCGAAATCTGCGGATCGGCCGCGTATTCCAGTCGGAAAACGTCCATCAGCTGCAAGGAGTCCTTTTCCTGAGCGCCCACCATGGGGCAGGCGGCCAGGAGGAGCAACAGGCACAGGCTGGAGCGTTTCATCGGATGGATCCTTTAGTGTCGTTGTAGGGTGGGTCGAGGTACTCCGAGACCCACCGAAAGTCACAGCGGCCGCCTCCAGAAATGGTGGGTCTCGGAGCACCTCGACCCACCCTACGGCTACAGACGCCAGTCGGCGAGTGGGTCAAACGGATAGATCGGCCGCGGCAATCGCTTCCATTGAAAAGCAGTCAAATCGGATTGGGTGGTGCCGGGCGAATCGACGCGGATCAGCCCCTGGCGCCAGCGCTCGAAGAACTGGAAATTGCTGGCCGTCTTCACGACCACCATCCTGGCGTCGGCAACATCCAGGCCTAGGTGCGTGTAAAGCACCGGATGATTGATCGCGAAGCTGCGGTGATCGAGCAGGGCAATGAAAATCGAGCCCACTTGCAAGAGAGCCGTGCGCTTCAGGTCGCAAAGGCCGCGGTCGTGCAAATCGACGGCGAACCCCTGGGAAACGGCCGCGACCTTGCCGGTGACCTGGACCGGCTGACTAAAGATGTTGTCCATTTTGCCGCCCAGGTCCAGCGTGATTTCGGCGCCGACGCCCGCCGCAAGGGCCATTTGCAGCGCCGCGGCGTCCACCATGGGAACGAATGCTGGGCTCGCGATCCGCTCGTCGAGCATGGCGCGCAGGATACAGGTGCTGTCGCCGGGGGCGCCGCCGTAAACCGAGTCGCCGGTATCCGAAAGAATGATCAGGCCCCGTTCCGCCGCAGCCGCGCGGCGCACCGCTTCCCGCGGAGCGACGCGTGCGGAAGCCCAAAATCGTTCCCGCAAACGCCACGCCAGGTCGGCCATCTCGGCCGCGAGTTCCTGGGCCAGTTCCGGAGCGTTGTCGGTGTGCACAACCACCGACCAGCCGCCTTCGGCAACATCGAGCCACGGCTGCATCGGATAGGGCGATACATCCAGGACGCCGCGGCGCTGCTCCATCTGCCGGGCCAGGTCGAACCATTCCTTCATCGGCGCTTCCGACGTGAGGAACTGGTCTTGCGGCGTGATCATGGGAATCTTCTGCCAGCGCGAGGTGGGACGGATGTCGCCACGCAACATGCGAAACAGGATTCTGGCCGCCTTGCGTCCGGTCGCGGGTGGATCATGCGGCTGCGTCTCATGGCCGATGAGAGTATTAGCGTGGTCCACCATTTTCTGGGTGATATTGCCATGATGATCGAGAGCCACCACGATGGGGATTTTGCCGCCGACCACGGCCCGAGCCGCTTGCAATAAATAGCCTTCGACGTCGTCTTCCTTCTCCGACGCCGCGGCCCCGTGCAGCGACAGAAACACTCCATCGAGCGGCAGCGATTGCTTTAGCCCTTCGACGAAACGCTTCGCCAGGAAGTCGAGCGTGGCGGCGCTGATGGTGCCGCCGGCGTTGCCGCAAGCTCGCATGATCGGCACGACTTCCACCGGGGGCGCCTGCTCGGCCGCGACTTCCAGAAAGCCGCCGATCGGACCGACGCCGGGCATTCGCTCGAGAATCTCCTTGCCGAAGTACAGGCCGTACGTCTCGAAATCGCCAAGCTCGGCCGTCAACGGACTGAAGGAGTCTGTCTCTTGCATGATCTCCGCCACTGCGATTCGCATGGCTCGCCCCTCTTGTCACCCATGAATGAACGGATCCCCAGCGACCCATCCCGCGCGCGTGTACTCTTTGAACTGGCGATGACGAGGTCGCGACGCTAATATATGCGAATCGCTGCGAATTTTGCTCGGCACAAGTCCTCGGTTGGGAAAAGATGTATCAAATCGGCTTGTGCCGGTAATAGTAAGGGTAGAGGCAGTTGCTGCCCCAAGAGGAAGCATGATGGCGACCAGTCAGATGAGCGAGGTCATCCAGCACCTCCGCAGGACAGTGCTTCTGCGGGAAGAGGCCGGTTTGACCGATGGGCACCTCCTCGAGGAATTCATCAGTCGCCGTGGCGAGGCGGGCCTCGCGGCCCTGGTGCGGCGCCATGGCCCGATGGTGTGGGGCGTGTGTCGCCGGGTTCTTCGCAACCACCATGACGCCGAAGACGCCTTTCAAGCCACCTTTCTCGTCCTCGTCCGCAAGGCGGCTTCGGTGGTGCCGCGCGAGATGGTCGCCAACTGGCTTTATGGGGTGGCCAACCAGACGGCACTCAAGGCCAGGGCGAAGACTGCCACCAGAATGGCCCGAGAAAGGCAGGCGGCGGACATGGCGGAACCTGAAACGGTCCGGCCGGATGTTTGGCACGACCTCGAACCGCTCCTCGACCAGGAATTGAGCCGTCTGCCTGATAAGTACCGGGTTCCCATCGTTCTGTGCGATCTCGAGGGCAAGACCCGCAAGGAAGCGGCTCGACAATTGGACTGCCCCGAAGGGACCGTGGCGGGACGGCTGGCAAGGGCACGGGCGATGTTGGCGAAGCGATTGGCCCGGCATGGTTTCGCCCTGTCGAGTGGGTCGCTGGCGGTGGTGCTGTCGCAGAACGCGGCGTCGGCGTGTGTGCCGGCCTCGCTGGTAACTTCCACGATCAAAGCCGCAAGCCTGTTTGCGGCGGGGCAGGCGGCGGCTGCAGGCGTGATTTCGGTCAATGTCGCCGCTCTGACGGAAGGAATGCTGAAAACCATGTTGCTGACCAAACTCAAAATCGCCATGGCGGTGCTGGTGGCGGTCGCCGTTCTCGGTATGAGTACCGCCTCTCTCACGTTCCATGTGCTGGGCGACCAGCCGGCCGACAAGGCTGTCCAGGAAAAGGCCAAGAAAGTTGAACCCGCAATCACGCCCGTGAGCGGCATCGTCAGGGCGGTGGATGCCGCCCAGAGCACCATCACCCTGGCCAACAAGCAGGGCGAGAAGACTTTCTCCGTGGCGAAAGACGCCTCGGTTTCCATCGATGGCAAGCCTGGCA
>Ga0182024_10020000_pt1 | contig 12272 bp, 22 predicted proteins | sample P32metaG_FD_120480 | JGI IMG/M metagenome (GOLD analysis project Ga0182024, IMG submission 120480) | Permafrost microbial communities from Stordalen Mire, Sweden - P3-2 metaG (Illumina Assembly) | ecosystem: Environmental > Terrestrial > Soil > Wetlands > Permafrost | place: Sweden: Stordalen...
GAAGAGCTTAATACATCCGGAAACCACGGCGCCGGAGTTTTTGCCAATTCCGGCTTGCGTAGCGGTCGTTTCGTCGAGGCGATCTTCAACTGCTGAAAACCCTCGATCGCGGCCATCAACGGGCCGGCCGTGGGCGTTAATTTCGGCGAAGGGCGCCGCCTGGTGCCGTTCGAGAGCTTCACTGCGATATTGAACATCGTCCAAACTAATGCCTTTTCGGTTCGATAAATTCGTGATGAATTCGACCCTTGGGAACGGAAGGGGCGAGGGATGGTGCGCATTGTGTTGTGGCTCTGCCTCTACGGCATCCTGATTTTCTGGTCATTTCAGGGGATTTACATTCTTTTGCGGGCTTATCGAAACGATGCGTGGCCAAGGTTACGGTTTCCTCGAAAAACTAATGGGTATCGCCCTGCACGTTCCGGTCCGGTTTGAGACGCGCTCCGCGTGGAACTTTTTCCGAGATGTGGCATTAGCAACTTCGCTTTGATCTGGCGACCAAGCCCAGGAGCGCAGCGATGGCAACTCAAATCGTCATGGACCACAACGGTGATACCCGGCACACCTTCGATGCCGCGGACGCAAAGGCCGTATTAAAGGCCGAACGCCGCTTCAGAGAATTGACCGGCGCCGGCTACACCGCGGCCACCCGTACCGCTGTTGGGCCAGTCGTGACACGTACGTTTGATCCGACCGCAAAAGAGACCCTGTTTTACCCGCGACTAGTCGGCGGTTAGTCGAGTTACCCTTGGTAAAGCAGCTGCGCATCGCCAATGTTCAGATCGCCCGGCTCTTTGCGGGCTGTCTGCGCTGGGCGCGGGAATTTTACGATTGGTGCCAGCGCCCAGGTACAACCGAGTTGCGCGGCCGTAGGCTCTTGCGAGAGTGGCTGTCGTCCGAGCAACTGGCGCAGTACGACGCGCACAACTATTTCGAGGTCACAGGCTGCTACACCGGAAGGAGGTACCGGATAAACCACGGCGTGGGGATGAACATCTACGAGTTAGACCGGGCTGGCCGGCCGCAAGCGGGCTGGTGCTTCGTACCCAATGCTGAACTCGTCGCTGGCGACGTCATGTTGGCCCAGAAAATCGCCTTAGAAACCGACGAGCTCGGCGCGTTGGCCGTAGCGAAAAACTTTACGATGAGAATCTGACCGGTCGCGTCGTTCGTTTGAGTCACAGGCCGTGACACTGGGTTAATACGCCAGTGGAAGCACCCGCTGCAAGATCGCGCCTAGGCATATGAGCACCACCAGCAATTTAAGAAGATTTGCCAGCCTACGGTCGTTGGCAAATTTGTCGATAGCCCAAAAACATATTGCTCCGACGACTACAATAACTAGCACGCCGATCAGAACTGAAATAAGCCCCATGTCTACGTCTCCTCCACCTCGGTTGGACGACCAGCATCCTGCAGTCAGCACTTCCACGTCAAGGTGAATGCGATGAGAAACAGTGGTTAGCTGAGCAAGCGCGAAGCCACCGAAATCGTCGAGTGCCGGACCGCTGCTTCCGAATTGAAATTGGGGCGAACGTCCGCGCTCCTCCGTCCGCAAGCCTGGCAGGTAGATCGCGGCTCTAGATTGGATAGGCGGACGTCATCCAGCCATTTGTTGTCAATGATCTTGGTCCGAACGGCTGCCTTGCTGTACGTTTAAGCTGGTGCGTGCCACTAGCTGGCGTCTTTCCGCCCTTTCAGTTTCTTTGCCAAGTGATAACATCTCGCCGTCTTGGAGGAGTTTGTGAAGGCGATCACGGCAATAGCGGCCAACAAGTTGGGCAAGTTTCTTGCCAAAGATTTTCGTCGTGTTTTTGGTCCAGCACACGACGATATGGCTGAGCGTTTAGGCTCCTTGGCACGCAGCACCATTGAATGTCTGGCCAGAAGCGATGCTCTCTACCACAATTACGAACACACGTTACAAGTCACAATGGTCGGACGCGACATTCTAGAGGGAATGACGCTTTCACAACGAATAGAACCTACTGATTACAGTCATCTGATCGTCGCTTGCCTATTGCATGATATCGGCTACATGCGCGGCGTTCTGAGCGGCGACACAGAAACTGAATTTGTAGTGGACGGGAGCGGAAAGAAGATTACGCTCCCCCGTGGCTCATCAGACGCGGCGCTCTCGCCTTATCACGTCGATCGATCGAAGCTCTTTGCCTTTGAGCGTCTCGGAAATTCACCCACCATCGACGCTTCCCGTGTAGCGGCTGCAATTGAGATGACGCGCTTCCCAGCGCAAATGGGGCGCTCTGACCCTGATGACAGCATTGAGCCCAAACTAGTCCAAGCTGCCGATCTCATTGGACAGCTTGGCGATCCGATGTACTCACGGAAGGCAAACGCGCTGTATGGCGAGTTCGAAGAAATCGGCATGAACCGACAACTCGGATATTCATCGCCAGCTGATATTATTGATAAGTACCCCGCCTTTTTCTGGAACAGCGTTTCAACCCACATCGAAGATGGAATAAAATATCTAAATATGACGGTCTCCGGCCGACAGTGGATAGCTAATCTGCACCATCACATCCTGTGTGCAGAGCATGCCCATCGCTTCATGGGCCCTCAGCGCTGAATATCTATGTTGTTGCGCCCCTGTCGATGCAAACGCCAATGTTTCAATCGGCTCAATCGCGCGAAATGGGCCGCCCGCGCGATGTCCGAGGCCGGTCCCGCCTTAGATTTTGGTCAGACGATGTCGGAGTTGGGTCAGACTCGGACCTGACGGCCCCGAACTCCGACTTCCGCGCTATCCCAATGCACTCGCTCGCCCTAAGAGACCTCAAAGCTTTTCGCGATGTGATATATCAAGTTTTTTGGATGTAAGAGCCCTTAACATCCGAGAAGCGAGGGCGTTGCGGGCGGGTCGGGACTTTTCAATTGCGGCGAATAGGCGGCTGCGATTGGCAATCCACGCTTCAATCCTTAGCTAATTAGATCGTTGGGATCGCAAGCGCTTTCGAACTTGGCCAACGTTTCCGTGAATTTGTCGAGGGCGGAATTAAGCTCGATGGGACGCTCGGCAAATTCCCGGTTGAGGGCCTCCCGACGCCTTTCGATCGCTCTATCGATTGGCGATCCGAAGGATGCCGCGGATGCCACTTCCTTTGCAAGCCGGGTGTAATCCGTCCAGATCAAATACAGCATCAGCGGTGGCTTCTCCCCTTTCAGTAGCATCTGGCTGCAGCGTGCATCGGCATCCTCCGTCGCCCACCATTGCCGGGCGAGAAACACGTTCTTTCTAAAATTGCTCAGCGTTCCTGAGAATTTTTGTCGGTCAACTTCAACCAAAGTGGCACAGTGGTTCAGCCAATTGAATCCCGCGACGACAGCAATCGCCAGATCGCTCATCGTTGAGCCCGTGAACTCAATCACGGTATCGTCGTGTGGTTGCTGACAAAGGTAGGCCTCCAGCATTTCTGTCTGCCGAGATGGATCGGCTAGGAGTTCGAACTCACGCCTCGGCACCATCGTCAGATAACGGATTGCTTCCAGTCGCGTATGGTCCCAAATGGATTGGACATCGCCGCGGAGGTCCGAGGGCGTCCTTTTGCAGGCGGGATAGATCAGCTTGCCTTCATCGGCGTCATTAAGGTATGGCGGAACGCGTTTCTCTAGGTCTCGAAGAATAGCTTCAGGGCCCAAGACAGCCGCTGTACCCTTCGAGAGCCGCCAACCGAACCAGTCCATCTGGACCTCGCTGGGGCAGCGCTATCCGGTCCCCTTTGAGCCGACCGTCGGAGATTAGATCACCTTGACACGCACCTGCAAGACAAACAACGTAGGCCCATGGGACCAATTCCGTGGTGCTTCGCTGCCGAAAGCCGGTGCTAACGCCACAAGCTACATTCCAGGCGGCCGGGGAGGCGCAACGATCCCGATGGGCCCGGATTGCATTGATCACCGAGGTCTGCTCGCGGATGAACCGATGGCGGGCGCGGTAGAGCACCAGGCCGCGCTGGTGCTCGGGAGTCTTGGTTGGTACAAACCGCGTGTTGGCCCTGGTGACTGCCTCGCAAACGGCCTCCGCGTCAGCCGCATCATTCTCCTGCCGCTTGACGTAGGGTCACATAGGCCGGTGGTATCAGCCGCACATTGTGGCCGAGTGCCTGCAGCTCGCGTGACCAGTGGCGCGCCGAGGCGCAGGCGCGATGCCGACAAGGCTTGGTGGCACCTACTGGAAGAACGCCAAGACGTAGCGGCGCTTCAACTGGCGGCGAATGACCGCTTGGCCGTCGGCATCAACCCCATGAACTTGAAAAACCGACTTGGCGATGTCTAAAGCCAATTGTCGTGATCGTCTGCATGTGGGAGCCTTAACAGCACCTACATCTATGGCACTCACGTGCCGGTGGCGGAGCCGTCCACAGCATCAACAAGAGACATCAGCCTGAAATGAAAGAGGCCGGCGGCCTTACAATGTCTCGGCTATGATCACAAGCCGGGCTGCCACCGGCGCGGAGCAGGCCGCGGGAATCATTCGTTGGCTGCGATGCTTTCGATAAGTGACACAAACTGGCGTTGTACCGTTTGATTTTTCACAGAGGCATAAGCCCGCAACAGTCGCAGGCTGAATGCACTGTCGATAAACAGCAAGCTCTCGACCTCGCGCTTGCCATCGCTCGCGCGTTTTCCAAGACCGTCGTCGTCAAAGAAAAACGTCACAGGGACGTCGAGCGCCGTGGCGACCTGCTGCAAGCGAGCAGCGCCGACCCGGTTGACGCCTTTCTCGTATTTCTGCACCTGTTGGAAGCTGACGCCGAGTTTATCGGCGAGCTCCGATTGCGAGATTTTCATCTCGACCCGGCGCAGTCTGAGACGCCTGCCAAGTTCAGCATCGTGCTTGCCGCTCGACCGCGGATTTTTGCCGCCGTTCGATTTCCTTTTGCTGATAATGCTTAGTTTGGTTTTCTTTGCCATGATCTTCCCCTCACTTCGCTTTGCTGCTGGATTACCCAACAGGCATATTGCAGCGATTTCAACCTATGAGGCAATAGGAAGATTGCTGGAAATCTGAGGTGGAGACCATGAACGGAAATCGATACTACGGCGTCCGCGTTGAGGGCGCAAAATACGGCGTGGGCTTTGGGTCCGCCCTTGCAATTGCGATATCTTACACTGCCAACCATTCGATCCTTTGGGCGATCATCCACGGAATTTTAGGCTGGCTGTATGTAATTTACTTTGCGCTGTTTCGGTCATAATCAGCTTGTCAGGGGATCAACAGTTTTTCGATCGGATCATGCTGCAACGAGCGCAAGCTATTCACGCTGCGCGACACCGCGATCTACATCACCAAAGTGCCCAAGGCCGAACACGATGCCCGGGAATGGCAGCGCCGAGGATGAACGCGGGACCAGAAACCCGCCAGCCACGATCCTATAGGGCTGCCATGTTTCCGGTGCGGTGCTGGAAGGCTTGGTTCGCAGTCGGTCACCGCCCAAGTTGAGGCAGGGCAATTGGAAGTGACCGGCAAGGGCCGCTGGCCTTTAATAACCTCCCGCTAGCGGCCAACCTCGGACTGGCGTTCATTGGGCTATTGTGTCTCTGGCCCCGCCAACGAAACGGGGCCGGAAACCTGCAAGGCCGGGAGGGCGGAGATCGTCCGGGACTTCGGTACTTCCGCGGAAAGTGCCAACTGTTGACGTGGGCACGCGAGGTGTCGTGGGTTAGAGCCGGGGTGGAAGGTCTCAGCTTCCCTCCGGCTCATTTTTCGTGTTAACATGAACACATGGGCAAATAAACTTGCGTTAACATGAAAACACCAAAGAAGCGCGCGGCCGTCACGGGCGATTTAGTCGGGGTCCGGGTGCAGCCCGATATGGCGAAGCAGCTCGACGATTGGCGTCGTAAACAGGAAGACCTGCCAGGCCGGCCGGAGGCCATCCGCCGTCTTGTAGAGCTGGGGCTGAAGGTGAAGGGGAAATGAAAGAAAATCCCCCGGAACGTAGCGCGCCGTCATTGCCTACAGCTTCAATCATCCCTGACAGTGAAGGGGACGCGATAAGCGAAACGAAAAGCCAAATGACCGACTCGCAGGCGGCGTTCACCATCGCAAAGGCCGCGGCTCAATCGACGCCCGCCGTGCCTTTATCCCGAAGGGCGCCCGAGGTTTTACCTCCAAGGGCGCCCGAGCTCTTGCCTCTGAGGGCCTCCAAGCTTTTGCGGCCATCTCGGGTCCGCCTGTTCGTCATACCCGTCATGGTTTTTGGATTTACCGCGTTGCTGGTCGCGATCGGGATTGCCCGTCTTGAAAAAGTCGATCAGCCCGAATCCCGCCCTGATACCCTGGTCCCGGCGTCGCCGAAGAAGCAGCCCGAGAACGGTTCAATTGAGCTAAGAACCTCGTCAGAAGACCCTTCCCCCGAAAAATCGGTCACACCCGCTGAGCCCCTTAAATCGTTCGTTTTGGACGCGGCCCAATCCTACCTTGCCACCGGGAACCTTCGCGTCCCAGCGGCTAAAGGCGGAAATGCACAGAAAGGCAAGTGAACGTGAGGAAGAGCACGCCTAAGGCCCGAGCCATCATTGCAAAATACCAGAACAATCCCGCCGCCATGGCCGAATACCTGAATGACGCCTTGCTGAAAGGTGATGCGGTTCGCATCACGAAAGCGATCGGCGTAATGGTGCGTGCTCAAGGTGCCACAATGGTGGCGCGAAAGGCTGGGCAGCGTAGAGAGAGTCTCTACAGAATGTTTAACAGCGAAAAGGGCCCGGCCCTTGCTACGGCCATCGCCGTGCTGCAGGCGCTCGGCATACAGTTGATCGCTAAGCCATCCGCGCTTGTAGAGCTGGGGCTGAGGGCGAAGAAATGAGAAACCGCCTACGCCATCACAACGATGACAAAAGCCCTCTCATTGATCTTTTGAACTGCATCGTATGTAGCGAGACAATGAAGATCGAGAAAAGCTCTCCGGACGCCGATGGTATGGACATCATTCAATATCGATGCCCGCGGTGCGACAGAATTGAGCGTGTGCGACTAGTCCGGACGCGGTGGGCGCGACGATGACATCGCATTTGCCTGCGGTCACTATAGCGACGAATCCTGACCTCTGCGATTTGAGTAGTTCTGATCGAGGCCATCTCTGTTCCCCGCAGCGAGGACTTCGGCCCATCTGCCGCGCGTTGCCATATCCGCAAGATTCTCCGCCGGTCCCCACCCTGGATGCGGCGCAGCATCGCGCATTGATCTTGCGCGCCTGTTCAGGTTGCGCTTGGATGACTTCGGGATCGGGGGATCAGCCCATGCAGCCGAAGTCGCAGCACTGGATCTGGATGACGCTGGCAGTGCTGGCGCTCACGATAATCAGCTATTTCGTCGTTCCACCTGCCGTGATTAAGCAAACCACTGTGCTGCTGAGTTGGGGCTGAGGGTGAAGGGGAAATAGGAATGGCGGCCGGCTTCGCAAACGACGCCGGTGGTCCGGATGTGCTCAACCAGACCATGCACCGCAATAAAGTCAGTGCAGCCCCGGGACGGCATTGGCGACCTCCCGGGTCGGGGGAGCCTCCTTGTTGGTCAGCTGCCGCGCCCGCCAATTCTGGTCGAAGGACACCTCACGAAAGGCCGGAATTGGGATAAACTCGCCGCTCGTTGCTACTGGGGGGACAACACCAAATGGCCGGACCATCGGTTCGACGCGCTGACTTTCTGATGACGCTGGCCTATACAACGGACTTGGCCACGGGCACTCGCGGGATTTCGCACTTCGTTCCTGCGTGCTGGCGATGCGCTTCGCGGAGCTTGCGGGGTTCGACGACAGTATGCGGCGCAAGGTCTATCATCAGGCGCTGCTGCGCTACATCGGATGCGATGCCGACACGCATCTGCTGGCGGCGGCATGGGGCGACGAAATCATCCTACGCAGGGAGCTTCACTACATCGACATCGGCAACAGGGCGGAGTTCGCCGAAATCTTCGTCCGGGCTATTGCCCGAAAGTTCGCCGGCGCATCGCCAGAGGAACTGGCCAAGGCGGTGGAGCGCGGGCTCGCCGAGCGGCCGCAGGTGAATATTCCCATCCGTTCGGGACACTGCGAGGTTGCACAGAGGATCGCGGAACGGATCGGCCTGCCGGAGGACATCCGCGAAAACCTCGGGCAGATCTATGAGCGCTGGGACGGAAAGGGATTGCCGCGCGGCCTAAAGGGCGACGGCGTGAAGTTTCCGGTCCGGCTGGTGACGCTGGCGCAGGACGCCATCGCGCTCGCCGATCTCCATGGATCGGAGATCATGATGGCGAAGATCGCCGAGCGCGCGGGTGGCGCCCACGAGACCGAACTGGCGACGCTTTTTCTCGCTCATTGCGAACAGCTGATGGCCGGGCTCGACGGACCCGTCGACCGGGAGACCATCCTTGCGATCGAGCCTTTGCTCCACGCGATGCTCGAAGAGACGGATTGCGAGGAGGCTTATCTGGCGATCGCCGATATGATCGACATGAGGATGCCCTTCACGTTCGGTCATTCTCGTGCGGTCGCTGCACTTGCGGAAGCCGCCGGCAAGCGTATCGGGCTTCCCGCCGCGGACATCCGCGCCGTGCGGTGGGCAGCCTACAAACACGATATCGGCGAACTGGCGATTCCGGTTTCGACCTGGATGAGGGCCGGTGCGCTCACCGAACGCGAAACGGACGCAGCGCGGCTTCATCCCTACCATGGCGAGCGCGCGCTTTCACCGCTGGGCGGCGACGGCAAGGCCGTTGCGGCACTGGTCCTGCGTCATCACGAGCGACTCGATGGCAGCGGCTATCACCGCTATGCCAAGGCGCCTGACCTTTCGCCGGCCGCCCGCATCCTTGCAGCGGCTGAAGCCTTTCAGACCGCGCGGGAGGCGAGGCCCCATAGGCCTGCGTTGAACGATGCGGCAGCGGCGTCAAAGCTTCGGGGCGCTGTCAGGGAAGGAAAACTCTGTCCCGACGCCCTGGAAGCGGTGCTCGCGAGCGCCGGTCAACCCGCCCGCCGGAATACTGCTGAGCGTCGGTCTGGATTGACCCCGCGCGAAATCGAGGTCCTGCGATTGATCGCGGCCGGGCGTACGGCGAAGGAAGCGGCCCGCCAACTCGATATCGCGCCCAAGACCGCCGATAACCATATCCAGAGCCTCTATTCCAAGATCGGCGTCACCACGCGGGTTGCCGCCGCCCTTTACGCCCTCGACGAGGCATGGTTCAGCACGGAATATCCGCGGCATAGGGAATCCACCCCATGTGGACGGCGGGTGGTTGCCGCCATTCTCTCCACATGAACCGCGCGATTCGGCCGCGCCCGCTTGCGCCAGGGCGACCAAGCGCGATCTGAACAGTCGCGCAAGATCAATGCGGCTGTGCCGCATCCAGGGTGGGGACAGCGAGGAATCCACCTTGCGGAAATGGCAACGCGCGGTAAATTGGGTGATCGCTGCGGGAAATGAAAATAGAGATGGCCTCCACCAGAACTACTCAAGTCGCAGAAGTCACGATTCGTCGCTATGGTGACCGTAGGCAATGCGATGTCATTGTCGTCGCTTGCGGGAAGGAAATGACCCTCAAGTGCCCGGATTTCGCGCAGGCAGTAAAATGGGCGCGCCTAGAATGCAAAACCTACCAGGTCGAGTCTGGCTTCTCAGTGGAATTGATCGGGGAGAAGGGTATTCGTTCGCCTGATGGCAGTGAACCAGTGAGCTATTTGCGTTTGGTCAGATAACGATAGCGCGGCGCGAGATTACGACCCATAGGCCGTCGATCGAGGTCAGATGCGCTGCATCAGAAAGCGCCGCTGAAGTCAGCGCGTAGCACGACGCGTCCAGACTAGCCGCACACGCTCAATCCCTGTCGCATCGCGGGCATCGGTATTGAATGATGGCCATACTCTTGGCGTCGGGAGAGCTTTTCTCGATCTTCATTGTCTCGCTACATACGATGCAGTTCAAAAGATCAATGAGAGGGCTCTTGTCGTCATTGTGATGGCGTAGGCGCTTTCTTTGCTGTTGCCTTCCTGAGCGTTATTCGCTTTGTTGATACGCCGAGCTTATGAAGTCGATACCGGGTAGCCTTTTCGGCGCGGCCCAACAGTTTGCTAATCTCGGCAGCGCTTTTTCCCGATTGTGCCAGTTGGCGAAGACGCTCTTCCTCCTCCGTCGTCCACGGCGGCATTGCGATCAGTGGTGTCATCATTCCCCCTTCGCCTTCGGCAGGTCGACTCTGTCCTCGCGAAATTCCGAGGGCCCTTTGGTGAGGCGGCGCCGGCGCTGGGCGCGTTCTTCCGGCGCAGCGGCGGGGTCGATGATCTTCTCGAGTGTCTTGGCGGCGAGCTCCGCGGCGCGGACCTTATTCGGCGTACCGCGCACCGGCTTTGCGGGCGTCTTGGTTTTCAGGGCCTTCTCGATCAGTCGGCGGATCGCTTCGGAATGACCTGGACCATCAGCCTGCTTGCGCGCCCAAGCGTCAATCTGTGCGCTTAGTTCTTCAGGCAACCGCAGGGTCGTGGTGGGCATTCTTCCCGTTGCCGGGCGCCCGCGCTTTTGTTGTCTTACCGAAATTGACCCAGCCATAAAGTGTCTTACACAAAAAGCAAGCCGAGGGGAAGCAGCTAACTTCCGCCCGGCTATCACCCGAACCAAATAGGGAGTCGAATCCAATGGCCCAGGCTGAGGGAAAGGGGGTCGTCGGCAGGGTGATTGGCGTTTATCAGGTCGCCGCGACCCGATCGATGCCCTGGCGGGCGCAAATCTGGGCCTGGCGCTACAGCGGTAGATGGTCGGGATAATCGAACACAACCTTGCCGTTTTCGATCCCTCGGCGCAACTTTGTGGTGGCTCGCCACGCTTCGCCACGCATGATCGTTTACATATCGGCGTATCGCGTGGCGCATGAGTCGGGCCGCGTAACGAATGCCCGAGCAGGCTGTCACTCAAAGGGCAGCGTCGCTTGACCTTCTGACCAGTCGATGATCTCGAAAATCATTCCGCGGTTTAGCATTTCGGCCTCCAGATCCGCCGCATGCTTTTTCCATTCGGGCGTCTCGCGAACGCGAAATCTGGGTCCCTCGCTACCAAGTCCATCATCAACCGCCAATGCCCCCCTGATGCCTTCGTACATCATGGTGAGGCTGTCGTTGGTGAAGGCTTGATAATTCATCGGACCTCACCCTTATCGGTTAGGCTGCGATGGCCCGCTTTGGTACCCTGACGATCCAGCGCGTTGGATTGCTCGACTTAACTTCCATTGCCGAACGGACCATCCCCGTGATCGGCAATCCATTCAATATCAGTCTTGCTTTTTTCGCCCCCGGTATTGCCGTAACAGCCGTCGTGCCTCAATTGGACCAGTGATTACTATGGTTTGCATGCATCACTAATGATCGCGGTACGCGAGACAGTTCCGCGATCACCCGCAAGGTAGCAGCGAAGCGTTAATCAAATATTTTCCATGTGAGTTACGAACGCAGCAGCGGCTTGTTTGGCGACGTTAACTGAACCTCTTAAGAAACCATGAACGACTCCCTGCGCAAATAGAAAGAACTCCAGCAGGGAGGACATATGAGTACCATAGGTCCCACATACCCAGCGCATATCATCGTTACTAAGGCGGAAATCAGGCTCGTTGCGGACCAAACGGCCAATGCAAATACTGCAACGATCAAGTCCGATCAAGACCGCGTTGCAGCCGCCCAGGATGTCGAGGCGGCGGAGGCCAAAGCATCTAGCGTGGATTTCGTCACCTGATGACTAGACGATCGATTCCATGAAACCTGCATCATGGAACCTATGGTTTGATGGCGGGTGCCGAAGTCAGTGAGCCGGCCTATATTTGTGGTGATGGATCGAGCACTAGGTGCCGGGTGCTGAACCACTCCGCCGAAGGTGCCGCTATGTACGTTCCAAATCCCTCATATCTCCCGGCGCGATTTAATCTAATGACCGAGAAAGGTCGAAAGTGCCGGGTCGTTTGGTTCAGTCACAACAGGGTGGGCGTCGCGATCGAGTGAAACGTCGCTAGTTTGAACTATTGGAATCAGCGGTTCTTTGATCCGATCAAATTGCCCGGCCAGAAACCGCTTGCCTCGCTACCCGATGCCACGCGCCCACACCGAAAGCCGCTGGTAAGCGGATCTGCTGTCACGGCATATCGAGTCGGTTAAGGCGTGATCCCCCTGACCTGCCCCGGGATTTTCGGACCGGTCATTACTTGAGAGACTGCCCTCCGAATCGGAGGAGCGGATGCGCAAGTCAAGGTTCACGGACGAGCAGATGGTGGCGATCCTGCGAGAAGC
>Ga0182024_10020001_pt1 | contig 12271 bp, 10 predicted proteins | sample P32metaG_FD_120480 | JGI IMG/M metagenome (GOLD analysis project Ga0182024, IMG submission 120480) | Permafrost microbial communities from Stordalen Mire, Sweden - P3-2 metaG (Illumina Assembly) | ecosystem: Environmental > Terrestrial > Soil > Wetlands > Permafrost | place: Sweden: Stordalen...
GTCAAAGCTGTACTCCAAGGGGTGGTTGGGATGGATTGGAGGTGCGGCTGGGATGCCGTAGGGCGTCGCGACGGGCGGCGCGTCCGGGCTCACCGGGTGGGGCGAACATTTGTACTGTACTCCGTTGGTGCGGACGTGACAAGCCCGAAGTTGGAGTGCGGCGGAGAGCACTCGGAACGGCAGGCTCATGCGGCTCCGACGGCCGGCGACCCCGCGCCGGCCATCTCGTGGACAAGCTCCAGGCAGAGGCGAAGCGCGGCCTGGACCGCGTGAGCGCGATTCAACTCTCGCCCATGATCCGTGTCGAGGCGGACTCCTCGTGCTGACGCCGGGCCGGCAACAGCGACGAACACGAGTCCGGCAGGCTTCTGTTCGCTCGCCTCTGGTCCGGCGACGCCGGTGATGCCCACGCCGAGGTCTGCGTCATATCGCCGGCGAACGCCTGCGGCCATCGCCTCGGCCACCTCGGCGCTCACCGCGCCGTGAGTTGCGAGCAGGTGGCGGCCAACTCCGAGGTGCTCTGCTTTGACATCGTCGGCATACGCGATGACGCCGCCCCGGACGTAGGCGGAGGATCCGGCGATCGCGGTCAGCGCTGCGCCGAGGAGCCCCCCGGTGCACGACTCGGCGACGGCGATGGTCAGGCCTGCCGCCGCGAGATGGTTCCCGAGCAACGCCGCCTCGGGAAACGCCGCCTCGAGCATCGGAAGGCGCTCGTCACGGTCCTCGAAGGAATCGTGCAGCTCGCCCACGAGTCAGCCGCCGGCGCGCAAGACGCAGTGGCCGGGCCGCGTCACCGGTAGTTGGTGAACTGCAGGGGAACGTCGAGGTCGAGGTCGCGGAGCTGCTGGATCACCGCCTGGAGCTCGTCCTTGTCCTTGCTCGAGACCCGCAGCTGGTCTCCCTGGGTGCGGACCTGCGCCTTCGGATGCTCGCCGCGGATGCGCTTGGTCAGGTCGCGGGCCAGCTCCTCGCCGATGCCCTTGCGGAGCTTGACCACCTGGCGCACGTTGCCCTTGGCCGCAGGCTCCGCCTTCTGCGGGTCGAGCACCTTGAGATCGATGCCGCGGCGGTGTGCCTTGCTCTGGAGCACGTCGATGATCGACTTGAGCTGACCGTCGGTACCGGTGAGCAGCGTGATCGTCTCGTCCTCGAGGGTGATCTCGACGTCGATCCCCTTGAAGTCGTATCGGGTGGTGATCTCTCGCCGCGCCTGGTCGACGGCGTTGACCAGCTCCTGGCGGTCGAACTCACTGACGACGTCGAAGCTGTGGTCCTGAGGCATGAGTGATGAGGATAGCGACCCACGCCACGGCCAGCGCCGCTCAGCCCCGGAGTGGACGGCCTGGGCGCCCCGCCTACTGGTCGCCGAGGTCGGCGAGCAGCTCGTCGACCTGGAAGACGTCCATGAGCACGTCGCGTGATTTGCTGCCCTCGAAGGGACCGACCACGCCATGCTCGGCGAGCTGGTCGATGAGGCGCGCGGCACGCGTGTAGCCGACGCTCAGCTTGCGCTGGAGCAGCGATGCCGCAGCGCGGCCTTCGGCCGCCACCGTGTGCGCCGCCTTGGCAAACAGCGGGTCACGCTTGGTGGCGTCGCGCGCCCACGACACGGTCGCCTCGACGCTGAAGATCTCCTCCTGGTAGTCCGGCTTTCCCTGCGACTTCCAGTGGCCGATGAGCGTGTCGAGCTCGCGATCGCTCACGAACGCGCCCTGCAGACGGCGCGGTTTGCCCTCGTCGATCGGGAGATACAGCATGTCGCCGCGGCCGAGCAGCTTCTCGGCGCCCATCTCGTCGAGGATGACGCGCGAGTCGACCCCGCTCGAGACGGCAAACGCGACGCGGCTCGGGATGTTCGCCTTGATGAGTCCGGTGATGATGTCGGCGGACGGACGTTGCGTCGCCACGATGAGGTGGAGACCGACGGCGCGCGCGAGCTGCGCGATCCGGCAGATCAGGTCCTCGATCTCCCCCGCCGCGACCATCATCAGGTCGGCGAGCTCGTCGATGACGATGACGATGTATGGCAGTGGCGCAACGCCGAGCCCCGGCGCCTTCTCGTTGAACGCAACGATGTTTCTCGCGGCGTGGGAGGCGAAGAGCTTGTAGCGCTCCTCCATCTCCTTCACCGCCCAGCGCAACGATGCAACCGCGGCCTCGGGCTCCACCACCACCGGCACGAGCAGGTGGGGCAGGTCCGCGAAGTTGGAGAGCTCGACCCGTTTGGGGTCGATGAGGATCATCTTGAGCTGCGCAGGCGTTGCCTGAAGCAGGAAGCCGCCGAGCACCGCGTTGATGCACACCGACTTGCCGCTGCCGGTGGCGCCCGCGATGAGCAGGTGCGGCATGCGTGTGAGGTCGCCGATCACCGGGTGGCCGCTGACGTCCGCGCCGAGCGCAACGCTCAGCTTGTGACGCCGGTCGGTGAACGCCGGCGACTCGACAGTTTCCTTGAGGCTGACCAGCTGCGCCGCCTTGTTGGGCACTTCCACACCGATCGCGGATTTCCCTGGGATGAACGGCTGGATGCGGATCGGCGCTGCCAGTGCAAGTGCAAGGTCGGTCTGGTAGCCGAGGATGCGCCGCACCGGAACGCCCACCGCCGGTTGCAGCTCGTATTGCGTAACGGTCGGCCCGCTGTTGGCGCCGACGATCCGCGTCTCGATGCCGAATGACTGCAGCGTGCTCACGATCTTGTCACCTGTGGCACGAACCTCGGCGGCCAGGCGCTCGCGCTTGCCGGTGATCGTGTCGAGCAGCTCGACACCGGGCAGCACCCAGACCTTCTCCGGCTCGTCGCTGATCATCGCCGCGTGACCGAGACCGACCTCGGGCACCGGACCGATGAGCGCCGGGGCGTCGCCCGGGATCGCCGGCACGCCTTCGAACTCGCGCGTGAACCCGTGCTCGCCGAGGTCCTCGCCCGTCGCCTGGGGTTCTTCAGGATCGAGGAACGCGGTGGGCGGGGGCAGCGGCTTGGGGAGATCGAAGGGCAGGGGCATGGCAATGCCGGTCAGCTCGGTGGACGGCTCCGGAGCGGGTGGCGGGAATGTCCGAGCACGCTCGCCGGGCGTGCCGGCGGACCGGCTGCGGCGCAGCCCTTCGCCTTCTGCGGCGAACCATCGGCCGAGCGCGCGAATCACCGTCCCGGTGCGGAGGTCGGTGGCCAGGATGAGGCCAAGGAAGGCAACCACGATCAATGCCGCGCCCGCACCCGCCCCACCGAGCACGCGCTCGACGCCGGTCCCGATCCAGCGTCCCAGGGCACCTGCGTTGCCGTTGACCATGCCGATCAACCCGAGTAGCGCGACCATGGCGATGGCGCTGCCGAGGGCGGCAAGCGTTCCCGCTCGCCATTCGGGAGTCATGCAGAGGCGGATGCCGGTGAGGATGAGCCCGGCGACTCCGAGCCACGCCCCGATGCCGAAGGCGGTGAAGAGCCCGTCATGCACCGGCCCTGCGACGGCCCCGCGGCCCGGGAGGATGAGGACCGCAGCCAGGATCACGCCGGCGCCGATCGCGCCGATGCCGGTCAGCTCGCGACGAAGATCGCGGTGCAGCAGCGGCGTTCGCGACGACGAGGCGGCGCGCGATCGCGAACGCGCCGGCGGACGCCGTGACGGCGTGCGCTTGCGCGATGGGCGGGTTGGGGCGGAGCGAGCCATGTCGTGAACTCGATGTGGAACGCGTGGAAGACGGGCTACCGAGGCCCCTGGATCGGGCCCGATGCTATCAGCAAATCGGCCTCCGCAAATGCGGCGGCGGCTGGCGGCGCAGGCGGATCGACCAGAGGGCGCACGGCGAACATCCGTGCCCATACTACACGAATGTGTTGTCGTGGAGACTCGACTTCGGGCGTCAGACCTCGGTGACCAGGGGCAGGATCAGCGGCCGCCGCTTGGTCTTCTTGTAGAGGAATCGCGAGAGCCCCTCGTGGATCGCCCCTTGCCAGGCGTTGTACCCGGCGTCCGGCGTGAGCCGGGCCACGAGCGAGAGCACGTGCTCGCGCGCCTCGTCGAAGAGCGCGTCGGCGTCGTCGGCGACGAAGCCCCGGGACACGAGGTCGGGTCCGGCGACCACCGCGCCGCTCGATCGCTCGACGGCCAGCACCACCAGGATCACGCCGTCCTGGGCCAGCTGCTGGCGGTCGCGGAACACGACGTCGCCCGCCTCCTCGATGCTGAGGCCGTCGACGTAGACGTACCCGGTGCGGACCCGCTCGCCGGTGGGCCGGACGCCGTGCTCGTCGAGCGCGATGACGGTGCCGTTATCGATGGCGAGGACACGCTCGGCGGGAATCCCCACCGATCGCGCCAGGGCTGCGTGGAGCGCTAGGTGCCGGTACTCCCCGTGCACCGGGATGAAGTACTTCGGCCGTGTCAGCGTGAGCAGCAGCTTCAGCTCCTCGCGACTCGCGTGCCCGGATGCATGCACCCCGTGCCGCGAGGAGTTGAACACGCGCGCTCCCCGCCGGTACAGGTTGTTGATGGTCCGGTGCACCGATTCCTCGTTGCCCGGGATCGGGTTTGCGCTGATGACCACCGTGTCGTCCTCGCGCAGGCTGACCATGCGGTGCTCTCCCGCGGCGATGCGCACCAGCGCCGACAGCGGCTCTCCCTGCGCGCCCGTGCAGAGAATCGCCAGCTCGTTGTCGGGGATCCGCTCGTGCTCCTTCGGGGTGACGAACATGCCAGGCGGAACATGCAGATAGCCGAGCTCCTCGGCGACCTTGATGTTCTTGAGCATCGAACGGCCGACGATGAAGCAGCGCCGTCCGCAGGCCTGCGCAGCGTTGATCGCCTGCTGCAGGCGCGAGATGTTGGACGCGAACGTCGCCATCAGGATCCGGCCCTGCGCGGCGGCGAAGATGGGCGCGAGCCCTTCGCCGACGGTGCGCTCGCTCGGGGTCGTACCCTCCTGTTCCGCGTTTGTGCTGTCGCTGAGGAGCAGCAGAACCCCTTCGTCGCCGATGCGCGCGAGCCGCGCGAGGTCGGGTGGCTCCCCCTGCACCGGCGTGGTGTCGATCTTGAAGTCGCCCGAGTGCACGATGACCCCCGCAGGCGTGCGCACCACGAGCGCACACGCGTCCGGGATCGAGTGGGTGGCGTGCACCCATTCCACGTCGAAGCAGCCCAGCGTGCGCGTATCGCCCGGCCGCACTGTGTGCAGCTCGGTGGTCTCGATGAGCCCGTGCTCGCGGAGCTTGTTGCGCAGAAAGCCCAACGTCAGCGCCGTGCCGTACACGGGGACGGGCAACCGTGGGAGGACGTAGGGCAGCGCGCCGATGTGGTCCTCGTGCCCGTGGGTCAGCACGATGCCGCGGATGTTTGCCACGCGCTCCTGCAACCAGGCGATGTCGGGGATCACCAGGTCGACGCCGAGCATCTCCTGCTCCGGGAACATCAGGCCCGTATCGATGACCACGATGTCGCCGCCGCAGCTGAGCGCCATCATGTTGCGGCCGATCTCGCCCAGTCCGCCGAGCGGGATCAGGGTCAGCTGAGCCGACCCGGGGGTGTCCGTCAAAAGAGATCCATCTGATCACCGCCCGCTGCCGCGGCGACCTTGCGCATGTCGGACGCAGAGGCGCCGCCCGCACGCCGGGCCCGCGCCGCCTCGGCGTCGGCGAGGTAGCCTCGAACCCGGCGCATGTCGGCTTCGAGGGTCTCCTTGAGGCCGCCGTTGTAGAGCGCTGCGGCGGGATGGAACAGCGGCACGTAGACCCGGTCGTCGCGACGCACCCGCTCGCCATGCAGGCGCGAGATGCCGCCTGCGTCGGGGAGCAGCCGGTGCAATGCGTGGCGTCCGAGCAGGAGGATCACGTCGGGCTGCAGCAGCGCGATCTGCTCATCGAGGAAGTGGCTGCACGACTCGACCTCGATGGGTTCGGGATCGCGATTGCGCGGAGGCCGGCACTTCACGATGTTGGTGATGTAGATGTCGCGCCGGTCGAGGCCGACCGATTCCAGCAATGTCGTCAGCAGCCGGCCCGCGGCACCGACGAAGGGCTTGCCTTCCCGGTCCTCGTTCTCACCCGGTGCCTCGCCGACCGCCATCACACGCGCGGTCACCGGGCCGTACCCAGGAACCGCCTGGGTGCGAGTCAGGTGCAGCGGGCACGCCGTGCACTCGCGCACGCGTCCGTGGAGCTCGAGGACCTCTTCGGTCGTCGCCACCATTGGCGGAGTTTAGTGCACGCCGCCGGGCGTCTTCGGGCAATCCACGCTCGGCGGCTCAGCGATGACGGAGCAACAGCTCCGCAACTTGCACGGCATTGGTCGCCGCACCCTTGCGCAGGTTGTCGGCGCTGAAGAAGAGCGCGATCCCGTTCTCGGTCCCGGGATCGCGGCGGATGCGTCCCACCTGGACATCGTCGCTGCCCGCGACTGCCCGGGGCATCGGGTAGCGGTGTGCGGCGGGATCGTCGACGACCAGGATCCCCGGCGATCCGCGGAGGAGCTCGCGCACGTCGTCCGGCTCCGGGGCGGTGTCAAGCTCGACCCACACCGCCGCGCTGTGTCCGACCGCGACCGGCACCCTGACCGTGGTAACGCTCATGCGCAGCGCGGGGGCGTCGAGAACGCGGCGCGTCTCGGCGATCACCTTGACCTCCTCCTCGGTGTCGGCGCCCTGCATCGCCCAGCCGCCCGGCACCACGTTGCCGTGGAGCACGTGCGGATACACGCTCGCCGCGGGCACGGTCCCTGCCGCGTCAGCGCGGGCCTGGGTCTCGAGCTCGTCAGCCAGGGCGACGCCCGCCCCGGTGGCGGCCTGGTACGTGGCCACGGTGACGTGGCGGAGCCCGTACGCGCGCTGCATTGGCGCGAGGACGATGGTCAGCGGGATGGCGACGCAGTTGGGGTTGGCCACGATCCCGCGGTGTTGCATGAGCTGCCCGGCATTCACCTCGGGGACCACCAAGGGGACGGCGGGATCCATCCGGTAGGCGCTGGATTTGTCGACCGCAACGCCGCCCGCGTCGGCCACCCCGGGAGCGTGCCGGCGCGATATCCCGGCGCCCGCGGCGAAGAAGACGATGTCGGCGCCGTGCAGCGCATGCCCGCTGAGCTCGCGCACCTCGACATCGCCGAGGTACGTGCTCACCTGCCGGCCCGCGCTCCGAGGGCTCGCGTACAGCTCGAGCGCCGACGCCGGGAACGAGCGCTCCCCGAGGATGCGCACGAGCGTGCCGCCGGCGGCGCCGGTGGCGCCGACGACGGCGACGGCCGGCCCGTCAGACCGCACGGGGCGGCTGCTCGCTATGCGGGCCCGCCGGCGCCGTTGCCGCCGGCTTCCTGCTGCTGCCTGGAGAGATCGCGGATCGCCTCACGCCTCGACAGGTTGACACGGCCGCGGTCGTCGACCTCGATGACTTTGACCATGATCTCGTCGCCGATGTTGACCACGTCCTCGACCTTGTCGACATGATGCTCGGCGAGCTGGCCGATCCGGACCAGGCCCTCTTTCTTCGGCATGATCTCGACGAATGCGCCGAAACCCATGAGGCGTGACACCTTGCCCTTGTAGATCCTGCCGATCTCGATGTCGTCCGTCAGGTCGTGGATCATCGCCACCGCCTGCTCGCGCGACGCGGCGTTGGCCGATGCGATGAACACGCGGCCGTCGTCTTCCACGTCGATCTGCGCGCCGGTCTCCTCGACGATCTTGCGGATCATCTTGCCGCCGGGGCCGATGACGTCGCGGATCTTGTCGGGGTTGATGTTGATCACCTCGATGCGCGGCGCCCATGGGCTCAGCTCCGGTCGCGGCGCTGCGAGCGCCTCAGCCATCTTGCCGAGGATGTGCAACCGGCCGACCCGGGCCTGCTCGAGCGCGCGCTCCATGAGATCCCAGCTGAGGCCGCTGATCTTGCAGTCCATCTGCAGCGCGGTGATCCCGACTGCTGAGCCGGCGACCTTGAAGTCCATGTCGCCGAGCGCATCCTCCATGCCCTGGATGTCACTGAGAATTGCGGCATGCTCGGCACCGTCGTCGGTGATCAGCCCCATCGCGATGCCCGCGACCGGGGCGATCAGCGGAACGCCCGCATCCATGAGTGCGAGGCACGAGCCGCACACCGATGCCATCGATGTCGAGCCGTTGCTTGAGAGAATCTCGCTGACGATGCGGACCACGTACGGGAACTTCTCCTCGTCCGGCATCACGTTGTGCACCGCGCGCTCGGCGAGCGCACCATGGCCGATCTCGCGACGGCCGGGTGAACGCAGCGGTCGCGCCTCCCCCACCGAGTACGGCGGGAAGTTGTACTGGTGCATGAAACGCTTGAACTGCTCGAGGCCGATCCCGTCGATTTTCTGCTGATCCTGGCCAGAACCGATGGTGACGACGGAGAGCGCCTGGGTCTGTCCGCGGGTGAACAGCGCCGATCCGTGCGTGCGCGCGAGCACGCCGACCTCGGCCCAGATCGGCCGGATCTCGTCGGTGCGGCGTCCGTCGGGGCGGATGCCCTCGTCGAGGATCGCGGCCCGAACCGCCTTCTTGACCTCGGATTCGTAGGCTTTGCCGATGTCGGACCTGCCTTCGGGGAAGCGCTCCTCGAGCGCTCCGGCGGTCTCCGCCTGGAGCTGATCGATAGCGGCTTCGCGCGACGCCTTGTCGGGGTTGCGCGCGGCGTTCCCGACGCGGGAGGCGACGTAGTCGTGCACCGCCGCGGTGATGTCCGGCGAGACCTTCTGCGACGGATAGCTCATGGTGGGCTTGCCGATCGCGTCATGGAGTCCGCGCTGAAACTCCACGAGCTTGCGGATCTCGTCGTGGGCCATGCGCAGCGCCTGCAGCATGACCTGCTCAGAGATCTGATGCGCTCCGGCCTCGACCATCACGATGGCGTCCCACGTCCCCGCGACGATCAGGTCGAGCGCGGACTCATTGATCTGCGTCAGCGTCGGGTTGAGCAGCAGCTGTCCGTCGAGCATGCCGACCCGGACACACGCGACCGGACCGCCGTGCGGGATGCCGCTGATCTGCAGCGCGCAGGACGCGCCGGTGACCGCGAGTGTCGCAGGATCCTGTTCCTGGTCGCTGCTCAGCACGGTCGCGACGATCTGCACGTCGTTGCGGAAGTCTTTGGGGAAGAGCGGCCGCATCGGGCGGTCGATCATCCTGCTGGTGATGGTCGCCGCCTCACTGGGCCGGCCCTCGCGACGTGGAAAGCTTCCCGGGATGCGCCCGACGGCGTAGAGCTTCTCCTCGTAGTCGCAGGTCAGCGGGAAGAAGTCGATACCTTCTCGCGGCGCCTTCGACGCGACCGCGGTGACCAGCAATGCGGTGTCGCCGATTCGCAGCATCACCGCGCCGTTCGCCTGCTCGGCGATGTAACCGGTCTCGACGGTCAGTCGCTTGCCGCAGTAATCCGTTTCAAATGTTTTCTTGAGATTGTCGGGGATGCCCACGCGTGTCTCCTGGTGATGACCCGCGCCGGAACAGCTCCGCTTCGCCGCGCTCTACAGCGGTGAGGTGTTGGGGACTGGGCATCAGATCATTCGGCTCGCGCTTTCGCTGCGGCACCGCTTCCTGATACACGGACCCCAACGTCTCACCTGTGAGTGCGACGTCGCCGGAAGGCGCCGGCGCCGGGTCGGTTGATGGTGTGTGTTGCTTGGGTATGATTTGTGGTCGCGACTGACACTAGCGGCGCAGACCGAGGCGCCCGATCAGTGCGCGATAGCGCTCGACGTCAGTCCCCGACAGGTAGTCGAGCAACCGGCGGCGCTGGCCGACGAGTTTGAGCAACCCGCGGCGCGACGCGTGGTCTTTGGGGTGATCGCGTAGGTGTTCGGTGAGCGAGCTGATACGTTCAGACAGCACAGCCACCTGGACCTCCGTGGAGCCGGTGTCCGTTTCGTGGCGCCGATGCTCCGCGATTATCTCGGATTTGGATCTGACGATTGGCACGATTGTTCGCCGCAAGTCTAACAGGAGATCGCCGGCGAGCGGCCTTGAACTCGCTGCGGGGCGCAGAGAGTGATCGCGCCGGGCAGGCACGTGATCGTCGCAGGCGTGGTCCCGACCTGCTCTCCCTCGACGTCGAACAGCATCGGAGCGCCGTCGCACATCACGCGCACGACGCGACCACGGTGCACCTCCACCTCGCGCCGAGCAACGTGCCGCCCGCGGTACAGCGAGGGGATGCCGCTGAGCGCTCGCATCCTCCCGGTCTCGGCGATGATGACCACGTCGAACCGGCCGTCGTCGAGCTCGGCACCCGGCGCGACGTGCATACCGCCGCCGAAATACCGCCCATTGGCGACGACCACGCTGCGCACGTCGCGGTCGATCCGGATTCCGTCGATGTCGATCTGCGCGCGTCGCGGTGCATAACCGAGCAACGTCACGAGCGACGCGGCCAGAAAGACGGCGGTGCCGCGCGCGCCGGTTGCTTTGTGGGCGCTGCGATTCACGCGGTCGACCACCTCGCCGCCCATCCCGCAATCGGCGATGTTGATGAAGAACCTGCGGTCGCCGGTCGCGAAATCTACGCGGCCCGCGTCGATCCGCCGTCGTGACCCCGACGCGATCAGTGCCGCCGCCGCGCCCAGCTGTGGCGGGATGCCGGCCGCCCTCCGGAAATCGCCGCCGGTGCCGCTCGGCAGAACCCCGAGCACGGCGGCAGGCTCGATTGGGCTTCCCTCCGCGTCGAAGAAGCCGTTGACCACCTCGTTGAGGGTGCCGTCCCCGCCGGCCACCACGATGGTGCGATAGCCCCGCGTCAGCGCTGAGCGGACCGCGTCGGTCGCGTCGCCCGGCCCGGTGGTCCGATGGAGGTCGAAGCCGACGCCGGCCGTGCGGAGCGCGGTCGCGATCGCCGGCCCGCTGCGACGCGTTCTGCCCCCGGCGCTCGCCGGGTTCATCACCAGGAAGGCGGCGGTGGTCACGCCGGCGGCGTGGATCGGGCCACGATCTCGCGCGTCCGGGCGATGTCGCGGGCCATCGCCACCTGGAGCGCGGCAATCGAGGTGAAGGCGCGTTCGGGACGGATCCGGCGGCGCAGCGCCAGGCGGACGCGGCGGCCGTAGAGATCACCGTCGTAATCGAGAAGGTGGGACTCGACGGTCACCGCGCCGCCCCCGAAGGTCGGCCGGGTGCCGATCCCGGTCGCCGCTGGTCGCCAGCCATCGCCGGTGTCGAGCCATCCAGCGTAGACGCCCGCGGCGGGGATGCACCGCGCCGGGTCGACGCCGAGATTCGCGGTCGGCACACCGAGTCCGGCGCCACGGCCCTCGCCGCGTTCGACGACCCCCTCGAGCTGGTATGGACGCCCCAGCATCGAGACCGCGTCGGAGAAGCTGCCCGAGGCGACGGCCTCGCGAATCCTTCCGGACGACACCGGCCGGCCGCCGCGAGTGACCGGTGCCACCGTGATCACCTTGAACCCGCGCTGCGTGCCGAGCCGTGTCAGGAACTCGAGGTTGCCCTCGCGTCCGCGGCCCAGGGCGAATCCCGGGCCGACGACGAGCACGCGCATCCCCAGGCCGTCGATGAGCGTCGTGGCGAAGCCCTCGGCACTCCACTCGCTCAGCGTTCGGGTGAACGGGACCACCACCACCCGCGCCGCGCCGGCGCGGCCCAGGAGCTTGATGCGGTCTTCGAGACTGCAGAGCAGCGGCGGGCACCCCGCGGGATCGACGACGCAACGGGGGTGCGGATCAAAGGTGACCGCGACCGGGGCCAGTGAGTCGCGGCTCGCGGTGGTGCGCACGCGCTCGAGGAGACGCTGGTGCCCGAGGTGCACGCCGTCGAAGCTGCCGATCGTCATCACGGACGCTGGACCGCCCGCGTCCGGCGCGGGGAATGCATGGAGCAGCTCCATCGCGACGTCAGCCGGCCAGCACCTTGGTCGGCCGGAGCAGACCGCCGTTCAACTCTCCGATCCCGATCAGCTCGCCGGTCGAATCGTGCATCCGGCACTCTCCGGCAACGTCGGGCAGGATCGACCGGGGCAGCCAGACCGACTGGCCGCGACGGATCTGCTGCACCTGAGCCGGGCCGAGGTTGACCAGCGGGAGATGCGCCACCGCCACCTCCGGCGGGAGCAGCGCCAGCCAGGGTTCGTCCATGTCGGCGAACTGCCCGAGCGAGATCGCCGTGGCGAGACCAAGCGTCCCGTAGCTGGTCCGCGAGAGCCAGCCGAGCAGGCCCCCGGTGCCGAGCGCATCACCGAGGTCGGCCGCGAGGACGCGCATGTACGCCCCCTTGCCGCTGACCACGACGATCTCAGCCTCGGCGACCGCACCCGGCCGGAAATCGA
>Ga0182024_10020002_pt1 | contig 12271 bp, 7 predicted proteins | sample P32metaG_FD_120480 | JGI IMG/M metagenome (GOLD analysis project Ga0182024, IMG submission 120480) | Permafrost microbial communities from Stordalen Mire, Sweden - P3-2 metaG (Illumina Assembly) | ecosystem: Environmental > Terrestrial > Soil > Wetlands > Permafrost | place: Sweden: Stordalen...
ACCAGATTCGTCTGGTGATGCAGGCTGTCGTCGGGAGACACCTTGATCGATTGCGGCTCCTTGGTCGCGATCCGCTTGAGCTCGCGGACGGCGGTTGTGCGATCGACGACGATCGGCAGATCGCGCGGGTCGACACTCGACGTAATGACGTCGCCCCAGGAGAGAACGTCATGCGACACCGGATCCCAGATCAGATCCGGATGGTCGACCGGAGCGACGACATCGAACGCCGATTCGCGCGGCGCCAGCCCGGAAAAATACGAGGTCTTGCCGTCCAGTGACGCGATCTTGACCGGCCGATCGGCGGCCGGCGGCGCAGGAGCCGGTTCCGCGGCCGGTTGGCCGATGCTCACCGAGCGGAAGACGACATCGGTCCGCGGATCCTGGGTCGGAGAGGCCGTGGTGACGATGTTCTGGCGCTCATTGGACAGCTGGTACACGACTTGGCGCACATCGCTGAACAACTCGCTCAAGGTGGTCTTGCCGTCGCCGCGCGTATCCGCATCGCCTTCGATCGCACGGGCGACCGCGTAGCTCAGCGCGCCGCGAAGCCCGGGAATGCCCGGAATCTGGACCTCCGGCGCCTTGGTCTTGCGGTCGACCGCGGCCAGGAAAACCGTCTTATTGAAGTCCATCTCGGTCATCAGCTCGTCCGAGGTGGTGGTGACGGGCTGCAGCAAATCCGCGGAAAGCCGATAGCTCGGCACCTGGCGGAAGCTCATCTCCTCCGAGCGCGGATCGATGTCGCGGGTCATCCCGCCGCCAAAACAGGTATCGGCGACGAACAGCACATGCGCGCCCTTCGCTTCAAACTGCTTGATGAAATGATTGAACTCGGCGCCGAGGATCCGCTCCTGCGAGCCGCCCGGCGAATTCTCGAAGCCGGTGAGCAAGAACACGTTCTCAAGGCCGTCGGGCTGGCTTCCGCGCACCCGCTCCGGCTCCTGCGAGCCATGACCCGCGAGGGTGAGAATGACCAGATCGCGTGGACCGGTCCGCGCGATGAGGCGATTGATGGCGGACAGAACCCCCGCGCGGGTAGCGTCGGCGTCGATCAGCGTGGTGATATCCTGGACACCGCTGTGCCGCAGCGCGCCATCGAGGTCCTGCGCATCGGCGACCGCGCCCTTGAGCTGCCGCACATAGCGGTAGCCATCGATCCCGATGACCAAGGCCCGGACCTCGCCGCCGTCCGGGCTGCGCAGCACCACGCGGCCCTGATCGCACAGCGCGGCCGTGGCCGTCAGGCAGAGCGCAGTTGCAATCGCCGCAAGGCGTGAAACGAGAGCTGAGACCCCGGGTTGCATCGCTACCGTCCGTTCATGTCACTGGCGCCGCCATTCGACTCGCCGGTTGAGAGCGTAAATGTCTTCCTCGCTTAGTCCGGAAGTGTCGGACAGACGCATGGGCTCGTTGGCGCCCTTGCCGTCGGTCTCGATCGGTATGGTCAATCCGTTCTGCTGCAGAAAGGCGGCGACGGCGTCGGCCCGATCGTGCGACAGCTTCATGTTGAATTCGGCGGTCCCGCGCACGTCGGTGTGCCCGATCAGCAGAATGCGCGCGGGATTCTGCTCCTGCAGGACCTCGAGCAATTCGCGCGCGGCCTCCTGTCCGACATCGGTGAACGTCGCCTTGCGATAGTCGAACGTGATCGGCACCGGAATCGCGCGCGGTTCGATGCCGCGCACGGAGCGCGAATAGAGGCCTCCCAGGGTGCCGTCGCGATGGTCCTTGGCGGTCTTGACGAATCTGTCGCCCTCGGCCGGATCGGCGTTATTGGCGGCGAGCAGGCGCGCCTGCCCCGACCGCTCGATCAAACCGTCGATGTCGAACTTCGAGGGAACCGCGGGCGTCAACGTCTCGTTCTTGATGATCTCGATCGCCAAATCGTAGTCCTGCGCCGCCTCGGCAAAGCGCCGCTCGCCGAACCGAACCTCGCCCACCGTCGCCGAGGCCTGCCAGAGCACCTCGGGAGATTGCGCAGCCAGCAGCAGGCGCTCGAAATCGGTGACCGGGCGACCACGGGCCATCAGCAGCTGGGCGAGATTGAGGCGGAGCGCCGCCAGCCGTCGCTGCGTGGGGATCTGATAACGGCCGCAGTCCGCGCTGGTCGCGATCCTGTCCACGAGCTTCTGCGCCTGGCTCTCCGCCCCCGAGTCGATGGCGCGGTTGAAATCGTCCAGCAGCGGCTGGCAGTCCTCGGCGCAAGCGGCCACCGGCAGGAAGATTCCGCCGAAGAGGGCGGCAGCAACAGTCACACGCAGTCCATGAGGTCGACGCATCATGAGCCCCGCAAGATTAAATTAACCGCTGAATGCGGCATTATAGGCCATTGGTCGAGGGCGGCAAGGACTTGGTTCAAACTCGGTTCAAACGTGCTTGAACTCCAGGTGCGGAACAGCAATTGCGGCAAGGGCGGGACCCTCGCAACGACCGGCTGTCTGCGAATCGGTTTGCGGCGCCCATTGGCATCGGGCCGGGCGGCCGTGGGATACCAGCGCGATCGCAGTGATCGCGACCGATTCGACAACCCCCGATCCGCCAGGCGCCCCTTAGGGACTGGCGGCTGTGACAGCGGGATCTCGGGCACAATCGCGTTCCCGGTGTGTTCGGGCCGAAACTATGTCGGCGCAAATCCGCCCGCGAAGGCGAATTGGGTACATGATGAAGATTGCCTGAATGCGGCAGAGCTGCTAAATTGAGACGGGTTTTTTAGGGTTGGATTTTGAGCTTTGGCAGCTTTTGGCAGCTAGCCGTTCGCGTGCGAGCGGCTTAGCGGCCGTTTCCGCTGAACCTTGGAAAACCGCCTCGCGACAAACGGTCGGGGCCATTGGGCTTGGTGCTGGAATGCGGTCGCTTAGACAAATCGTGTCGATCGCGGCGCTCCTCGGGGGAGCGGTCCTGGCGCTTTCGAGCCAAGCCGCGCTTGCCGACAAGCGGGTGGCACTGGTGATCGGAAACTCCGCTTATCAGAACGTGCCGGCGCTGCCGAACCCCGACAACGACGCCCGCGCCATCTACCAGAAGTTCAAGAGCGCCGGATTCGACGTCGGGCAAGTGCAGCTGAACCTGGGCAATCTGGAATTCAAGCGCGCGCTTCGCGATTTCGAGCTCAAGGCCAACGACGCCGATATCGCCGTCGTGTACTTCGCCGGCCACGGCCTCGAGATCCGCGGCAAGAATTACATGATCCCGGTCGACGCGAAGCTTGCCAGCGAACGCGATGCGCCGGATGAGGCGATCGAGCTTGATCGCATCTTCGACACGGTCGATGGGGCCAAAAGCTTGCGCCTCATCATCATCGACGCTTGCCGGGACAATCCCTTCATGATGACCCGCACCGTCATGCGCACGCGCGGCCTCGCCAGGGTGGAACCGCAAAGGGCCTATACGATGGTGGCCTACGCCGCCAAGGCCGGCTCCACCGCAGAGGATGGCAACGAGCAGCACAGCCCGTTCACGACGGCGCTGTTGGACAAGCTTTTCGACCCCGGGGTCGGAATTCGCAGCGCGTTCGGCAAGGTCGTCGACGAGGTCAGGACGATTACCAACAACCGCCAGGTGCCCTACCTGGATGGTTCGCTCGGAGAGGACGACATTGCGCTGGTTCCCGCGCCCGGACAGTCCAAGCAGGCGGCTGCGAAGGTTCCCCAGCCGGACCAGTCGGATGAAAGGGGTGACTATCAGTTTGCCATCAGCATCGGAAATCGAGAGGCACTGCAAGCTTTTCTGAACAGGCACCCGACAGGATTTTACGCGGAATTGGCGCAGGCGGCGCTCACCAAATTGGGGGCCGAGAATCCTGCGGACAAGGCGCCGCAGCCGCCGCCATCTTCGCCGCAGCAGCAGAAGTTCGCAAAGCTCGAGCAACCAGCCCAGCCCTCCCCGCCGCCGCAGGGCACCACAGAAGACGATCGGGAATGGGCCAGGATCAAGGGCACCACCGACCAGGGCGAGTTGGGAGCGTTCATGCGCAAGTACCCGAACTCGCCGCACGTTGCGGATGCGCAAAACCGCTTGAAGGTGCTGCAGCAGATCGCGCAGGACCGCGAATGGGACAAGCTAAAGGGGTCGGATGATCAGGCCGCCTTGCAAGACTTCATCAACCGCTATCCGAGCTCGACCGAGGCCAAGCAGCGCTTGGAGGCGGTTCAGCAGTTCGCGCGCGAGGAAAAGGCGCGGGCAGACCGCGAGGCCGCGCGCGTGAAGGCAGCCGAGCAGCAGCAAAAGGACGAGCAGCAGAAGGCGGAGCAGCAGCAGAAGGCGGAGCAGCAAAAGGCGGCACAGCGCGATTGGGACAAGATCAAGAGCTCAAGCGATCAGGCCGCCTTGCAGGACTTCATCACCCGTTATCCGGGTTCGTCGCTGCTTGCAGGTGCCCAAAAGCGCCTGGACACGGTTCAGCAAGAGGTGGAGCGCACCAAGGCGCGCGAAGCGGAGCAGCAGCAGAAGGCGGAACAGCGCGCTTGGGACAAGGTCAAGACCTCGAGCGATCAGGCCGCCCTGCAGGACTTCATCAGTCACTATCCGGGCTCCTCTCTCGTTCCAAGCGCCCAGGCGCGCATGGACACCCTTCAGCAGATCGCGCGGGAGCGGGACGACAAGGCGCGCGCTGAACGCGAGGCCGCCCTGCAGAAGGCCGACCAGCAGAAGGCCGAGCAGCAGCAGAAGGCCGAGCAGTCGGCCTGGGACAAGGTCAAGGACTCGATCGACCAGGTCGCCCTGCAGGACTTCATCGATCGCTATCCGAACTCGCCCCTGGTCGCGAGCGCCCAGAAGCGCCTGGAGACCGCCCAGCAAGTCGCGCGCGACCAGATCGAGAAGGCGCGGGTTGAGGCGGCGCAGCAGAAGGCGGCGCAGCAGCAGGCGGAGCAGCAGAAGGCGGAACAGCTGAAGGTGGCGCAGCAGCAGGCGGAACAGCAGAAGGCGGCCCAGCAGCAGGCGGCGCAGCAGCAGGCCGCGCAGCAGCAGGCAGAACAGCACGACACCCAGCCGCAGCCGCAACTGCCGGCGGACCCGAATTCGGAAAAATTCGCGAAGCTTGAAACGGGCGAGCCGAAGGCACAGTCGAATACGCCCGATCTGATATTCGCAGCGCAGAGGGAATTGATCCATCTCGGCTGCTTAGTCCCCGGCAAGGGGGACGAGAATTTGAAGGGCAATTTGAACGATGCTACCAAGAAGGCCATCAGCCAATATCTTTCCGGGCGCGGCACCCCCGACCTCCAGATCGATGTGACTTTGGGCTTTGTCGGTGAACTCCAGGTCCTCCAGGATTGGAAGAAGTGCCGGCCCACCACGACAGCCACTCTTGAAGACAAGCCCAGTCATGAAGACAAGCCGACGCATGAAGACAAGCCGGTGAAGAGCAAGGTCAAGCAAGAAGCCAAGACCGAGGTCAGCAGGCCGAGCGCGCCCGCTCAACCTCGAGTTCAAGCCCCGGCCCCGAGTCACGGCGGCGGCGGTGCTACGACCGGGATCTCCGGAATGGGCTTTTGATCACGAAGCGGACCGGCAAGCCCGATCAATCGCGATCGCGACCCCAGGCCTAAAAGCGACCCACGATGAGGATCTTCAAATCCTTGTCAGGCGTGAAGTCCTTGGCGGTGAACTCGACCACGGTGGGCGAAATCGCCTTGATATGGTCGGCGCAGAAGCTGACCAGGCGATCGGCCTTCTGCTTGTCGACCGTCAGCCGGAAATCCTTGATCGGACCGGCCCAATTGGCCCCGGTCTTCAGGACATAGCTGATCCGGCGTTCCTGCAGCTTCGCGGTATTGCCCTCGCCGCTGCCAGCGAGCTTGTCCAGGCTCGCAAGGAAGGCGTCAGTGACGCAGTAGTCCTTGCGGTAGCGATCGATCTCCGCCGCCATGGCCTTGTTCTGCCGCAGCCCCTTGCGCAGCACGGTGTCGAAGCTCATCCCCAGGCTGGTGTGATAGCGATGCTCGACCATGACCGGACGGCTGGGGGCGAACGTTTGCTGCCGCACGGCCGCGGTCTTCACCGTCCAGGCGCCTTCATAAAGCTGCCGGCCATGGTCGTCGGTTCCATTGGGCAGCAGCAGCCCCTGTCCGATCAGCTGTTCGCGGGTCGCGTCCGGCAGTTCGGACAGCCGGGTCTGTTGCGGCCCGATCGGCAGCAATGGCACGCCGGCCTTTTTCAGCGCCGCGCTGATGTCCTTGGTCCCGAGCAATGCAGTCTGGTGGATGGTGAAGTCGATCGGCTTGCCGTCGACCTTGGTCTCGAAGCCGAGGAAATTCGCCGGGTCGTTGGATGGGATCGAATAGCTATCCCCGTCCGCCAGGTCGATGTCAGGCACCGGAAAGGCGACCGTCAAGGTGACGGGCTTCGGCGTCTGGTTTAGGAACCGATACCTAACGACGACAAGATCGGGCGTGATCGCCAGGTCCTCGGATTCCAGCGAAACGTCGGCCGTCTGGGTGAAAACAAGCCCCCCGACGGAGAGCTCGGCCGAGGAATCGTTGGCAAACGACGATGCGTCCGGCAACAGAAGCGTGACGGAGCTCAGTAAGCTGAGGGCGATTCGGCGCATGACCATCACTTCGGTGTCCGCGGGCAAAACCGGGCCCGAGGTTACCATTATTTGGGTTCCGCCTGCCAGTGCTTTTCGGCAAAATCGATAGAACCGGACTCGATCGAGGCTCGACCAATTCCCATCCGGCATTGATTTGTGCTATGAATCCCTTCCCAAACCCAACAATGGTCTCGAGATCGCCATGCCGCTCCAAAAAATGAAGGTCATCCCGAGCTTGGTCGGTTCGACACTCGTTTTGGCGTTGACCGGTGGCGCTTACGCCGCCGATGTGGTCGTGAGGCAATTCGCCAACGGCAGCGGTCAAAACGCGGTCGGCATCGTCGAGGCCAGCCAGGATACCGAGACCGACGGGCCGCAGGCGCTCACGACCGACGAGAACGGCAACCTCTACCTGCTGGACCAGGTTAACGGTCGGATTGTCCGATTCGACCCTAAAAACCCGACCGCCGACCCGCGTGCGCTTGAGCTTCCCCAGGAACTGCGGCCGACCGATCTGATCGTGCGCAAATCGGACATCCTGGTCTGGGATGGAGCCGTCCATGCGCTGCAGCCGCAGGTCCAGAACAATGCGACCTCGACCCGCGGGCTGGAGGAGGTCATTACGCGAGCGGCGGATGACGACACGGTGGTGTCAGCCTTCGCGCAAATGGGCTCGGTGGATCCGGGCAGCGCGACCGATCTCATCGACGAAAACACCCGCTCCGTGAATATCCGTTCGGCCGGCAAGCACTCCGCGCGGAAGCACGAGCACGAGGTGGAGGCGCGCGCGCCCCAGCATATCCTCACGCGCGGCGGCGGCTCGGTGATGGTGGACGTCATTCCCGAGAAGGGGGAGGCGGCTGCTCGAATCGAGGTCCACCACGAGGGAGACACCGGCGGCGCGCCGTTTGCGCGGCTTGCCATCAAGGTGTCCGACCGGCTGGGCGCGGTCGAATTCCTGGAGATCGATCATGCCGGCCGCATGTTCGTGTTCGCTGAAAATATTCCGACTTCATCCGGGAGCGCCGGAGCGTTCGTGGCGCGCTACGCGGCGACGGGTGAGCTCGAGGGCATATACGAACTGCCGCTGAGCAACGTTCCCTTGTCACGTCGCTTCGTGACGGTGTCAGGCGACGGCGACGTCTATTTCCTGCGCACCCAGAGCGGCGGGGTTCAGGTACTGGGACTGGGCTTCCGGTCGTTGGCGAATGGCAAGGTGATCGAGGTCCGCGGCCCCCCTGGTTTCGAGCTGCCCAAGGTCGCCGGACGCGGACCGATAACGGCGGTCAGGCCGCTGACACGCGACCAGGTGATCAAGACGGCCCTCGCATTCGAGGGCATCCAGTGGCAACTCAACCCGGCTGCCTATGGCAGAGACCCCGACACGGTCTGCACGGGCTTTGCCGGCCGCATTCGGCGCCCGTTCTATCTGATTGGAAAAATGGGGCAGCAAGTGCGCGGCGTTCCCTATTGCTGGGGCTGCAACGGCTCGCTCGACCAGATCAGCACCAAGATCGCGCACGGCGTGCTGGCGGGAAATATTTGCACCCACAATGCGCCGCGCCCCGACGTGACGGGCGTCGATTGCTCCGCGTTTGTCAGCGCCGCCTGGGGCTTGGCGACCCATTTCACCACCGACGCGATTCCCGCCATCGCACAGCGCGTGCAAAATCCGTGGGATCTGCTTCCGGGCGATGCGCTCAACAAACCCGGCTCGCATGTGATGCTGTTCCTTGGATTCACCAAGGACAGGATGGCCAAGGTGATGGAAGCCTCCCCGGGCGCCTGCAATGGCCGCGTGTGCCAGAACGTGTATCCTCTGGCTGCCTTGCTGGCGCGCGGATTCCAGCCCGTGCGTTTTCGCGCGCTCGAAAACGACACCAGCGTGGTGGCGCAAGCCGACACGACGGACAAGTCCGACAGCAATGGGAGGCGGACGCACCGCCGGTGACTTCCGGAGAGGTTGCTCTGCATTGACGCCCGCCGCTGGTCCGGCTAACGCGGCGGGATGCAAAACGCCAAGCAGAAGGTCGCGCTCTCATCGATTGCCGCGTCGGCCGCCCTGACCGTTGCCAAGGGCATCATCGGCCTCTCGACCGGCTCGCTCGCGATCCTCTCGGAGGCGGCCCATTCGCTGATCGATTTCGCCGCCACGGTGATGACCTATTTCGCGGTGCGGGTCTCCGACAAGCCTGCCGACGAGGAGCACCACTACGGGCACGGCAAGGTCGAGAGCGTCTCGGCGCTGGCTGAGACCGCGCTGCTGTTCCTGCTCTCGGGCGTGGTGATCTGGGAAGCGGCGGCGCGGCTGGCCGCCAGCGCGCATAGCGTCGAGGCGACGGCATGGTCGTTCGTGGTGATCGGCGGCTCGATCGTGGTCGATTTCTTTCGCGCCCGGCTGCTTTATCGGGTCGCCGGCGAGACCTCGAGCGAAGCGCTCGAGGCGGATGCGCTGCATTTCGGCTCCGACATGTGGTCCTCGGTCGCGGTCCTCGTCGGGCTCGCCGCGGTCGCGCTTGGCTATGTCTGGGCGGACGCGGCGGCCGCCATCATCGTGGCGCTGTTCATTTGCATTGCCGGCTGGCGGCTTGGCCGCCGTACGATCGACACGCTGACCGATACGGCGCCGGCGGGAGCTGCCGGCAAGATCACCGCGATCGTGGCGCGCGTCCCCAGCGTCGTCGCGGTCTTGCGCGTGCGGGTGCGGCAGGCCGGCGGCACCGAGTTCGTCGATCTGAGCGTCGCCGTCAGCCGCACGCTGGCACTCGATCGCGTAGCCGCGCTCAAGGAGCGGATCGCGGCTGCGGTGCGCGCCGCCTACCCCAAGGCCGAGTTGTCAATCACCACCGAGCCGCGCGCGCTCAGCGGCGAGAGCGTGCTGGAGCGGGTGATGGTGATCGCACGCAATCGCTCGCTCGCAGTCCATCACGTGACCGTGCATGCCATCGGGGCGAAGCTGTCGGTCTCGCTCGACCTCGAGGTCGACGGCACGCTCGCGCTCGGCGTCGCCCATGATATCGCGACCGAGCTAGAAGACGCGGTGCGCGAGGAGATCGGTCCGGAGGTCGAGGTCGAGACCCATATCGAGCCGCTGCAGCCGCACGATCAACCCGGCCTCGATGCGACACCAGAACGGGTTGACGCCGTGCGCGACGGCCTCACCGAGATCGCGGCAAGATGCGCCCCCGTCGGCGAGGTGCATGACGTGCGGGTGCGTCGCAGCGATGGCGGCGAGATCGTCAATTTTCATTGCCAGGTCGATCCCCTGCTCACGGTGGCCGAGGTGCACGAGCGCGTCGATCATGTGGAACGGGCGCTGCGCGAGCGCTTTCCGTCGATCAAGCGCGTGATCGGCCATGCCGAGCCGCGCCGCGGCAGCTCTTGATGGCGCTCGGCCTGCGCCGCGCGAACGAATAGCGGTCGACAGCCCCCTGCTTATCGGCCGATGCCAAGTGGCCGGGCGTCAGGCGTTCAACCGAATTGCCGCGGCGCGCAGCCAAGCTGATGGCTCGAGGACTGAAAAAATAGAGATTGGCGCCGCCGGAACATGTCGGTGCCCGATCGGCATGAAGAAAACCCCAGGCCGCAGACCTGGGGTTTTCTTGTGGTGGCTCCGCGGAGCTCATCCTGAACGCGCGCGGTCCAGCCCGGCGCTTCTCAATCCTGGGCGTGCGCGTTCCAGCCCGGCGCTACTTCCCATGTCCCCTGCTGGCTCTTCACGAAGCCATAGCTGCGGGCGACGGCGGGATTGCCGAAGATGCCGGGGTGATAGGCCGGATTGACGCCGTCCAGGCTGCCGGGCGTCACAAAGCCGCCGCCGTTCGGGCTGGTATCCTCGGCCGCGAGCACCGTCGAAGCGCTGCCGAGAATGAGGGCCAGCGCCAGCGCGATCTTGGTCTTGGTCATGGTCGACATGTTGGTATCTCCTGATCTGATTGTTCACCTACCACCAACAGGTCGGGTGGAAGAGCCGCGGACACCACTAAATTGCGGTTCAGAAAACTAAATTAGATTTCAAGAGGGCTGCCGCGCGAGGTTCGAAACCGGCGGCTGTTTCACGCCGCTTGTGGGCAGGCAATCTCCGCCGTGAAGCCAGGACTGCCAACAATCTTGAAACGGAAACCATGCAGCTTGACGATGGCGACGACCAAGCTCAGGCCCAAACCCAGGCCCTGGGTGCAGCGGCTCTTGTCCGAGCGGTAGAAGCGCTTGGTCACGGCTTCGCGCTCCGCCTCGGAAATGCCGGGCCCGGTATCGGTCACCCGGATCACGCTCTCCCCTTCACGGCGGAGCAGGGCAAGCTCCACACGTCCGCCCTCCGGGGTGAATTTCACGGCGTTGTCGACCAGGTTGGCCACGGCCTCGAACAGAAGATCGCGGTCGCCGTGCACGGTCGCGTCGTCCGCGGCCGCGACCCGCAGCGCCACCCGCTTGTCCTCGGCAATCGGCTCGTAGAGATCGCCAACCTCGCGCAGCAGCGGGGCAAGCGCGACCTCGCTGAAGCACTCGAGGCGACGGCTGTGCTCGATCTCGGCGATCCGCAACAACGCCGTCACGATCGCCAGGGCCTGATCGAGGCCGACGATGGCCTGATCGGCGACGGTCTGTAGCTCCCCCAACGTTCTGGCGTGCTCGCGTCCGCGCTCCAGCCGCACCCGCACCCGGGTAAGCGGGGTGCGCAGATCATGCGCGATATCGTTGCCGACGCCCGCGATTTCCTGGATGAGCGCTTCGATCTCGCCCAGCATGCGGTTGACGCTGGCGGCAAGCTGGTCGAACGGGTCGTCGCTGCCGCGGGCCGGCAACCGCTCGCGCAGATCGCCGGCCACGATGCGCTGGATGCGCCGGTTGACATCCGAGAGCCGGTTGAGCGCACGCAAGCTCAACACCATCCCGATGCCGACCGCCAGGATAAACGTCGGCACCAGGCCGAGCGCAAGCGCGCGGCCGACGATTTCCGCGATCTCGTCGATCTCGCCGTTGTAGCGGCCGATCACCAGCACCTCGCCGTCCGGCAGCGGGTGCGTAATCAGCCGCACTTTTTGTGCTTCTCGTCCCTGGCCGTCGAGCCGGACGATCTCGACATTGGTCGGGACATCCGGCGGCACGCCGGCGGGCAGGCTCTCCATGTTGCCGGCGATGCGATGCCCGTCGGCCCCGAACAGGGCGGCGATCCGGATGCGACGGGGATCATCGCGCAATCGATTATCGATACGTTGCACCTGGCGTTGCTGCGTATCGGCGGCAATGAGGCTCACCTCACCGATGATCAAGCGATCGAACGAGGACGTCATGTAGGCGGCCGTCTGCCAATAGACAAAGCCGAACAACAGCAAGGTGCCAAGCACGAAAGTGCCGGCGACCGCCAGCGTCCAGCGAAAGGTCGTGGTGCGGGCGAAATCAGGCAGGCGCACGGAGGATGAAACCCACGCCGCGGACATTGTGAATCATCGGCGGTTCATCGGGCTCGTCCACTTTGCGCCGCAACCGCCCCATATGCACGTCAACGAGATTGGTCTGGGGGACGAACTTGTAGTTCCACACCTCTTCCAGCAGCATGGCGCGCGTCAGCATCTGGTCCTTGCGACGCATCATGTATTCGAGCAGGCGGAACTCGCGCGGCAGCAGGTCGATGACGCGGTCGCCGCGCTTGGCGGTGCGCTCGATCAAGTCAAGCTCGAGCGGCCCGACGCGCAGCACCGTATCACGGCTTTCCGCCGGCCGCCGCAACAGCGC
>Ga0182024_10020003_pt1 | contig 12271 bp, 9 predicted proteins | sample P32metaG_FD_120480 | JGI IMG/M metagenome (GOLD analysis project Ga0182024, IMG submission 120480) | Permafrost microbial communities from Stordalen Mire, Sweden - P3-2 metaG (Illumina Assembly) | ecosystem: Environmental > Terrestrial > Soil > Wetlands > Permafrost | place: Sweden: Stordalen...
CAGCCGGACCTGGAAGATCAACGCGACGCCGAATTGACTGCGCTCGAACGCAACGTGCAGGAATTGTTCCGTGAAGTCGTGGCGCGTTCGCCGCAGCTTTCCGACGATCTGCAAACCGAAGTGATGGGTATTGACTCGCCGGGACGCCTGGCGGACTTCGTTACCTCTACGCTTCCTTCGCTGAGCACCATGATCCGCCAGGAATTGCTGGAAACTTTCAGCGTGCGCAAGCGCCTGGAAGCGCTGATCAGCGAGTTGACTAAAGAACGCGAAGTGCTGGATCTGCGCAACAAGATTCACGATCAGGTGCAGGAGCAGGTAAACCAGAGCCAGCGTGAATTCCTGCTGCGCGAACAGATGAAAGCAATTCAGAAAGAACTCGGCGAGTCCGACGACGGGCAAGCTGAGATTGATGAATTGCGCGAGAAGGTTGAAACGTCCGGCATGTCCGCGGAAGCTAAGAAGGAGTGCGATCGAGAGCTGAAGCGCCTCGCGAAGATGACTCCCGCGTCCGCGGAATACATGGTGGCGCGCACGTATCTGGAATGGATGACTTCGCTGCCCTGGAACAAAACTTCCGGGACCGAAGACATCAACATTTCCAACGCCCAGGCCATCCTGGACGAAGACCACTACGACCTGGTGAAGATTAAGGAACGTATTCTGGATTACCTGGCGGTGAAGAAATTGCAGCCGGGTATGAAGGGACCGATCCTGTGCTTCATCGGGCCTCCGGGCGTCGGTAAGACGTCGCTTGGAAAATCCATTGCTCGCGCGCTAGGACGCAAATTCGTGCGCATTTCGTTGGGCGGCATGCACGACGAAGCGGAAATTCGCGGACATCGGCGCACCTACATCGGCGCTTTGCCCGGCCAGATCATTCAGGGCATTCGCCGCGCCGAGACGATGGACCCCGTTCTAATGCTGGACGAGGTGGATAAGCTGGGCCGCGATTTCCGCGGCGATCCTTCGGCTGCGTTGATGGAAGTGCTCGACCCGGAACAAAACGCGACGTTCCGCGATCACTACCTGGACGTGCCGTTCGATCTTTCCAAGGTACTCTTCATCGCCACGGCGAACTGGCTCGATCCGATTCCGGAGCCTTTGCGCGACCGCATGGAGATCATCGAGCTTTCCGGATACACGGAAGAGGAAAAAGTCCACATCGCGAAGATGTTCCTGATCGCCCGCCAAGCCAAGGAGAACGGCCTGGCGCTGGGCGAGCAGATTGAATTCACCGATGAGGCTTTGCATGAGCTCATCCGCCACTACACGCGGGAAGCCGGCGTGCGCAATCTGGAGCGCGAAATCGGCACGCTGGTTCGCAAGCAGGCGCGGCGTTTGGCGGAGGGCAAGACGGACAAGCTGGTCGTTTCGCCCGAGGTGATTCGCGAAGTGCTGGGCATTCCCAAGGTGCATCTGGAAAAGGAAGTGGAAGAGCGGGTGCAGAAGCCGGGAGTTTCCGTCGGCTTGGTTTGGACTCCGGTGGGCGGCGACATCGTCTTCATCGAAGCGAGCAAGATGCGCGGCGGGAAGACGTTCACGATGACCGGCCATCTAGGCGATGTGATGCAGGAATCCATGCGAGCTGCGCTCACATGGGTTCGTGCTAACACCGAGCGGTACGGAATTGACCCAGACTTCTTCCGCAAGCAAGACATCCACATTCACGTGCCGTCGGGCGCGGTTCCGAAAGACGGGCCGTCCGCGGGCGTGGCGATGGTGACGGCGCTGGTCAGCTTGCTGACCGGCAGGCCCGTTCGTCCACGAGTGGCGATGACTGGAGAAATTTCTCTCTCCGGGATCGTGCTGCCCGTAGGCGGGATCAAGGAAAAAGTGCTGGGAGCGAAGCGCGCCGGAATTCGGGAAGTCATTCTGCCGTCGGAGAACGAGCCGAACGTGCAGGAGGATTTGCCGGAGGAAATGCTCGAAGGCATGAAGGTGCACTTCGTCCGTACGGCTGAACAGGCTCTGGAAATTGCACTGGGCAAATTCGAGAAGACGGTGCGGCCGGTAACGGGCGGGACGCACGAAGACCGCCCGCCGCTTGCGGGACCGATTCACTAATTCCCCAGAAAGCGATAAGAGACAGCCAACGAAAGGCCCGGGAGGATTTCTTCCTGGGCCTTTTCTTTTTCGCGCACGAAAAGTGATTCTTCTTGCGGCGCGCGGCGTAATCGCGTACAGCTTGAAAAGTTCCGATGCCCTATCGCCCAAGAGAACTCGTGGTGCGCGCACGCGAAGCTGCCACGCGACTGCTGGCTACGCTCGACCACAACGAGATGGTCCCGCGCTTCCTGGATATGTATGCGGCGGAAAATCGTCGCCCCGGACGCGCCGATCAGCCTGTGCATTACCGCGAACAACTCGAAACGATCCGCCGCGAAGCGCTGCTCGCTATGGTCCTGCGCGCGGAAGCGGCCTTACCCACGCGCCTAAATGTGCGTGTGACCGTGCGCGAGACGAAGCCGCGGCTGAAACCGAAGAAGGGAAGGAAATCCGCAAAGGGCAAACGCGGGGCAAAAAAGCACGCGCGAAAACCAGGCATGGACCTGGCGATTCCGTTGCTCGATCTCTTCCGCGAGGAATTTTTCGTCGCGCTGGGCCAGGCACTACGTTGGACGGACGAGGACGCGCGGGCTTTCTGGCACGACCTGGAATTGTACGAAAGCCTCACCGCGAGCGAGCCGCGACGGCCCGCAAGACGCGCCATCGCGTCTGGACCTTTTGTTGACCGGACGGCGCTGCTGCTCGATCCATCGCTGATGGAACAAGCCCGCCGCGCCGCCGGAAAGTTTCAGCTGGAGCTGAACGTCGCCGCCGATCGCGTCCTTCGCGGCGTTTTCGCGCGCCGCCGCGCAAACTGATCCCGTCGGCTGCGTGCGTGAGCGGCCCGTACCAACTGATCAGGACAAGGCGCGCGATCTTACGGTCGCGCTTCGAGAACGATGTTGAACGGTGTCTCCGTCGCGCGCCGCACCCGCGTGAATCCCGCAGAATGCAACACCTTCGCGAGCCGTCCCTCGCCCGCTTGAGCTCCCAAACCCAGGCCAACCTCCTGCGAAAGTGAAGCCGGCGTGCACAACATGGTCGAAGCCGAATAGAGCACGCGTCCGATGGGATTCAGATTGTCTTCGAGCTTGTCGTTCGCGAATGGCTCGACGATCATCCACGTTCCATTGGGATCGAGCGTCTCCAGCACATGCCGCGCGGCGCCTTCGGGATCGCCCATGTCGTGCAGGCAATCAAAGAACGCGACGAAGTCATAGCCTTTCCCCGGATACTGCTTCGCCGAGGCCACTTCGAATTTCACGCGATCGGAAACGCCAGCCTTGGCTGCTGCCTCTCGCGCCAATTCGATCGAGCCTGCGTGGTAATCGAAACCAACGAAGGTGGATTTCGGATACGCCTGCGCCATCAGAATCGTAGACGTTCCCAATCCACAGCCGACATCGGCGACGCGTGCCCCCGCTTTCAGTTTTGCTTCGGTGTCGCTCAGCGCCGGAATCCATTCGTTGATCAAATGGCCGCGGTAGTTGGGGCGGAAGAATCGTTCGGTCCCGACAAAGAGGCAGGCGTCGTGTTCATGCCAGCCAACTCCTTTGCCGGTCTGGAACGCGGAAGTGATTTTCGGAATGCCCTTGATCGTGGCTTCGACTGCCTGAAAAAATCCGGGCAAGAAAACCGGGCTGCTTTCATCTGCCAATGCCAGCGCTTGCTCCGGCGGTAAGGTGAAACGGCTCGTTGCGGCATCGTAGGTGATGAATCCACCGGCGGCCTGCGCGGAAAGCCATTCGCGCACGTAGCGTTCGGTGGTGTTGGTTTTGGCGGCGAGTTCAGCCGACGTGATCGGTCCGGCACCGGCCATGGCTTTGTAGAGACCCAGTTTGTCGCCGATCACGATGAGCGCGGTATTGATCGCGGCGCCCATTTCACCGACGGCTTTCATCATGAATTCGTGCAGCTTTGCTTCGTCTACGGCTTGTGGTGCTGTAGCGGACATGAGCGTACCTCCTGCTTGAGCGTGGACCGGGGAACGTCTCGGGAATTCCGCTGAGTCTAACGTTGCGTGTAGGGCAAGTCAATCGCGGAAGGTTGTGCCACTCGCGCGGCGATTTTGCTATCCTCGCGCCCGTGCAGATACTTTTTTACATTTTGGTTGTCGCGCAGGTGGCCGTGGGCCTGTATTCACTGTGGGATGGGTTCGCATGGTTCCAGATGGTGCGGCGACGATTGGCGTCCCACGCGGGATTCTACACGCCGGCGACAGCGCTGATCTGCCCTTGCAAGGGCAACGAGCGCGGGCTGGAAGAAAATCTTCTGGCGCTCACGCGCTTCGATTATCCGAACTACGAAATATATTTCACACTGGCGACCAGTCTGGATCCGGCGCTGAAAGTAATCGAGCGCGTGAAGGCCGCAAGCCAGAAGCCCGTGCACATCGTTATCGCTGGACCGCCCGCGGACTGCGGAGAAAAAGTTTACAACTTGCAGCGCGCCGTCGAAGCCTTGCCAGCCGATAAATTCGAAATGCTCGCGTTTACGGATTCTGATGTGCGCCTGCCGCGCAGCTGGCTGACCAAGCTGATTGCGCCGCTGAATGACGGGCGGATCGGCGCCACCGCCGCCTATCGCTGGATCATTCCCAGCGGATCCGGCATGGAATCGCTGGCGAGTTGCTTCGCGTCCGCTTGGAACGGCGCGATCGCGACAATGCTCGGCAAACCCAACGGAAATTTCTGCTGGGGAGGCGGCACTGCGATTCGTCGCAAGACGTTCGATGACGTAAACGTGCTCGAAGCCTGGAAAGGAGCGGTGAGCGATGATTTTGCGATGACCTATGCTCTCGAATCGGCCGGGAAGCCCATCGTTTTTTGCCCGGAGTGTCTTGCTGCCACGCTGCATCCGTGGACTGGCGCGGAGTTGCTGGAATTCACCAACCGCCAGATTTTGATCACGCGAATCTATTCGCCGCGCCGCTGGCAATTTGGAGCCGCCGCGCATTTGAGTTATTCGCTGACGCTGCTTTACGCCGTGTACGTGATCCTTTACAGCATGGTGGACGTGGATCCCTGGGGCCAGCTGCTGTTGCTCACTCTGGCGATTCCATTGCTGGCGGCAATGAAGGGCGCCATACGCACGATCGCCGTGAGCGAAGCGATGCAGGAGTCGAAAGCGAAACTGCAGGAATGGAGCTGGGTTGCCCCGGTGTTTGCGCCGGTCGTGCCATTTCTATTTTCGTGGAATTTTATTATGTCGCTGCTGACCAAGAGCATCCGCTGGCGCGGCGTCCGCTACGAACTGGTATCGCCCAATATGACGCGCATTCTTAAACGCTAGCGCTCGCCGGTGTGTCGGCGACCGGCGCGAACGCACGCTGAATTCGTCCCAGATAGTATGCCGTTGCGGCTCCTGCTGGAATTGCCAGCCACCATCCCACGCGCAAAACCGCTTCCGAGCCGACGAACGGAAATAGTACGGACGCATATTCCGGCGGCAGCACCAACGCCGCGCGCCGGCTGCCAATTCCCAGCGCCACCACCACCAGCGGCGCGAGAATCGCGCCTGCTACTGCCCAGTGCAGAGGAGTCTTACATTTCAACGCCAGCATGATTCGGCGCAGCAGCAGCCCAAACAGCAAGGCCGTAGGCGCGCCGAACAAATATCCGTAGACGATTAATGTCAGAAAGCCCTCGGTTGCTTGCCGCACTAAATCCCGAGATGAAACGAGGATCATGTTCTGGCACCAAACCGCCAGCACCATGAAAAAGCAGCCCAGCGCCCAGGCCGCCAGGTAATAAATCAGGCTGCCGCGGCGCGTCATATTCGGCGCTGAATGTTTGGGAAGTCGAGCCAGACTTTCACGCCGCAGAAGTGCGAGCCTTCCGTGCAGATGGGCGTGGAAATTCCGGCGCGAAGGTGGCAGGGAGGCCCGATGTAGCGCGCGAGTTCGGGAAATATCGCGCGAACTTGTTCAACCTCGTCGATAGAGGACTGGTAGATCTCTTCCTGCGCGTTGAAGCACGTGCGCATGGTCCATTTGTGCAGCAGGTGTAGCAGCGATCCGGATTCCACCAGGCGAATTGCTTTGGCGTTCGGCAACAAGTACAACGCAAATTCCGGAGCGACGCCGCGGTCGAGCAATTCGTTTTTCGCGGCCCAGGCCTCTTCCATCGCCATCCGATAAATTTCCAGCGCGCGCGGATTATCGCGGATCAGCATCGGCGTGATGTAGTCCGGCGAGCGCGTGTCTGCCAGAGTCAGCAGCGGCCGCGAGCCGGGCACCATGCGATGCCGCTGGTCCTGACTATCGGCGGTGTGGCTGATTTTTTTTGCGAAGGTGAAGTTGGCGTGTTGCAGCGGTCGCATCAGCGGCGCATGCACGCCAATATTCAGAGTTTCGCGACGGTAAGGATTGCGCGCCGGATTCAGCATGCGGTCCAGAGCTTCTGCATCGGGACATTCCGCAGCCGTTAGGCCCACTACTGCACGATACGCCTCTGCCATCACCGGCAGCGCGCCGGCTGAGTAATCTACGAGCTTAGAAGTAAGTCCGGCAAGCTTCACGTCAAACTCACGCGCAAAAGCTTCGCCGTTTCGCGCACTATCGTGCCATTCCGGAGGCGCATCCATCGGCTCATTGTCGAAGCGATCGAAAAATTGCGGATCCACTTCACGCACACGCGCGACCATTTCGCCAATCACGGCGCGCGCTTCGCTGGGAGTGTCGCTAGCAGCCTGCATGCGATACAAGCGGTGCAGCACGATGCCCGAAATTGTGTGCACCATGGTGGTGAACGCCGCCACCGGCAGAACGTAGCGAGCCACTTCGATCGCGCGTTTTTCGGATTGCCGCTCGACTCTCTGCAGGCGCTTCGGATGAGACATCGTGCTGATATGCCAGATGTCGCTGAGAATCTCGCGCGCAGTCGGTTCCAGCAAGTGCGTCAATTCGCGATAATGCTCCCAGGCACGCGCCACCGCCTTTTCGTAAATCGCTCGCTCGGCTGCGCCAAATGCGCGGCCGTCGCCCGGCACATAAGCCTGCGCGCGATCCAGACGGACGTAGCGCTGGCTCTGCTGCTCCGAATTGTAAAAAGGATGCGCGTGCAGGAAGGACCACACAAATTGCCGGCTGATATTTTCCAGGCCGAATTCGAAATGGGCGTGCTGGTAGACCGTGTGATGCCCGCCAAAATAAGTCGCCGACCCGATCATCACCCGCTGCTTGTCGGTGACTTCTTCCGGCCCGATCAGCCGCGGCGCATAGCAGGTGCGCGCCGCTGCTATCGCCGAATCAAACCCGTGCGCGAAATGATTGCGCAGGGTGACGCGCGGCGCCGCCGTTTCCACTTGCGAGCCCAGCGGAGCATCGGATGAATGGGACAAATGCGTGGCCATTTCTACGCGGCATTGTACACCGCGCGGAGAAGTTTCACTGCAGCAGAACAGCGCCGCGCAAAAAAATAAGCTCCGGGTCGCGAAACCCGGAGCCTGTTGGATTTTTTATTTCAGCGTCGCTGCCGGCTGGTTACTTTTTCATCGCAGCGGCCTTATCGGCGTACTTCTTCGTGAAGCGCTCCACGCGGCCGGCGGTATCCACCAGCTTCTGCTTGCCAGTGAAAAACGGGTGGCAATTCGAGCAAATTTCCACGCGGATCATCTGACCCTTGAACGTGGAACGCGTGTCGAATTGGTTGCCGCAGGCGCAATGCACCTTCACGACGTGATAATCGGGATGGATTCCTTCTTTCATGGTGCTCCTATCGGCCAGCCGGTCTGCGCGACATATGGAAACGAGGCTGCACAGTCGCGTCGCTAGGCTAGCGGGAAACTTTAATTATACGGCAGGTGAGGCGATTTGCCAAATGGGATGCTGTTGTGTCGCCGATCGGGAGATTGCGCCGCGCGGTTTAGGAGACGAACGAGCAGCCCACTCGCGCGCGGTCGCCGTCGAGGCGTTGCGTATGGGTCTTACGCAGGACCACGCGGACGGGCGGCAAAATTGGCACATGCAGGACCGCGTGAAATTGATTGGGAACGTCTTCGGGATTGTCCAGCAGCAGCGCCACACCACCGTAGCTGAGATCTAATACCGCCGCCGTCTTCTGATTCACGTCGGTCAGGATTGCGTAGGCCTTGGTGCCGGCCAGGGACACGCGCTCCCACTTGCGAGCCTCCGCATAGGGCGGGGTAGCGCGCTGGGGTTCGGCCGGCATCTGAAATGGAATTGTTGGCGGCGCGGCCTCGGTTCTGGCGGGCGGAGTCACAACCGCTGGTCGATCCGCTTGAGGCGCCGCGGGAGCCTCGCGCTGGGTCGGCGCGGCGGTGGGGATTTCGCGCGGCGCTTGCGTTTCCACCGAGATTACTCGCGCCGCCGGACGTCCGGTGTTCTTCAGCTGATAGAGCCGCTGGTCGGCCAGGTTCATCAGCGCGCTCTTAGTTTCACCGTCGTGCGGATGCACTGCTACGCCGAAATCCAGCGTCACGCCTATGTCCATTTTCAGCGGACGAATATCGGTTTCGTATTGCGTGCGGATGCGGCGGCAAAGCGTGATGGCCTGCTCGGGATCGGTCTGCGGCAGAAGCAACGCGAACTCATCTCCGCCGATGCGGAACGCGAAATCCGAGGCGCGCATCGTCTTGCGCAAAGTAGTGGCGGCGAGTTGCAGCACTTGGTCGCCCTGCAAGTGTCCGTGACGATCGTTCACTTCCTTCAACTTGTGCAGATCCAGAATTACGATCGCTAATTGATGACCGTAACGTTTCGCGCGATTTAATTCCTTGTCGCAATATTCGTCGAAGAGGCGGCGGTTGTAGAGGCCGGTGAGCGCGTCTGTAGCGGCGTTGATCTGCAGCTTCTTGAATTCGTCGTATTCCATCAGGATGGGAACGCGCAGAAAATTCGTCGAGGCCAGCACGTCCACCAGCGCCGTTTTCAGCGAGACGCGCTTGCCGAGATTTTCGGCGAGTTCGCGGCGGCGCAGCAGGATGCGTTCCCAATAGTCATTGCTCTGCGCGTCGGTGAAATCAATTTGCGCGATGGTGCGGAAGAATTGTCGTAAAAATTGGCCGCGAACCGATTCGTCGAGCCCGTCCAGAGTCTCCACGAGGAGATCCAGGAAAGAGTCTTCGGCCGAAGGCTGCGGCTGAGAAGCGTCGCCGGTCTGAGACATCGATGGGTTCCGCAATAGTTTTATTGTTCCCTGTGAACAGGGACACTGCGGGGGCAGAAAAGTACTAGCACGAGAAAGCCCAATCCAAGGTGGGAGCAAGTCCTGAAATCGAGCCTACAAGGGCCTGCAAACAATGAGGTTACACTGTGAAAGCGGCGAGCTGCGGGAGAACTAATGCCGAAGAGCAGGCAGGGTGGCAAATCGGTTCCACTTTCGGCCGCTGCCCCGACCTCCGATCGCTCCAAATCCAGCACACAGCCTAGCCGATCGGCTTCAGAAACTCCACTCCAACCAGGTGCACATCTCCAGCTTCTTGCTGACGCTTTACCCTGGCTTGGATCGGTGGCATTCCGGCAGGAACCAAAGCGGAGGAGGTAATAGAGGGCGCAGGGATGGTTAAGGTCACAATCTCATTCACGACCAGTGGCCGGGGACAGGTAATAAAAGCACCTAATGCGCTGATATCAAGTGTTTTAGCAAGCTCTAAGAACTTCTCACCGTGAGCATCCTTGCCGCGAACAAACAGCGGCACTTGTAGATTTATGCGCTGAAACCTACGATGCTCATCGTACAGCGGTGATAATCCCGCCCGGTGTTGGATTACGCCTTCTCGGATGGCCATTGGTACCCCAGTTTTAGTACTGGCTCTTTGAATCGCAATTTGAATGCAAGTGTGAGAGGGAACTTGGTTTTATATAACATGTTTACTCACAATACGTTATAAAGTGTCCGTATTGACACTCTCATGTGACTGTTAGTCGGATGTGTAACTTAACTCCCTAACATTTCCAACATTGTGCAAACTAGGACGCATTTACCATTGACACTATTTGGGGCCTTTGCGAGCATAATCATCCACAACCTCGTCCCTGGTAATGCCGACCGGTGCGTGAAGGTGGTGTGTTTGCACCCGTTTCGCGCCAGTCTTGGGGGAGCAAGTTGCCGAAAATCGCTACAGCCGAACAGCAGGCGAACAACCAGCAGGTGCTGCAGCTGGTCTCCAGTCTCTTAGATGCCTTTGACCGGCCCTTGGTCGTTACGGACCGCTCCGGAAAGATTCTGTTCACGAATTTTCACGCGCAAGAACGACTGAACGCGAAAGGCTTAAGCGCCAAGCCGGATTTGAACTTGTTCGTGGATATTCTGCACACGGACCGACAGGAGATTCTGAAGCAGCTCGAAGCAGGCGAGCAGGAACTGAATATGCCAATTGATTTCGCGAACGAGATCCAACGTGCACGAGTTCGCTGGCTACCGGAACCCGACTGGCTGGTGACGTACCTCGAGCCCACCCCGGCAGAGGCTCCGGCGGACGAAGCCGAGATGCGCCAAACCGTTCAGGAATTGATGCAGGAACGGGAGATTACCTACCGCAACTTGCTCGCCGCGTATCTTCGATTACAGGAAGTCAACCGCCAGAAAACGGTTTTCCTGGCATCAGCCGCACATGAGTTAAAGACGCCGCTCGCGGTGATGAAAGGCTATTACGATCTGCTGTTGACGGGCTCGCTGGGAAAGCTTGACGATCGCCAGAGAGATATTCTGCTGGAATCAAAAGAAAGCTGCGATCGCTTGATCCGGCTGGTGTCCATGTTCCTGAATTATTCGGCGCTGGAAAGCGGTAAACTGATTCTGCAGCTGCGGGAAAATGATCTGCGCGACTGCGTGAAAGATCTTACGTGCCGCTGGCAAGATGCCTTCCAACGCGCGAAGGTCCGTCTCGACATTCAGATCCATCCCGAACTGGGACCGTTCAAGTTCGATTACCAGAAAGTGCAGCAGTGCGTGGCAAATTTCCTGGATAACGCGCTGAAGCACACTCCCGCGCAAGGCTGTGTAACCTTGATTGCGGAACCACACTTCTGGGAACGGCGCATTTCCGAAGCAGCGCCGTCTTCCGACCGCCGGCGCGGCCGTCGCAATCGTCCGAATAGCGTGCTGGTCTCCGTGTCAGACACGGGAAGCGGGATCGCCGCGGAGTTTCATCAGGAAATTTTCGAAGAGTTTGTGCGCGTTGATCCGTCGTCTTCCGGGATGGGCCTGGGCCTGGCCATCACCAAGCGCTTGATCCAGGCGCATCGCGGTAAGGTTTGGGTGGATAGCGTGGTTGGACACGGAAGCTCTTTCTCATTTCTTCTTCCGACGAACGCAGAATAAGATAGTGGATGAACCGGAACCGCACTTTTCGGCTCCTTAGGAAAAACGATGGCTGACAAAGAAAATATTCTCGTCGTAGACGACGAACCAAGTATCCGAAAGTATCTGCAAACACTGCTGGAAGTGGATGGATATGGTGTCGAGGCTGTTTCCAGCGGCAAGGATGCGCTCGAGCGCATCGGAACCGGCGAGCGTCCGGACTACATTGTGCTGGACGTGCTGATGCCGGAGATGGATGGCCTGGAGACGCTGCGTCAACTGATGCAGATCGACCGCACGCTCAACGTCATCATGCTCTCGTGCTCGAACGAAGTCACCACTGTGGTCGAAGCCATTCGCATCGGCGCGCTGGATTATCTGACCAAGCCGTTTGAAAAGCCGGAGCTGGATGCGGCGTTCCTGAAGTGCCGCCAGAAGAAGGAACTGCGCTCGGAAAATAAATCGCTGCGCGAATACTGCGAAGCGCTCACTGAAGACCTTTCGTTCCTCGCCGCCAGTCCGCAAATGCTGAAGATCCGCCAGCAGGTTTTGCAGATCGCTCCCGTGGACGTGCCCGTTTTCATCAGCGGTGAGAGCGGCGTCGGCAAGGAAGTGATCGCGCGCATGATTCATCTTCGCTCCACGCGCCGCGTGCAGCCCTTCATCAAAGTGAATTGCGCGGCCTTACCGGGCGAGTTGCTGGAATCCGAACTCTTTGGCTACGAGCAGGGCGCTTTCACCGGAGCGGTCCGCGCCAAGCCCGGCAAATTCGAGCTGGCGAACAAGGGCACGATTTTCCTGGATGAAATCGCGGAAATGAGCCCGCACCTTCAGGCGAAACTGCTGCACGTTCTGCAAGACGGCCAATTCTCTCGCCTCGGCGCCCTCGCCGTGGTGAATGTGGACGTGCGGGTTCTCGCGGCCACCAACGTGGACGTGAAGGATGCCATGCGCTCCGG
>Ga0182024_10020004_pt1 | contig 12271 bp, 18 predicted proteins | sample P32metaG_FD_120480 | JGI IMG/M metagenome (GOLD analysis project Ga0182024, IMG submission 120480) | Permafrost microbial communities from Stordalen Mire, Sweden - P3-2 metaG (Illumina Assembly) | ecosystem: Environmental > Terrestrial > Soil > Wetlands > Permafrost | place: Sweden: Stordalen...
ATCCGGATGTGGTGGCGGACTTAGCGGATTTCTTCACTCGGCTGGTGCCGGAGAACACCGAGCTGTATCGGCATACCGCGGAAGGGCCCGACGATATGACCTCGCACATACGTTCGGCCCTGACGCAAACACAGCTTGCGATTCCGATTCACGACGGCCGACTGGCGCTGGGCACCTGGCAGGGCGTCTATTTGTTTGAGCATCGCGCGCGGCCGCATCGACGCAGCGTGATTCTACATCTGCTCATGGAGTGAACTGGAGTTTCAAAAGTTGGTGCGCTACCGGATAGCGCGTACTAGGACCGGAATCCTGGTCCACGAACACGTCGTTGCGATATTATGAAAACAGTCTCCCAAGGCGCGGTAGCCAAGTGGTAAGGCAGAGGTCTGCAAAACCTTTATTCGTGAGTTCGATTCTCACCCGCGCCTCCAACAAAACAAACCATAACTGACACGGCCGCGCGAACTTAGCCGCTCGCCTTCGTTCATTCTCGTTACCGCTCGATCACGGAAAATCACGCCGATTCCCGTTGGCAACTGCCTTAAAACTGCCTTGAAAACTGTCATTGGAGGCGTCCCTCCGGCATGTAGGTCAGGCCCTGCTTAGCGAGATACTCTTCATAGCGCACCATGGCGGCGTCCTTGTGCTCTTGTTGCGGATGCACGTAGCGCATAACCATACGAAGCCCGGAGTGGCCGAGGATCGCAGCCAGAGCTGGTAAACTGCAGCCCGCCTCCACCATGCGCGTCGCAAAAGTGTGCCGGAGATCGTATAGTACGAACTCGAACACCGGTGCCCGCTCGTACCTACAGATTTTGTCCCTGTGCTCGAAGATCAGCCGCCCGCACTTAGCGCATGGATTGATCGCATCGAGGACCTTTTCGTGACTATTGTTCAACTTGGTCAGGTGCGCTCCGGCGGTCTTGCCTTTGAAGACCCACGTACCGCCGTCCAGTCTCCGTCCGAGAATCGATTTGCTCTCTGCGGTGAGTTTCAGCGTGCGCCGCGCAGCTTTCGTCTTTCCTCGGCGGATGTGCAGCAGCCACGTCGGCCTGCCGTAGCGTCATCAACTCGTCTGGTCGACAGCCTTGGTTCAGCATCAGCCTACCCAGGTCATGGAGGTTGGGATATCTCGCCGCGTGTTCGAAATACAACCGTTCTTCGGCCGCCATGAGCACATGCATGCGGATGGATTCAGCATCGCTCGGCACCTCAGCCTTCCGAACCGGGTTGTCGCGGCACCAGTTGTGCTTTTCGGCGTACTGGAGGAATTTGGAAAGAGCGTGAAGGTCGTGCCGGATGGTGACATCGCGAACCTGGTGCTCGCGCCGGCGCCATGAAGCATAGTCGTCGACTTGGCCCTCGGATATGGTGTGTAGCATCTGGGTCTTGAAGAATGCTGTCAAGCTCGCAAAGCTAGTGCGCAGCCGGCGCGCGGTGGCGGGATGATCGCGGTGTTTGCCATCGGCCCAATCGAGGAATGTCTCGGCAGCTTCATTGAAGGGCTGAGCTGACAACTTCAGCAGTTCTGCTTTGCCCTCCACCACCATCCGGTGTGCCGCGGCTTCGATCCGTGCTGCCTTGGTCCTGTTTTGTTCGGTGGCGTCCAAATCGGTGGGCCCGAAGTGTTTTCGACCGTTCGCTTGAAACCGGTAATGCCACTTCCCGTTTTGCGCTCTGAGCGGCATGCTTTTGCTCCTCCATCCAGCCCTCGAATTCTGCGACAGGGTACCAAACTTTACGGCCTACCTTCAGCCAGCTAGGTCCAAGCCCTTGGCTGCGCCAGTTGGCCAGTGTGGTGGGCACCAAGCCGGTGATGCTGCTAACTTGCTCCGGGCTGTAGAGCGTTTCGGAGGTGTACGGCACGCTAGCTTGTAAGCCTCCTGGCCAATTCCCGCTGTTCTGCAGACCATTCGATTTTGAGCGCGGCGCCGCAATTCGGGCACTTTGCCGCGCCGTCCACGGCCGGCAACTCCACCGCGTGCTCGCAGAAAGCGCAGTCCAGTCGATAAAAGCTTTGGGTGTGCGGCATGTCAGCTCACCTCCCGAAACGTGCCGTCGCCGCAAGGCTGGTTGGGTTGGACGAGAGCGTTATTGTTATCTAGCCACGCTACGGCCAGTGCGAGCGCGGCCCACAGGTCGCCACTGATGCCGTACAACAACCCAGGCTGTTTCTTTGTACCGGGCTTTCCGAAACGGTCGATCAGCGCTTGCCGGATGTTCGCATCCTTGGCTCGGGAATCGTGGCAGAGGGCGAGCTTTACCTTGAGCCGCGGAACGCGATGAACTCGCTCGGAGCCATACGCCTGAGCGAAGCGGCCGCTCCAGTAAACCGTCTCAAAAACTTCCGCGCCAACCGGCATCCCGTAGCTGGCTACTTGTTCGATTACGAGCGGATCCGGGCCACGCTTCAGCTCGAGCAGCAACGCGAGAATCGTCTCGTTCAAGGCATACAACCTGGTGGTAATCACATCCCCGTTCCAAACAACTAGGGCGGAGTGGGTCGGGCCCGGGTCAATCGCGATCATACTGTCGTACACGAAAGCCTCCCCTCTCGGCCTTGGCTCTTGAAAAATCCGAAACGTTATCGAAAGCCACACTCCCACCCAAAAGCTGGGGTGTGGTTCTTTTCAGGGGGATTGTTAAGGGGGAAGTGTACTGTACAACTGTACGGATATATAGAGAGATACAGTCGCGTACAGTGCGTACAGTCGCGTACAGTCGCGTACAGTCGCGTACAGTTGTCACCGTGCGATCTCCCATTTCTTATCACGCCCTCGAGTGACCTTACCTTTTTCCTGAAGCCGCAGAAGCGCCTGCCACACTCCGCCGAAGCTTTTGTGGAGCGCAGCGGCAACGACGGCCGGCTTCGTTGGTCCTTGTGCGTCGAGGTAGACCAGAACCTCCTGCGATGTTTCGCCCAGCGCGACGTCATCTCCGTCATCTTCAATCGTCCACCCCCATTCATCCGGGCCGGGGTGCCAGATCATTTCGTAAGTCTCCTGGGCAATGAGCCGCCCCACCACGGTCAGCTTGCCTTCCTTGAGGCCGGTGCGCTTCAATTCCGCTATCACGTCGGCCGCGGCGCTGGTCCCCGATGTCCCCAATATGTTTTCGACCGGGTTGCCGCCGCGCGATCCCTTCTTGGTGTGCATGATGATCGCGGCCACGCAATTATGCTCGACAGCGATCTTCCGTACGCGATCAATCACATCGTAGTCGCGCTGGCTGATGTCGTAATTCTGCTGCGAAGCGCCGGTCAATTTGAAAAGGCTGTCCAAGATGATCATTTCAGCCGGACTCTCTCGAAGGGCCGCCCGGATTAGCTCATCCCCGCCTTGCAGGACCGGTCGCTCCAACTCCTGGATTACCTGCAGATCTCGTATTCCGTCTGGATGCCGACCCCCGAGAAGCTTAAGGACTTTGTCGCGCGTGAGTTCGTGTCGATCCTCTAGTGCCCATAGGTGAGTGCGGCCTGGCGCCGGCACCTTCAACCATCCCCCCAATGGCTCGCCGGTCACCACGCTCAAAGCAAGTTGGCATGCAAACCAGCTTTTTCCGTCCTTCGGCCGGCCGCCAATGAGAACTAAGCCGCGCTTTGGAAGTAGGCCCTCGACCAACAGCTCACCCACGCTCATTGTTTCGTCCGCCATTAGATCCTCCATGCACGTGAGCTTTGGCGAAATTACCTGCCGCGATGGCGCCGTTGTCCGTTGCTCAGACTTCGCCGGCTTGGCATTGGCCGCCAGCAAGCGTAAAACCTCATCAGGTCCAAGGACGGCGAGCAGGTCATCGATTCCCTTGGCCTGTTTAGCGGAGTCTGGCCACGCGAACCACCTTACCCGTGCGCCTCGCTTTGTTAGCTCCTGGGAAAGCATGTAGCGGGCAGCCCGAACGGAATCGTTCGACTCGCTATCGCGGTCGAAAACGATGAGCACTGCGCGGTTCTTCCACTCGATAAGACCCAGGTCGGGAATTGGGCCCTTTTCGTCAACCCGAGCGCCCGCGGCATCGGTCGTCTTTCCGGTCGTACCGCGCCAATTCCATACACCTGGCAAACCAACCGGTAAGAACCGCGCGTGCGACTTGCCGTCTTGGGCATGCGCTGCTAGCCGAGCCAAAGCCAGCGCCTTAAACTCTCCCTCTGTTAGAACCACCGGAACGTTCGTAGTGCTCAATAGCGCCGGATCTGTCCCAGGAGCAAAATAGAGCATGTTCCCGCGGCCTGGCGGCGACATGTACTTTTGGCGAGGCTTGCCATTTTCGTATTCCGGGTGATCGCGCCTTAAACGAAATTCTCGAACCCGATCGGCGCCAGGCTGGATATATGGAATCAGGAGACCTTCGTAGCGGCCGGATCCGTTGCGGCCGACGATCTCAGCGCCTTCCAGCGAGTTCGCCCGGCGCAAAAGTCCGCGTCTGGCCGTCTCTGGATCGATCCAGCGTGCGCTGAGAGCCGCGTAGTCGCTCTCGCCCAACTCGCTGCCCCGGAGTCCGATCATGCGCGATCCCCTGGCTCACCACAACCCCATCGCCTGCGTAGGAGGGTACAGGCGAATGCCCGATGTGCTCGATATAGCGCGTTGGAAACTGAGAGCCAAAAGCGAGCCGCTCTTCGTCCGTCGGCACGAAGCACGAACTGCAGTTCGTTCAACACGTCATCTAGGGACGCGGAGCGAAGTTTCATTGCGCGACCTCTGCGGACCGGTGCTGCCGCCGCTTGGTCCAGGCTTCCAGCTCACCCGGGTCAAACCTCACGAGATTCCCGATCTTGATATAAGGCAAAGGATCATCTGGATCACGCATGGCTTTTTCCAGCGATGCGGCGCTGATCTGCAAATACGCCTTGGCCTGGCGTTTGTTCTTCAGGTAAGGCTCTTCAATACTCATGCCTGAATCATATGAAGCGGCAATTGTTTTGGAATTCCCGACAACTCGAACCCAATAGAAACGCGGGCTCGGAGAGAAGCCCACGGTGGCGGGAATTGGCGGGAATTAGGCGGGAGTTTCTGTCTTGGATTTGCCGCGCACGCGCTTCAGCCGTTCTTTGATGGCTTTCACAAGGGTCGGCTTATCCGGTGGGTCGAGCCAGTCGGCTCCTTTTTGTTTCCATCCGCGCGGCAGCGGGATTTTATCCTCATCCAAAGCCTCTTGCACATCAGGCAGCTTCGATCGCCAATCCCCGTTAGGCGCTACGCGATCAACAATAAGAGCAACCTGCTGCGGGACCTCTTCGCCAAAGGGCTTTGGCCCGCGCTTTCGGCCCTCATCCTTGGTGCTCGCTGCTATCATCGCTGGTCCGGATGCCTCGACCTGAACTGCGGTGCCTACCTCCGGTTCCAACGCCTCGGCTGCAGCGGCGGCGCCGGCAGAAGCCGCGAGCTCTTCGGAGGCCGCTGGCGCCGTTACCTCAGGGGCAGTGGCGCCTTCGACGTCCATGAGAACGCCGGTCTCGGCACGTGGCCGGGCTTCGGGCGCTGGGGCCTTAGACTGACGCCCATGTCGTCTGTCCCAGTAGGGTGTTTGCCTATTCCACCAATGAACAAGTTGTGCACGATTCGACTTGTAGTCCTGCGCCTCGATCCCAACTTCTAACGGCACGCGTTCATCATTTTCCCAACTCTTCTCGTACCAAGGGCCGCCGCCGTCCTCGCTGTCGTCGCCTGCAGGACAACACAAAGCGATCTCTTCCCAGGCAGGATCAGCCTCGACTGCGAGCTGCCCCAAAGCCTCATTCAAGCAGACTCTCCGGAATGCCCGGTACTCAGCGATGTCTGGATATTTCGCCAGTCCACCGCGGGCTTGCCGTTCGAGCATGGCTTGGAGCTGATCTCGGAGCTTTGAAAATTTTGATGGAGCCTCGCTATCCGACACGACATTACCGCCTCGCTGCCGCCGAAGATTAGGGGAACGAGCTGCCGGGGCGGCGGTCGTGCCGTTCATCCGGCGGATCAAGCCGGACTAGGCAGCCCGTGGATGTTCTCCGAAATCATTATGCGCCTGCACGTCCGGAACGGCAAGCAACCAAAACCGCTTTATTTGCCCATGTAGAATTCGACGAGCTTGTTGAACTCATCAGACGAATGGCACGGTTTTTTCTCGCCAGTCGGAAGCATCATTACGAAACATTCAACCGGAGGGCCCGAGAAGCCTTCCTTGTCCTGCTTGACCCACGCATAGGATGCGTAGCTTTTCCGGCTATAGGCATCGAAGACAAACATCATCAATGAACTGAAATCGGACTTGCTACCCTGGACCAGCAAGAAGCACCTGCCGATCTCTGGATTGTAGTGATTTGTGTAGTCGTAGAACCATTTTTCTTTGTCTTGGGAGTTGCGCAAGAGAAAATTCTCAAAGACATGTTCGGACTGCCGCGCACACATTTCTTGCAGGGCGAGCGGGGCGCCTTTCACTGTACCGGTAGTTGGTCCACCTTCCTTCGCGGATTGGGCCTCGATGCTTGAGGAGTGAAGCGAGGCAAGGGCCATAGCCAAGAAAAGGTACTTCATGCAGAGAAGAGTATCACTTCGAATACGCGCAGTCACCGCGGAAACCCTTCCTTTTCCGCATGCCTACGCTGCGGACGATTCCTGCTTTCTTTCGACGGTGCCAGGCGCCGTTTTCCGAGGGGTACTTTCCGCACACTCATACGCATCCCGCACGGTGGACACGGGCACCGATAGCAGCGCCGCAATGGAGCGCCAGCTCAATCGCTCGCCGTCCCGCAGTCTGACTACCTCATCACGCCGGAAGACGCGCCTGGGACGGCCTAATGCTTTGCCGCGGGCCTTCGCCGCGCGGACGCCGGCCAAGGTGCGCTCCCGGATAATTTCGCGTTCAAACTCCGCTACCCCGGCGAGAATAGTGAGCATCAGCCTGCTCGATGGGTTCGAGGCGTCGGTATCGATGCCCTGGCTGATAGCAATGAAGCGCACGCCGTGGCTGGTAAGAGTGGCGAGCTGCTGGCTGAGATGCAGGACCGAGCGGCCGAACCTATCGAGCTTCCACACCAGCACGCAATCGAGGTCACGGCGCGCCGCGGCTTGCATGAGGCGATCCAGGGCTGGGCGGCTTGCCTTGGAACCTGAAAAACCGGCGTCTACATACTCGGCCGCCGGTTCCCAAGCGCGCCGCATTACGTAATCGCGGAGTTCCCGGAGCTGCATCTCGCAGTTCTGGTCCGCAGTGCTGACGCGCGCGTAGATCGCGGCCTTCATGAAGTGCTCCGCTCTAGCCGATGGACTGCTTGCTGATCCGCTCCAAGCCTTCCCGAACGCCCTCAAGCTCGGAATGGGTATACCACTGGGTCATCTCGGGCGTGGCGTGCCCCAAAATCTTTTGGCGCACCGTCACGCTCAGCCCCGCCTGGTCCGCCAATGTCGCCGAAGTATGCCGCAGATGGTGAAAACTCACCCACGGCATGCCAGCCGCCTTAGCCGCGTCTTTCAGGTTGCGGTTCGCGATGTTGTGCCGGTCCAGCGGCTTCCCGTTGCGAGCGGGCCACACGGGTCCATCCGGCGCACCGTGCTTCGCCATCGCCTTGAGCCGCGAGAACTGATACCAGGACTCGCTCGACAGCGGAATCGCCCGGCGGCTGGTTTTGGTCTTGACGGTGCCATAGCCGCCGATGCCGTAGCTCTCCCGCACCAGCAGCGTGTACGGCGGCACCAGCTCGCCATCGACCACCACGGGCGTGCCTTCCAGGTTGACTCGCTTCCAGCGCAGCCCCAAAGCTTCACCGATGCGCAAGCCGGTCAGCGCCAGCACGATCACCAAGGCTTCCAAGTCCACACGCTTCGTGCACGCCGCTAAGAGCTTCACTTGCTCCCAGGAGAGCGCCCGACGCTCCGCCGGCTGCAGCGCTGGCAATCGCACGCCTTCGGTTGGCAGATCCCCGGACCAGAACTGCATCCGCTTGGCGTGCCGGAAAATCGCTGAGATGACGTTGCGAATGTGGATGCAGGTTTGAACCGAAAGGCCAGACTTCAACTTTTCCAGAAGCAGCATCTGTACAGTGGGAGGCTTCACCTCGAAAAGCCGTAAGCCGCCGATGGCCGGCAAGACATGTTTCCCCAGTAGATGCTCGTAGTGGACCTGCCCGCCGGGCTTGCAGGAACCGACCACGTCAGGGCAGAACCGTTGCTCCACGAAGACGTTGATCCTCGTCATTGAGCCCGGCTGCTGTGTCTGGAGATCCAGCTTCGAAAGGTATTCGGTCCATGCCACCCGCTCCGCTTGCTTGCGGGTGATCGCCCCAAAGCCGTGAGCGATACCTACGAAGCTAGTGACCCGCGGCCGCTCCGTCTTGCCAGTTTTCGGATTGCAAATTTCCTCATTTCCCCTGTACTGCACGAACCATGATCGCTTCGTCTGGTAAAGATAACCGATACGTTGGCCCCGTCGCCGCGCCACATCCGGTTGATCAGGTAGGTCCTTCATTTGAATAAACGAGTTGCGTATTTTCACGGTGATTCCTCCTCGCCGATTATGCGAATAGCGCCGGCTTGCGTGGGCGTCGATGGTGTGCGAACTTTCAAGGCAAAAGGTGGCGCGCGATCGAGCGCTGACGCGCTGCCACCCCTGCCAAGCCTTACGCTGCTGCTGACCGCTTCCGCCCGGCCTTCTTCCGCGACTTCGCCGGCACCGCCGCTGGCTTGTGTTGCGTGGCCTTCTGGAGCGCCGCAATGGAGTCCGCGAACAGGTCAGGATAGTCGCGCAGCATCTCTTTCGCGTTCTCGACCTCCGAACCAAAATCCTCGCCTCGGTCGTGATTTCTTCGTGTCCACCTCGTTCACCAAGGGCGCTCAACGCGCCTTCGAACCCAGCGATGTTGGCTGGTTCATTGGCCCACTGCTGGAGCAGGTGGTGGATGAATCCCCTCGGCGTGGGCACCCAGAAGCCGGAAAAATTCCGCTTCGCGTGCTCTGCGAGATCCTTGATGAAAGATGGCACCCATTGGCTGTCGTGCCGCAACAGCTTAAGCACCGCCGTGAGGGTTTCAAATTCGGAGTCAGTTGCCTGTTCCGTGGATTTGTGGTCGGAAATAATGGGCATTTTTGGTCCTTTCGATTTGTTGGATTGAGTGGTGAAGCCGCGCCTGAAAGGCAGGGCGTCAATGGGTTTGAGCTGTTGCGGCGCCGTTCACGCGGCCGCTGGTCTGGCGTGCAGGTGGCATGCGATCGGTGATCGCACCGTCCCGGCAGCGCTGAATGAAGATTGTGGAGGCAAGGTCCTGGATATCGGACGAGCTGAACGTCAGCGGAAAACCGATGGCCGCAGCGTGGGCGTGGCCAGCAGCCGCGGCGTCGATGGCTTCGCAAAGAGAGCGCGCAATGAGGCTAACGGAAGTGATAGGCTCTCTGGAAGCCGTTTCCTCCTGGTTACGGCTATGTTCCGGCGCTGGCGTCGTGACGGGGGGCACTGGCGCTGGATCGCTGTACTTCGAATCGGGAATCGGCTTCCGGCCAGGACGGCCATCTGGCGTAACCTCGCGTGGCGCTGCTCGTTCGTCCGCCGCATCCATCCGGCGAACTTCCCAGGTTGCAATGCGGTTGCGCAGCACCTTGCGGATGCCGACCCGCTCACCAGCCCGAATGCCCATATCGATGAGCTTCCGCTCCAGGTCTTCCGAACAACAGCAGAAGCGATTGTCGGTGGTGCCCCGGAAGAAGTAGTCGCCGAAGCTGTTCGACTTCAGGACGCCGCGGTCGTGCGAGAACGCAACGACAGTCTCGCTGCGGTTGGAGAACTCGACGTGATTCGGATGCTTGCTCATGCGGCCACCTCCGGCGAGAATGCCTTGGCGGAGCCGGCGGGCTTCCTGGGGACGCTGGCGGGCGCTGCTTCGTACGGTTCGTGCGCACCACAATCGAGGCAGCGGATCAGCTCGCCCGCGTCACTGTAGCCGGTTTCGCGGTCAGTTCCGAAGTCGTACTGTTCGAGCGAGACGTTGGTGCTGTCGCACTCGGAGCAGCGCAGCGCGGCCAAGTCTTCGAGCTGCTCGATCAGCCGAGTGACGGCCTGGTGTTCGCTGCAGCCGAACGCGATCGGATCGGTCAGGATGTTCGAGCCGTCCAAGAAAGCGCAGTGTGAATAGGGCAGACGGGCCGTGTCGACTACGATGGCGCGGCCGTTCCAGGTAGGATGAGTATCAGGCATTCGAAACCTCCTGAGTTTCGCCTTGCTTAGGGCCTGTCGGCGGTGGCAACCGTCTTCAGGTCCGATCTAACAGCTCTAATTATTATCTAAGACCCCCAGCTAGTCAAGAGGATTCTTGAAATTTTCTAGCACCGGGTGTAAGATGAGCGCATGGCTCGCAAGCGGCTCCCCGCCGAAGCACTGGAATACTTCCGACAGCAAGGCGCAAAGGGCGGCAAGAAGGGCGGTAGCGCTGGAGGAAAGAAAGCGGCCGAGAGCATGACAGCCGAGCAACGCCGCGCCCGCGCGCTGAAGGCCGTGGCGGCCCGCGAGGCGAAGCGGAAGAAGGCAAGAGGGGACAAGTGACGTGCGGGCGCCGGGCTTTGATCCTGCTCACCTTGTTGGCCATATTGATCGTGCAGGCGGCTCACGCATACCCAGACCTGCCGATCCCACCGTGTCCACCAGATTGTTTTACGCGTGAGCAAGCAGGCTATGCCAGTCGCCCAAACAATGCCAAGCACAAGGTTAAACGTGCACCCCGCCGACGGATAAGACAGCGCAGGGCCAAGCGGAAGAACCTAGGCTAGCTTCGGCGGATGGACTTTTCCGCCATTGGGGCCGATAGAAGAAGCATGGGCCTAGCGCGCTGTCAACGCTGCGGAACTCCTCATGGAAAGAAACAGAGCTTCGCCCACCAGCATGCCCCACTTTCGTATCCCGACAAGCGGATCCTGTGTGGGACACACACCTGCGCCGCAGTCGCATTCCTTTGGCTGACGGACGAAGAGGAGAAACGCTACGCCGAAGGCCAGCGGAATTTTAGAGTCCCGGGCCAGCCGTACGACGTGCAGGTGGTCTGATCCGTACGCATGCCGAACTAGCGGACCATGAAGTCACCAATAATCGCAAGGATCACAAACACTGCGACGGCAGTGAGTAGGCCGGTCTTGGACATGTTTCCCCCGTTTTCCGGAAAATCCGGTGCCACGGATCATATCACCAGAAGTGGCCGGTGAAAAGCTGAGTCGCAACGTGCTTCCGAGGCCTGGCCATGGCGCTTCGCTCACGCGGCGGAACGAGCAGCCTTCCTGCTGTCAGGAGTGACTGCCCGACGCAGTTTGGTAATTGCACGCGCCAGCCGTCTCTTTATGCCAGGCACGAAAGCTTCGAGCTGTTCGACGTCCACTCCCTCGAGGTAAACCCGCCGCAACAGATACGCATCGGCCGCGGGCAGCCTGCGCAGAGCATCGCGGACCCTCTGCAGGCGCCTGCGCTCGCGCCGATCCGAGCGGCGCTGTTCCTCCCTGTGCACAAGCGCGTCTTCCGGCGATGGCTTCGAGCAAATCGCTATCGGCGATAGTTCCTCAGCCGTGGCTTCTTTCCAATGTCTGCGCCGGCATGCCATCATCACGGCACCGTAGACAGCAGTGTAGGCGTAACCGGGATAAGGAATGCCGGCATGCGGTCCGGTGGGATTGTAGAGCTGTGAACGGCGCCAGTGTTCGATGCGGGCGATTTGCTTCAGGTCGTCCAGGTCGAAGCTAGGAGGCAGGTTCCTCCAGACGTTGCTAGCGACGGTCTCCGACCAGGCGAGATGTTTCTCGAAAACCGATTCGGGAGCCACGGCGGGCTGCATGGTCGCAAACAATTATAGCCCGAGATGTTCTGAATGCAAAGAAGCCGCTAGGACGCGCCGCGCGATTTGGATGGCCAAAGAGACGGAGCAGTTCGAACAATCGCACGGCGATATGTTTCCGTGCGCGGAACGGGCATTCTGGGCGCTGTCACCGTCGGTGCTATCCATCAGCACAATCACGTGCGGCGAGTGCCAAGACCCCCGACCCTCTCCAAGAGTCGGATGGCGCGCGCCGCTTATAAAGCTGACTCACGCCGGGAGATCACGTGCATGGGCAATCGATTCGCGCATCGGTAACTACGGCGAAGTTCAGAGCCCACGCAAAGCTCGTCAGTGTGCCTCCGAAACCGGGATCGAAACTGAAAGAATGGAAGGGGTAAAGGGCACGGTTTCCGTTCGTGCTTCCGAACGTCACAAACAGCGTGTAGTTGCCTGGCGCGAGTTCCATCTTGGGGGACGTGTAAGTAGGAATCTGGTTATCCTGCGGAGAAGGCA